>Ga0316187_10003597_pt1 | contig 13461 bp, 8 predicted proteins | sample CroRivburrow1_MG_FD_204927 | JGI IMG/M metagenome (GOLD analysis project Ga0316187, IMG submission 204927) | Coastal sediment microbial communities from Maine, United States - Cross River worm burrow 1 | ecosystem: Environmental > Aquatic > Marine > Coastal > Sediment | place: USA: Maine...
CCCTGCGGCACCACCAACCATGCCTGAGGTGCTGGAGGGCGCCAGCCCATCGGATTGGCAGCGACTCGATCCGGCCGACATTCTGGTGCTGGATTTGCCAGGCGGTCGGGTGATCATGGCGCTGGCACCTGACTTCGCGCCCGAGCACGTCGCCAATATCAAGGCTCTCGTAGCGGAGCGTTTCTACGATGACCTCGTCGTCGTGCGCTCGCAGGACAACTACGTCGTGCAGTGGGGCGACCCGGCTGAGGATCCTGAAGACCGCAAGCCCGTCAAGAAGGCCCGCGCCTCCCTTGCTCCTGAATTCGATCGGGCCCTGAGCGACGATCTACCTGTCACGCTGCTCGCCGATGGTGATGCCTATGCGCCACAGGTGGGATTCGCCGGTGGATTTCCGGTGGCTGTCGACCCGAAGGCCGGGCGGATGTGGTTGACTCACTGCTACGGCATGGTCGGTGTGGGTCGCGATGTCGCACTCGACTCCGGCAACGGTGGCGAGATGTACGTCGTCATCGGCCAGGCACCTCGCCACCTGGATCTCAATGTCACCCTGGTCGGCAGGGTCGTGAAGGGGATCGAGCATCTCTCGACCCTGCCTCGAGGCACTGGGCCGTTGGGTTTCTACGAAGAACCCGAGCAGTTTGTCGAGATCGAATCGATGCGCCTCGGCAGCGAGATCCCGAGGTCCGACTGGCAAGACTGGGAGATCCTGCGGACTGACACGCCGACCTTCGAGGCCCTCGTCGAGTCACGACGCAATCGCCACGAGTCGTGGTTTGCCTCACCGACTGGCCACATCGGGCTCTGCAACGTCCCCCTGCCCGTGCGGCCAGTCGCCGAGAACTGAGTTTCTTCGCGAATCAGCCTTCGTGGTGGATCCTCATCTCTTCCGCCATCTTCTGGATGTCGGCGAGGTCGCGGACCATCTCACTCCAGCCGTACCAGAGCGCGTAGTCGGGGTTGGCGTGGAACGCGCCCTGGAATGCCCGCATCCGATGCTTCAGATGCATCTCGAACAGGGTCTGCTCGATCGGCGTCGGGGCATCGTGGAACGTCAGCAGATCCGGAAAGGCGTAGGCATAACCTTCGGGCTTCTCGAGAATGCCGTCGGCATAGAGGCCGGTAATGACGCGGATCGCCTCGGCCAGCAGATGGTCCACTTCGCGAATCAGGTCATCACCCTTGGCCATTTCGGCCTTGGCGAAGCTCTCGGAGTGACAGTCGCTGCAAGCCTCCAGAATCTTGGCCCGCTCGGCGTCGAACTCCTCCTGGGTCAGGCGAGCGACCTGAGCCGCCTTGACGACTTCCAGGCGGGCAGTCGGATTGCCCTCCGGATCGAGTACGCCCAGAGCCTGCAGAATCGTGATCTGGTCGGCCTTCCACTGCGGGTCCTCGGGAAGCGGCAGCCGGACCGCGAGGAAGCCCCACGGGGTGCGGACCTCATGATCACCGTTGCGCATGTGGCAGGTCTGGCAGGTCGGTGCTGCCGCGGTCTCCGGCAGGATGCCGTTCTGCTTCAGCAGATAGCGCACGCCATGTTTCGAGGCGGAGTACATCTCCCACTGCGGATGGTCGAAGCCCATGTGGCAGGTCTGGCAGGCCTGGGGCTGCCGAGCTTCCTCGAGAGAGAAGGCGTGTCTTGTATGGCAGGCGTCGCAGGAGGCGTGGCCGAATTTCGAACCCTCGTCCTTGAGCTGCTGGATGACCTCTTCGGATTTGATGCCCAGCTTATGACAACCGCCGCAGCCCTTCATGCCCTGGGTCAGCGCCATCGGCAGTGCATGGGTGGTGGGCATGGCTTCCATGGCCGCCCAGGCCAGTGCGTGCTTGCCGGCGGAGAACTGCGTCACCTGGTCGGAATGACATTCGTTACAGGTGTTGAGCGTCGGCAATGAGACTTTGTCGATGTCGTCGGCACTCGAATGTCCGTCTCCGTGGCAGGCGTCGCAGGCGATATCGGCCTCCGAGTGCTTGCTCAGATTCCAGTCGTCGACGATATTGGGCGTGACCTCCGTGTGGCAGTCCACACAAACGTTGGCCGCGGATGGAGCCGCCAAGAGGACAAAGCTGCACAGGGTTAGCAGTATGGCTCGAGACATGGTCTTTCCTCCCCGAGTTGGCGCATATGCCGAGCGGATTTGCGGAGTTCGCCCCAGTGAGCGAATCGATGGTTACTGCTTGAAATCATTCTAGTGCAATTTTCTGGTGAGACGGGGTGGATGGACATGATCGGCGTCATGTCATGGCTCGTTCGAGATGAGCCAGCCGCTCGAACCTCGGATCTCGGCTAGAATCTCCGCACCACTTTGGAAAGGAGAAGTTGCGATGCGTGGAACTGCTTTGCTCGTCTGTCTGGTGCTGTCTCTGGCCGCTCCGGCTCTCGCCGAACATCACGAGGGCGATGGCTCGATGTTCACGGGCACCATGGCCGGCAATTTCGAGTTCGTTTCAGGTCGGTTGGTGCAATTGGCCGAGGCGATGCCAGAAGAGCTTTTCACCTGGCGGCCTGCCGAAGGCGTTCGATCGACTTCGGAGACCCTGATGCACGTGGTGGGCGCCAATTTCGGGTTGCCCATGATGCTTGGTGTGGCCCCGCCGGACGGGATGGAGATTTCCGAGGACATGAGGGCGAAGATGCAGGAGATGGAGAAGAACGTGACGGCCAAGGCGGATGTCATCGCCAAGCTCCAGAAGTCGATCGCCTACGGTAAGGGCGCCATCGGTGATTTTCCCATCGCCAACCTTGGTGATGAGGTCGAGTTCTTCGGGATGAAGATGACGAAAGGCGGCGTGCTACTGATCCTTCTCAGTCACTCCCACGAACACCTTGGCCAGCTGATAGCCTACGCTCGCAGCAATGGCGTGACGCCTCCGTGGAGCCAGCCGCAGGAAGAGGAGTAGAGCAGGGGATTCGAACGAGCCTACTTGGGCTCGATCGGTGGTGGGGCTTCGCTCCTGCCAGGAGCGGTGAAGCGCTTCTCTTTCAGGGTGCTGATCAGCGTGTCGAAGTCCGTCATGGGACCGCCTTCTGTTTCGGTGGTCTCTGTCGTCTGGGGCGGCCTCTGGACTGGGACCTCGTCCTCATCGCTTTTCTTCCCACGAAACAAGCGAGGCAGAACTCTGGTGACAACGACGAAGATCGCAATGATGAGCCAGGCCCAGCTACCAATATCTTCCATGATCTTCCTACATCATACCTCCCCACCGGGCATGCGCTACAATGCGCCTACCTTCTATGACACTTGAAGCTGGAAGCAAGCTCGGCCCGTACGAGATCGTCGAGCCCCTGGGTGCTGGGGGCATGGGTGAGGTGTATCGGGCCCGAGATACGCGTCTCGAGCGCGAGGTAGCGATCAAGGTCCTGCCCGAGCATCTTTCCGAAAGCCCAGAGCTGCGCCAGAGGCTGGAGCGCGAGGCGCGGGCAGTGTCGAGCCTTCAACACCCGAATATCTGCACACTGCACGACATCGGCTCCGAGAACGGGATCGACTTCCTGGTCATGGAGTACCTGGACGGCGACACCCTCGCGGCACGGCTCGAGAAGGGCCCGGTGCCGATGCACGAGCTGTTGCCGATTGCGACATCGATCGCCGACGCACTCGACAAGGCGCATCGCCAGGGACTCGTGCACCGCGATCTGAAGCCCGGCAACATCATGCTGACTCGCACTGGTGCCAAGCTCCTCGACTTCGGGCTGGCCAAAGGCTCGGCGGCGCTTTCCGACCCGTCGGCGCCCACTCAGTCGCCGACGATGAGCCCGCTCACCACCGAAGGCATGCTGGTGGGCACGTTTCAGTACATGGCTCCCGAGCAGCTCGAGGGTAAGGAAGCCGACGCGAGGAGTGATCTCTTCGCCTTCGGGTCGGTGCTGTACGAGATGGCCACCGGCCAGCGGGCCTTCCAGGGCGAGACCCAGGCCAGCTTGATTGCATCGGTCCTGGACCGCGAGCCGGCACCGCTGGCCGAGCTGCAGCCGCTGGCGCCACCAGCCCTGGATCGGGTCATTCGGACTTGTCACGCCAAGAATCCTGATGATCGATTCCAAAGTGCTCACGATGTAAAGCTGCAGCTCGAGTGGATCCGCGATGCCGGCTCGCAGGCCGGTGTGCCGATGCCTGTCGCCAGTCGGCGGAAGTCGCGCGAACGAATCGCGTGGGTGGTGGCAGCGGTGTTCGCGATTGCAGCTCTGGCAGCTGGCGCTCTTCTGATGCGTGACACGACCCCGGAGCAGCGCGTTTTGCGAGCCGAGATCGCTCCCGCTGCAGATACCGTCTTCAGCCTCAGCCCATCGGCACCAGGCCCTGTGACTGTCTCGCCAGATGGCCGGAAGCTTGCCTGGGCCGCGGTTGGAAGGAACGGCAACACCATGCTGTGGGTCCGTTCGCTCGACGAAACCGCATCGCGAGAGATCGAAGGTAGCGAGAGTGCTTCTTATCCCTTCTGGTCGCCGGACAGTCGCCAGGTGGGGTACTTCGCCGAGGGCAAGTTGAAGAAGGTCGATGCCGTCGGTGGCCCGTCCATCTCCCTCACCGATGCCACGAACCCCAAAGGGGGTACCTGGAACGAAGACGGTCTCATTCTATTTGCTCCGGTGCACAACGGCCCCATCCACAAGGTTTCGGCCGATGGCGGCCCATCCGAGCCCATCACGGAGCTCAGTTCGGAGAGACAGGAGAATAGCCACCGTCACCCTCGGTTCTTTCCTGATGGCCGACACTTCGTCTATTTCACTAGAGTGGGAGCGATGGGCACGGCCGTCGCAGGCAGTGGTATCTGGATCGCCTCGCTCGACGGCGGGGAGCCGCAGCGCCTGGCCAACTCCTCCTCCCAGGCCGAGTACGCCTCCGGGCACCTGCTGTTCGCCCGGGGTGACGCTCTCCTGGCTCAGCCGTTCGATCTCGACCGACTCGAATTCGAAGGGGAGCCAAGGCCGCTAGTCGAGGGTGTGGTTGCCATGTCGGGTGCCGCGATCGCGGCCTTTTCGGTTTCGCAGCAGGGACTGCTCGCCTACCAGATCGGGGGCGGAGACTTGACGACCCAGCTCGCCTGGTACAACCGCGAAGGGGCCCGTCTGAAGACGGTGGGAGACCCGGCCTTTCATAGCGGACCGTCGCTCTCCCCAGATCAAAGACGAGCAGCTGTCACAGTTGGTGATAGCGAGACCGGTGCGGGAGACATCTGGATCTACGATCTCGAGCGAGATGTTCGCAGCCGCTTTACCTTCGACCCCTCCGAAGATGTAGGAGCGGTCTGGTCACCGGATGGCGATCGAATCCTCTGGGCATCGTCTCGGGTAGCCGACTTCGACCTGTTCGGCAAGGATGTAGAAGGAGCCGGCACCGATGAAGAGCTCTTGGTGGAGCCGGTTGTCAACCTTCCGATGAGCGTTTCTCCTGATGGGCGGTTCGTGGCCTACGTCAAGGGTCTTGGGGGAGGAGTCGCCAATTCGGACCTCAGGATTCTGCCCCTCGAGGAGGGGGCGGAGCCCTATGACTTCGTTGCCACCGAATTCAACGAATGGGCGGCGCAGTTCTCTCCGGATGGGCGGTGGGTCGCCTACCAGTCGGACGAGTCGGGTCGACCCGAGATCTACGTCACCACCTTTCCTGATGCGGGTCGCAAGTGGCAGGTATCGACGGATGGTGGTGCCCAGCCGCGATGGAGAGGTGACGGTCGGGAGCTCTACTACCTAACGCCTGCTGCGACGCTCATGGTGGCCGAGGTCGATCCAACAGGTGTGGGATTTCAAATTGGCGGGCTCATCGAGCTCTTCGACACGCCTCGACTACAGAATGGAGTCTTCGACTACGACGTTACCTCCGACGGTGAGGGTTTCCTGATGAACACCGTCGGCGACAGCGCCTTCGAGCCCATCACCCTGGTCGTCAACTGGACCGCCGAGCTCGAGAACCGCTGATTTCCGGCAGGAAGAAAATCGATTGAAGCGGCCGGCGCCCCTACCGGCCGGGGCGGATCGAGAGTCGTCTACAGATTCACCTTTTCGCCTTCCGCTGCCAGTCGAAATCCCTTTTCAATGACGGCCTTGTAGGCCTGGCTGTCCGGCCAGAGGGTGGGGTTGGTGTGGTTGAGGTGGATGAAGCGCACCTTGGCCTTTTCTTCGGGTGCGAGCCCGTCGAAGCGGTTCATCGAGTGGGTGATGAACGGGTGGGGAAAGCCGCTCATGTCGCGCCCCTCGATCTCGCCGTTGGCGAAGAAGGTGCCGTCGAGGTAGGCGATGTCGACCGACGCGATGATCTCCTCGATGCGGGTGCCCATCTCGTCCCACTCCTCCCAGCTGTCGATGTCGGGGATGAACAGCGCAGACCGATTCGGCCCGTCGATCCGGAAGCCGACGACCTCGGAGTACTCCTGCCGATGGGGCACGAGGAACGGTGTGACAGCCAGGCGCTCATTCAACTGGACAGCGACACCATCCTCCAGGCGCTTCAGCGTGATGTTCTCGTAGCACACCAACTGACTCCACGGGCCGTTGTCCCGGAGGTACTCGCTCATGCGGGGCATGGCGAAGACCGGCACTCCCGAGGCTCCCATCGACTCGTGGCCCAGGTGCATCAGCCCTGGATAGTGGCCCATGTGAGCGTGCGTCAGGAAGATGCCAGCCAGGCCAGGCTTGCCTTCGTGTGGGGCGATCACGTCGAGCTGATGCAGCTGCTCCCGGAAGTCGGGTGTGGCGTCGAAGATCCACCGCTGGTCGCTCACTGGATCGATGAGGGCGAGGCTAGTCGCGAACCGCCTGAACGCGGGGTCGGTCCATCCCGGATGCTCTTTGGTGCCTGCTTGCGGGGCCCCGCCATCCTGGGCGACTCCCAAGACGACCAGATGGGGCGTACCCTCCGTGGCTGTTGACTCCTGTTGGCCTCGAGCGGGCGCGAAGGCCGAGACCAGCACGAGCAGAGCGCTACCGATTCCGACTCGAATCACCATGCGGGGAGCTCCTTTCGAGACCTCCCCTCCATCTTCTCATCTGTGGAAAGAGATCGAGCCTTCGCCTTTCGTGATCACTCTTGTCGGAGGACGTCGATTGGGCTAACTCGCGTCGCTCTCCACGCGGGTAAAAAGCAGGCGAAGGCCGCCACGAGAGCGAGCACGAGGAACGCGCCTAGATAGGAGGTCGCGCTGACCGTCTGTGCCTCGAATGGCATTCGCTCGAGGGCGAGAGTCACCATCAGGGCTCCGACCGCACCCAGGAGAAGGCCGAAACCCACCAGGATCAGGCCCCGTTTCAGGACCATCCGGAGCAGATTGCCTCGTGTGGCACCCATAGCCAGGCGAATGCCGATCTCGTTGAGCCGTTGATTGACGGCGTGGGCGAGCAGTCCATACAGGCCGATCGCCGCGAGGATCAGCGCGACGCCCGAAAACACCCCGGACGACAGCGTTACGACAGAGAAGCCCGCCATCGAATGGTCGACGATCGACTGCAGGGTCGCCGGCTCCGCGAACAGCACGTCGTCGTCCATTTCTCTCACGATCCGACTGATGGGCTCCTCGAGGAGTAGGGGATTGCCCGTCGTCCGAACGGCGAGCTGCATTTGCCGGGGTCCGAGTTGGTAGGCGGCCATGTACATCGCCGGGTCGGGTCCGAGAAATACCTGATTCACGCGCGCGTCGGCCACCACCCCGATGATCTCGTGAGGGGGCCACTCGGTGGAGCCGACGATGACGGCCTCGCCGATTGGGCTGCGGTCTGGGAACAGCCTTTGAGCAACAGTCTCGGTGATCACCAGAACTCGTTGCGAATCCCTGTCATCCGCCTCTGCGATGTCCCTTCCCTGAAGCAACGGCATCTCCATGGTTCGGAAGTAGCCTGGCGGTACCCACCTCGCCATCGGCGACTGGAGATTGCCGTGCTCCGGACGCTCCTGGCCGGCGGGCCACAAGGCCCAGTTCTGCCAGGGACTCAAGATCGGGAGCTTGTTGACCATGCTCGCCGATTCGACCCCGGGGACCGCCTCGATCTGCTCGAGCAGCGACGAGAAGAACTGGTTGCGCTCAGCGTGTGTGGGGTACTTGGACTCTGGAATGCTGACCGAGCCGGTAAGCAGGTTTGCGGACTCGAAACCCAGATCGGTCGTGACCAGCTTCACCAGATTGCTGATCAGCAGTGCCGAGCCGACCAGGAGAAGCGTGGAGACCGCCACCTGGACGATCACGAGGCCGCCCCACAGCCGACTGCTGCGAACGTCCTGGGAGAGCTGCCGCCCCGTCTTCAGATACAGGGTCGGGTCCACCGCAGTGGCCCTCAGGGCCGGAATCACGCCGACGACCACTCCCGTAGCGATAGATAGCAAGAGGGCGAAGAGAAGGGCGCCCTGGTCGATGCTGGCCGAGCCGATTCCCAACTCGCCAATCGGCAGTGCCCGCAGCAGGAAGCGTTGAAATCCGAAGGCCACGCCGATCCCCGCCACGCCTGCGGCGAGCGACACGATGACGCTCTCGGTCAGCAGCTGGCGGATGAGCCGCCAGCGTGGAGCACCCAGAGCGATGCGGGTTGCGACTTCCGGCAGGCGTCGGTGGCCGCGCGCCAGGAGGAGGCCGGCGACATTGCTGCTGGCGATCAGAAGCACCAGGACGCCGGTGGACATGAGCATCAGCAGACTGAGGCGGACCTTGGCCACCATCGCATCGTGAAGACCCGTGAGCGCCAGACCCTTGTCTTCGTTGCTGACGGGATAGAGCTCCTCCAGGCTACGGGAGATCGCATCCACTTCTTGCTGGGCCTGCTGCACAGAGACTCCGGGCCCGAGCCGGCCGACCAGGAAGTGACTATGGGAGTCCCGTTGTATGTCGAACGGACCTTCGCGGTCGACCAATCGCCAGAGGTCGACATCGAGCAGAACCTGAAACCCCTCGGGCATGACGCCGATGATCGTCGTCGGTTCGCCGTCAAGTCTCAGGGTTCCTCCCACCACGCTCTCGGCACCTCCAAGGCGGCCCTGCCAGAACTCGTGGCTGATCAGGGCGACACCCGCACCACCCTTTTCCTCGTCCTCCATGAACGGCCGACCGACGACCGGGGCCACCCCGAGAGCGGGGAAGAGGTTCCAGGTTACGAAGCCGCTCTCCACGATCTCGGCTTGGCCGTCTCCAGTGAGGGTCTGCTCCATCGTGATGTCGGCCATGGCGGCGAGGTGTTCGAAGGAGCCACTGAGCTCGCGGTAGTCGTAGTAGTCCACCCGGGACACCGGCCCGGCCCGGACCCCCGCATAGGTCTTGAACCCGGCCACCAGTCGGTCGGGATCTGGGAAAGGGATCTGAGTCAGCAGGGCAGCGCTGACAGTGCTGAACAGAGCCGTTGTGGCACCGATGCCGAGGGCGAGCACGAGGATGGCGACAACCGTGAAGCCAGGGTTCTTGCGAAGGGTCCGGAAAGCGAGGCTGGCATCTCGGACGAGTGTGTCGAGTGCGGCGCCAGCCCTCGATTCGCGGACCCGCTCCTTGACCTGCTCGGTACCGCCGAGCTCGATGCGCGCTTGGCGCAGAGCTGCGTCGGGACTCATGCCCTGTTGGACTTTTTCATCCACCAGCAGGTCGAGATAGGCCTGGAGCTCCTCGTCGAGGTCTCGATCGAGGTGCTCTTGCTTTGTCAGCGACTGAAACGTGCTGCGGAGCCATGAAAGTGCAGGCATGGGACTCTCCTCAGGAGGCCTCGAGTAGCTTGGTGATGGCGAGGACGACCTGGGTCCAGTTCTCCTTCTCTTCTCCCAGGCGGTGTCGGCCGGCACGGGTCAGCTGGTAGTACTTGGCGCGTCGGTTGTTCTCCGATTCGCCCCAGTCACCCTCGATCCAGCCACGCTCCTCGAGACGGTGGAGTGCAGGGAACAGGGAGCCGGGCTTCACCTGAAAGACCCCCTCGGTGACCTGGTCGATCCGTCGAGAAATCCCGAGCCCGTGCAAGGGCTCCAGCGCCAGAGTCTTGAGGATGAGCATGTCCAGCGTTCCGCGAAGAAGATCAGCTTTGGTGGCACCCATTCGAACCTCCGGTCGCTCGTGGTCGTCGACTCTCCTACAGAAAGTCTATACGAGCGTGAGACGGTGATGTTTCACCGGTCGATGGCTGTTGACGTTTGAAGCGGCCGGCGCCCCTGCCGGCCGAGGCAGATGAGGATGGCGACGCCCTTGGCAATCTGTCGACGAGTCCGGCTCAATCGCTGTCGTCGACCCAGGTCGTCAGATCCCCGGTTTCGAAGTTGCTGGCGAAGATCACATCGATGCCTTCGGCGAATCCGATATCGACGATTCCGTCGACGACTCGTGAGCTGTTTTCGATGTCGACGGGGCTGAGGCCGCCGGGAGGATAGTTGTCTCCCATGTTTTCAGCAGGCGAGCCCGCGGTGAGGAAATAGTCGAGATTCAGGGGGTCCAGGAAGAGCGGATCGACTCCGATAAGGTTGGAGCCGGTGTCCACCGTGCCCGAGGTGGTGAGGTCGGTGCCGTTGCCGTAGGCGATGGTGTTGTAGATCGCCAGGGTGCTGGAGCCCTCACGGGTCGCGACGATTCCGGTTCCCGGATTGTCGGCGACGGTCAGGTTCACGAGATGGACAGTTCCGTTATCTTTGGTGGTCACATCCAACCCGCCACCGTCTCCCTGGGCGAGTCCAGAGTCGGTCATTCGGAAGGTGTGCGAGCCGGCCTCCGTCGTATAGACCAACTGTGCAGTTGCGCCGCCTGCAATGACCTCGTTGGCCGCCCAGCCGGTTCGGACTACATGGAGTGTGGCGGCGTTCGAGGTCCTGAGGTATCCACCGCTACCAAGTGAGGTCCCGGTACCCAAGACGTAGTTCTCGAACACGAAGGTGTCGTAGAACACGCCCTTCGCATCGTCTTCCGAGAAGAGGTAGAGGCCACCACCAGCGCGTTCGCCTCCGTCACTATCCACCGAGTTTTCAAGAATGTCGCAACCGTCGATCAAGAAGGTCGAGTTGTTGCGGCCATGGATGAAAAGCCCCCCACCTCTGGCGTTACCCTGATTCCAGGTGCTCGATGTGTTTCCCTGGATCAGGCTCCCGAGGACTTCGAGTCGTTGGGTGCCTCGGAGCAATGCGTAAAGGCCGCCCCCCTGGGCTGATGGCGACTCTGTCAGGTGATTCTCGACGATCCAGAGGCTTCTCAGCACCACCTTCGCACTGTTGGTGACGTTGTTCGAAAAGACGCGAACGCCGGCACCATCTCGCGTGCCGTTTGTGAGGGTGAATCCCTCCAGCAGGAACGAACCTCCCTCGATGAGGATATTGATCGCTCTCCCGCTCGCATCCGCATCGATCACGGTGTGCTCGGGGTCTGGATCTTGGGTCGTAAAGGTCGGATCCCAGCCACCGAGAATCGAGAGACTTCCACTGTCGAAAGTGGCTGGCACCTCGAGGTTCTCGGTGTAGGTGAGGTTCTGTTCCACCCGAATCTCTGTGTCGGCGCCGTTGACCACGGCGTCGATTGCGCTCTGAATTGTTGTATAGGTGGCACCGGGACCGACCTCGAGCACAGTCACCTGCGATGAGGCGAGCGGAGCGATCAGAACCCAGAACGCCAGGGGAGCAAACCACGGTCCGACGACGCGAGCTGCAGACAAGGAGTGAGCCATGGCAATTCCTCCATCGTGCCATTGTCGAGTACATGTAAAACCCTACTCCTCTGGAAAGCAGGCCGCAACACCCGTTTCGAAGGTAGAATCTCGGTACTCGGACCAGACAAGGGTGGTTGGCCCCATTTGGCAGGAATCCAGGTAGGACTCGATGATCGGCGAGACCCTCTCTCACTATCGGATACTCGACAAGCTCGGCAAGGGTGGGATGGGTGAGGTCTTTCTGGCCGAGGACACCACGCTCAAGCGCAAGGTGGCTCTGAAGGTGCTGCCGCCCGAGCTCGCGACGAGCCAGGAACGGCTGCAGCGGTTCCAGCGCGAAGCCGAGTCCCTGGCCTCTCTCAACCATCCCAATATCGTCACGATCCACACTGTGGAAGAGGACGGGGGTGTCCGCTTCCTGACCATGGAGTGGGTGGAGGGCCAGACCCTGGCGGAGCTGGTGGAGAAGGGGGGTCTGCCGTTAGAGCGGATCTTCGAGATCGCCACTCCACTGGCCGATGCCCTGGCCGTGGCCCATGCAAAGGGCGTCGTGCACCGTGATTTGAAACCGGGCAACGTGATGGTGACGGAGGACGGCCGGGTCAAGGTCCTCGACTTCGGCCTGGCGAAGCTCCTCGAGGAAGAGCCAGATCTTGTGGCCACCGAGATGGCCACGGAGGCTTTGACCCGCGACGGCATCGCCATGGGCACGATCCCGTACATGTCGCCGGAACAGGTGCAGGGAAAGCCGGTGGACCACCGATCGGACATCTTCTCGCTAGGCATCGTTCTCTATGAGATGTCCACGGGGAACCGTCCTTTCGGTGGCGAGACTTCAGCTGACCTGATCTCTTCAATCCTGCGCGACAACCCCGATTCGGTTACCGATCTCCGACTGGAGCTACCTCGCCACTTCGGACGCATCATTCGCCACTGTCTGGAGAAGGATCCACAGCGCCGGTATCAATCGGCCCTGGATGTTCGCAACGAGATCGAAGGTTTGCAGAAGGAGGTCGAGTCAGGCGAAGTGCCGGTGTCGAGTATGAGTGGAACGACCCCGGTAGCCGGAGCAGGCGGCAGCCGAAAGTGGCTGGCACTCGCGGCCCTGGTGGTCGCCATTGCCGTGATCGGGGGGCTGGTCTGGTGGATGGGTCGGGATGGTGATCCCGAAACGAGCAAGACGGCCGCAGCGCCTGCCGAGGTCGAGCGCCAGATGATGGTCGTGCTGCCCTTCGAGAACCTCGGAGCGGCCGAGGATGAGTACTTCGCAGCCGGCATGACCGAGGAGATCACCACCCGTCTGGCGGCGGTGAGTGGCCTCGGGGTGATCTCTCGCAAGAGTGCCATGCAATACGCGGGCACCGACAAGACGATTCAGCAGATCGGCGAAGAGCTGGGAGTCCAGTATGTGCTCGAGGGCACGGTCCGTTGGGCCAGGAATGACGACGGCAGCCGGGTCCGGATTTCACCCCAGCTCATCCAGGTCTCTGACGACACCAATCTCTGGGCCGACACCTACGATCGGGTGATCGACGACGTCTTCGAAGTCCAAAGCGACATCGCTGGTGAGGTGATCCAACAACTCGGCGTTACTCTTCTCGAGCCCGAGCAAGCCTCGATCGAGGCCAGGCCCACCGAGAACATGGAGGCCTATCAGGCCTACCTGCGGGGCCTCGACCAGACCGGCCATCTGACCTATTCCGAAGAACACCGCCTGCTCGAGATCGAGATGTTCGAGCGGGCCGTGGAGCTCGATCCCGAGTTCGCACTGGCCTGGGCGGAGCTGTCGATGGCGCACTCCGGTCTCATCAACCTCGGGATGGACAAGTCACCCGAGAGGCTGGCTCTTGCCAAGGCGGCCGTCGACCGCGCGCTAGAGC
>Ga0316187_10003599_pt1 | contig 13457 bp, 12 predicted proteins | sample CroRivburrow1_MG_FD_204927 | JGI IMG/M metagenome (GOLD analysis project Ga0316187, IMG submission 204927) | Coastal sediment microbial communities from Maine, United States - Cross River worm burrow 1 | ecosystem: Environmental > Aquatic > Marine > Coastal > Sediment | place: USA: Maine...
TGACATCGACCACCCGGACCAGTGCGTCACCCCCGGCGGCCGCCACCTCAACGGCGACGGCCCCGAGTTCTTCACTCCGTCTGGCGAGCAGCGCCAGCCGGTATCCCCTGGCACCCAACCGTATGGCCGTCGCCCGCCCGATTCCCGAAGATGCTCCCGTGATGATGACGTTTTTCATCAACGCCAACTCTACGGTGCGCTGCACGGTCGGGCGCAATAGGCTGTGGTGCGTTCCGACGGAGAGGAAGTGATGGACCAACCGTTCGCGTCAGTTGAAGCCACCTTCAAAGCCTTCGGCGAGATCGTATCGCCGGGCAAGGTCGAGTTCTTTCAACGCCTTGGCGTTGACCTGGTGATGGGTGACCGAATCGGTGCGCGCTTTCAGGACGCCTACACCGGTCGCTGGTACTTCAATTGTCACAGCAATGGTGGAGTTTTCAACCTCGGTCATCGCAACTCTGCCGTCGCGGAAGCGCTGCGAGCCGCGCTCCTGGAGTTGGACGTAGGCAACCACCACCTGGTATCCGGGTGGCGCTCAGAACTCGGTGATCGGCTCCTTTCGACCGTCGACGAGACCCTCACCAAAGTCGTATTCACCGCCTCCGGTAGTGAGGCAGTCGACTCGGTGATCAAGGCGGCCCGGGGTGCAACAGGCCGCGCCGGAGTTGTGTCCATCGAAGGTGCGTGGCACGGCAACACAGGATTCGCCTACTCGGCCAGCGATCAGGCTTACAGAACGGCCTTCGGGCCGGAAATTGGCGGCTTCACGCAGGTCCCATTCGATGATCTCGCGGCGCTGGAGATGGCAGTGACCGAAGACACCGCCCTGGTGATCATCGAGCCGATTCCGGCCACTCTGGCGATGCCTGTCGCCTCGGATGGGTATTTCGCGGCGGTCTCCGACGTCTGCCGGAAACAAGGGACAATGCTGGCCTTCGATGAGGTGCAGACGGGTCTCGGGAGGACGGGGCACCTGTGGGGTCATCACCACTTCGGCGTAATCCCTGATGCTGTTATCACCGGCAAGGGATTGAGCGGTGGGTTTTACCCGATGGGAGCGGCGCTGATGACCGAGGCACTGTTCGAGCCTTTCGCAGGCGATCCATTCGCACACACCTCGACCTTCGGCGGATCGGAGGTTGGCAGCCGCGCTGCCATCGCCGTTCTCGATGCGTTGGAGGTTCCAGGATTCCTCGAACGAGTGTCAGCTGCTGCGGATCGCTTCCGAGCTGGATTCGAGGGCGCTCCTTTCGAAATGCGCGGAGTCGGATTGATGACGGCTCTCAAGTTCGGCGGTGAGGATGCAGGACTCATGGCGGCCAAGTTGCTGATCGATGCAGGGGTCTTCGTGGTGTTCGCCAACGGCGACACATCCGCCGTCCAGTTCCTTCCGCCGCTGACGGTGACCGATCAGGAGATCGACGACATCGTCGCGATTATCCGGGGAGTCTTCGGTTGACGGCACTCCAACCGTCCCCGATTGCCAATCTGGCGGAACTCGAAGACCGCTTCCAGGAGTCGTTTCGGGCCGGCCGGCCGGTGGGGCTGGAGGTGATTGGGTACGGCGAGATTTCTTCCGTGGTGCGGTGGGATGGCCGATCCGGCCCCGTCGCCGCCAAGCGCCTCCCGAACTACCAGACCGACTCCGCGCGAACCGTCCACCGCGATCTCATGGTGGAGTACATCGAGGCGCTCGGTGAGCGAGGTGTCAATGTGCTGCCGACCGATTTCCTCGAAGTAGGTGGACCGGAGGGATCGTCGGTGCTCTACACAGTCCAGTCGTTGATTCCAGCCGATTGCCTGGCCGTCGACGTCCTGCGGGGCGCTTCTCCGGACGAAGGAGAGGCGCTCCTTCGCCAGATAATCAGTCTCTCGGCGGCGGTGGCAGGCGAGCCGTGGCTTGGGCTGGACGTGCAGTTATCGAACTGGGTGCTCGTCGATGAAGGACTCCGGTATCTGGACATCTCAACACCCTTCATGCGTGATCTCGCCACCGGCCTGTCACGTCTCGAGACGTCGGTGTTCGTTGCTTCTCTACCCTGGCTGCTCCGCTGGCCGGTACAGCGGTTCATGGCCGAAGACATCGTCGCCGAGTACTTCGATCTTCGCACCACGGTGATCAACGCAATTGCCAACCTGCGGAAAGAACGACTCGACGAATGGATGGAACGCGCCATCGGCCTGGCCAACGAGGTTGTTGACGAGGCGATCACATTGGAGGAAGTCAATCGCTACTACAAGAAGGACCAGCGGTTGTGGGCCGTCCTCCAATGGCTGCGCCGTGCCGACCGTTGGTGGCGGTTGAGGGTACGAAGGCGTCCATATCCGGTTCTGCTGCCTGGCCGGATCGATCGCTAACGCCGTAGGAGCGCCGCATGGAGTCGGCCTACGGGAGTCACCGCGGATGGTGCCGGTGGGCGGTCGGGCAACGGTAGGGGACCAAGGCTACAATCGATTGCAGTTCGAAGCAGACATCCAAACCGCCGGTAACGAATAGAGATTACGGAGATTCAACATGACGGTCGATGTTCACGCCCACTGCATTCCGGAAGCGGTCATGGATACCCTCGAGAAGCAAGGCGAACGGTTCGGGATGGAGATCGTTGGAGATCATGAGCGCCGCCAAGTCGTCGTTGCCGGAAGGGTTACCACCGGTCCGCTCCGCGGTGACCTGGTGGATCTGAATCAGCGACTGGCGAAGATGGACCAGACCGGCGTTGATATGCAGATGATCTCGTGTTGGATTGATCTATCCGCCTACGCTCTCGAGGCTGCCGAAGGTGCTCGATTCTCGAGGATGTATAACGAGGGGCTGGCAGGAGTTGTCGCCGAGCATCCTGATCGGTTCATGGCTCTATCCACCGTTCCACTGCAAACGCCGGTGGCGGCTGCCGCAGAGTTGCGGTTCGCCGTCGGCGAACTGGGGATGGCCGGCGTCGAGATCGCGGCAACAGTTGACGGAGCTGAGCTCGACGACCGAGATCTGGATCCATTCTGGGAGGCCGCCGCAGAGTTGCGGTGCCTGGTTCTCATCCATCCGTACAACCCCCTGGCCGGTCGCAACGTCAAACGCTATTTCCTCGACAATGCCATCGGGCGCCCCGCCGAGACGTCGATCGGCGTCGCTCACATGGTGATGGGAGGGGTGTTCGAGAGGTACCCGGACCTTCAGGTCTGCGTGGTGCATGGAGGGGGTTTCCTTCCCTATCAAGCGGGTCGCCTCGACCAGGCCTATCGCGCCAAACCGGGTCTCGCCGGCGCCAACTTGACGCGACCGCCGAGCGACTGGCTCAAGAACCTCTACTACGACACGGTCACTCACTCTCCTGAGGTGCTGGCGTTTCTCGTGGAGTTCGCCGGCATTGACCATGTTCTCCTCGGCACAGACTTCCCGTTCGAAATGGGCGACGATGACCCCGTTGGGACGGTGCAGGCGATCCCCGGCCTGACCGAGTCCGACCGGCAGTCCATTCTCGAGGGGAACGCAAAACGACTTCTCGCCGGCATCCGGCGTTGAGGCAGAGGACATGCTTCTGTTGAGAGCCCCCGGAACAACTGATCTTTGACGTGGAAAGGTGGCATGAATGACTGTTCCGTCGACGATGCGAGCTCTGGTTCTTCATGAATTCGGAGGACCGCTCATCCTGGAGCAGGTACCTGTGCCGGAACCTGGTCCCAACGATGTTCTTCTTCGGGTACGTGCCTGTGCTGCGGACCAATTCGATCTCACAATCCGGGCGGGCAAACGGGCCAATGCGAAGGTCCCTCTCGTCCTCGGTCACGAGATCTCCGGCGAGGTGGCTGCGGTGGGTTCCGCCGTTGAGGGCTGGAGCGTCGGGGATCGCGCGGTCTCCACCTTGTACTTGACGTGTGGGCGTTGCCGGAAATGTCTCGGCGGCCGGGAAACGATTTGCGAAGACTTCCAAGGATTTGTCGGGATCGAGACACCGGGCGGTTATGCCGAGTTCACGACCGTACCGGCAGCCAACCTCGTGCTGCTGCCCGATTCCATCGGATTCCCGGAAGGCTCCGTGCTGGCCAATGCCGTGGGCACCCCCTATCACGCCTTTACGGAGCGGATGCGATTGGGTCCTTCCCAGTACGTCATCATCACGGGGGCAGGGGGCGGTGTCGGCATCCACGCCATTCAGGTAGCCAGAGCCATGGGAGCGTTCGTGATGGCCGTCGATCTCGGGCAAGAGAAGCTGGACGCCGCGTTGCAGTACGGGGCGAGTATCGCCGTCGATCCCGGGGAAAAGGACTTCTCCGAGGTTGCTCTCGAGTGGACCGGGGGCCTTGGAGTCGAAGGCGTGCTCGAGTTGGTGGGCCCGGCAACCATGCCACAGAGCCTGAAGGCCCTCGCCAAAGGGGGCAGGATGGTCATCGTTGGATCCCACACCGGGCGAGAGTTTCCACTGGACACCCTCACCATCTATGCGAACGAGTGGGAGATTCTCGGTTCTCGGAACGTATCGAAGAGAGAGTTGAACGATGTAGTGGCGTTGACCGCCGATGGCCGAGTGTCTCCAGTGGTACGGACTGGCTTCGGGCTCGAGGATGCCGAGGAATTGCACCGATTGGTTGCCGCCCGAGAGGTAGTGGGGCGAGCGGTTATCGAGCCGTGAGGCCCCGACTCCCGGGCTGATCGGGCTCTACTTGACATCGGTTCTCCGTCTGGCAACAATCGATTGCAGTAGCTCTGGGTATTTGAAACGAACCGGCACGCCGAGAGGGGCAACATGACGACGCTTGGATGGATTGGGACCGGAAGGATGGGCTACGCGCTGACGGAGCGTTTGCTCCGCGCGGGTCATGACGTGTCGGTATTCAATCGAACCCGGGCAAAGGCCGAACCGCTCTCCGACCTGGGGGCCAAAATCGTCGATTCGCCGGCAGACCTGGCCGATCGGGATATCGTGTTCGTCATGGTGGCCGGCCCCGCCGACTTGATTGAAGTAGTGAAAGGGCCGCGCGGTCTCCTCTCCAGAACGGATGCAACTCCGCGGATTGTCGTCGATTCTTCGACCGTGTCGGCTGCGGCGTCCGCAGAGGTGCAGATCGCCGTTGAGGAGAGGGGGTCCGCCTTGCTGGCCGCTCCCGTCAGCGGCAATCCCCATGTGGTCCGTTCCGGCAAACTGACCTCAGTCGTCTCCGGGCCCCGTGACGCCTACGAACAGGCCGAGCCCTACCTTGCTCTATACGGCTCGAAGGTGACCTATGTCGGCGAAGGAGACTCTGCCCGACTGGTGAAGATCTGCCACAACCTCTTGCTCGGCATCTATACCCAGACTCTCGCCGAGATCACGGTGCTGGCAGAGAAGGCCGGTGTGGCGCGCGCAGATTTCCTCGAGTTCATCAACGGCAGTGTCATGGGATCGTTGTTCAGCCAATACAAGACTCCAGCCTTCGTCAACCTCGACATGACACCAACCTTCACGGGCCACCTGCTTCGCAAGGATTTCGAACTGGGCCTCGAAGCTGCCAGGCAGTACAACGTGCCGATGCCGACTTCGGCCGTGGTCCACCAGATGGTGGTTGAGTTGATCAGCCGGGGTCTTGGTGAGGGCGACTTCGCCGCCCTCCTCCAGATGGAGGCCGATGCCGCCGGGATGGAGCTGAAATCAGAGAATCGGGAAGTCACGGACGGTCTGGAGCCTGAACATCCCGGAACCGGCAGTTGACGAGGGGACGCCCCCGCCGCCGCAAGGCGTGGACCGGCTTCGCCTGCCCGCCGATTGACAGATGAGAACAAGACGAACCACAATCCCGAACGTCCGCCCTGGACGTTCCGAGAGAGGATGTTGTCGTGAGTGAATTCCCCGTAGCAACTACGCCGTCACCGGGAATCATGGGAGTCGACTGGGAGGAGCGAGTCGAATTTGGCCGCCTGCGCGACTATCGACTCGCCCGGATACGCGAGCAACTCGAGGTCTTCGGCCTGGGGGCGCTTCTCCTTTTTGAGACCTCCAACATCCGGTATGCGACCGCCACGAACATCGGATACTGGGCCTTCAACAAGGGTGAGCGCTGGGCGTTGATCACGCGCAACGGTCGCCCCCGTGTTTGGGACTTCGGGTCTGCGGCCAAGGCTCATCGACTTCAGCTTCCTTCCCTCTACGACGAAAAGAACTCGATCGGCGGAAATGCCGGCCTGCAGGGCGCTATCGGGCCGGCCACCGGACTGACCAAACGCGTGGCTGATGAAATCGCCGCGGCGCTGCGCGAAGAAGGGGTTGTCAATGAACCCTTGGGCGTCGATATGGCCGAAACATCTGTCTTTTTGGCGCTTCAGGGCGCCGGGCTCAACGTGACCGACGGGCAGCAGGCGATGGCCATGGCACGAGAGATCAAGAGCCCCGACGAGATCATGCTTCTGACGCAGGCCTGTGCGATGGTGGATGGTGTCTATCAGGACATCCTCGAGTTCCTCAAGCCGGGAGTCCGCGAGAGCGACGTCGTAGCCCTCGCTCACGCCCGACTGTTTGAAATGGGCTCGGAGTTCGTCGAGGCCATCAACTCGATCTCCGGCGAACGATGCAGCCCCCATCCCCACGTGTTCTCCGATCGCCTGATCCGACCGGGCGACCAGGCGTACTTTGACATCATCCACGTGTTCAACGGCTACCGGACTTGTTACTACCGGACATTCGCGGTGGGACGAGCCACACAGGCGCAGCGGGATGCATTCAAACAATCCCGCGAGTGGATGGACGCCGCCCTCGACCTCGTCAAACCCGGCAACACAACCGATCAGATCGCCAGGATCTGGCCGAAGGCTGAGGAGTTCGGGTTCGTTGACGAAATGGATGCTTTCGGGCTTCAGTTCGGCCATGGAGTCGGAGTCGGGTTGCACGAACGCCCGATCATCTCCCGACTGAATTCGCTCGACGATCCCGTTGAGATCAAGGAGGGCATGGTGTTCGCCCTGGAGACGTACGCACCGGCCGCGGATGGTCGGTCCGCCGCCAGGATCGAGGAAGAGGTCGTAGTTACCGCAGACGGTCCGAAGGTGATCACACTGTTCCCCTGCGAAGAGCTGCCGGTGGCCAATGAGTACTGAGATCGAAGAGCCGGGTCTCTACGACTACGGGCAGCGAGCTGCCCGGTTGCCGGATCCGGTCGACCGCGCCAATGCGGATCTGGATATTCCGGTCGATGTGCGCCTCGATATGTACGAACTGCAGCAATCGCTCCGACAGTTCGAGAAGCGCGCATACGACCTGTTCATGGAAAACCTGGTGAAGGGCACCAGTCACCTCTCGTTGGGGATGGAGGCTGTTGCGACAGGGTTCGGCAGGGCGATGCGCCCCGACGACTACACCTTCGCCACCTATCGGGGCCACGCGCACACGATCGCCCGCGGGGCGCCGCTTGGACCGGTCATGGCGGAGCTCCTCGGCCGGGAGAACGGAATTCTCAAAGGTAAGGGTGGCTCGATGCACCTCACCTCGGTCGAGCACGGAATGATGGGGTCCTACGCGATCATCGGTGCCCATCTCTGCATCGCCAACGGAGCCGGTTGGTCTGCGCAGATGCGGGGGACCGAGCAGGTTGCCGTTGCCTTCTTTGGGGACGGAACCACGAACATCGGTGCCTTCCACGAGGCACTCAACTTCGCAGTGATCTGGGATCTGCCGGTCGTGTTTGTCTGTGAGAACAATCTCTACATGGAGTACACCCCGATCGATCTCGTCTCGGCCGTCCCGAACCCGGCGGCCGATCGTGCCGCCGCATACGGTCTCGACCGTATCGTCGTAGACGGCAACGACGCCGACGCCGTCTACCAGGCCGCGACCTCCGTCTTTGATCGTGCCCGTCGCGGAGAGGGACCGTCGCTCGTTGAAGCCATCACCTACCGCCACGGGGGCCACAGCCGGGCCGATCCCGGGAAGTACCGGCCCGCAGAGGAGGTGGAGGCGTGGATGGGCAGGGATCCGATCCCGATGTATCACCAGCGTCTCCTCGATCTCGGTGTCTCGGAAGCCGAACTCGGTGCCATTCAGCAATCGGTGGCCGGCCGCGTTGACGAGGCAACAGAATTCGCCAAGCAGGGATTAGTGCCATCGGCGGATCAACTGTTCGTCGACGTATGGGCGGATGGAGGTGCATCGTGGCGCAACTGAGCTATCGCGACGCCGTCTCCGCCGGAATCGCTCAGGAGATGCGACGCGATCCAAACCTCGTGATGCTGGGTGAGGACATCGCCGGTGCGGGTGGAGTGTTCAAAACCACGGTTGGGTTGCTCGACGAATTCGGACCGAAGCGAGTTCGGGACACCCCGATATCGGAGCAGGCAATTCTCGGTGCTGCGATGGGTGCTGCGATGACGGGCATCCCGGTAATCGCCGAGATCATGTTCTCCGACTTCCTGGCTGTGTGTTGGGATATTGTCGCCAATGAGATGGCGAAGAGCCGCTACATGACGGGTGGCCAGGTGTCGGTCCCGGTAGTGATCCGGACGGCCAACGGCGCCGGTTCCCGATTCGGGGCTCAGCACAGCCAGAGTGTTGAGAACTGGTGCATGATGATTCCGGGTCTGAAAGTGGTTGCTCCTTCGAACCCGGCAGATGTTGTCGGCCTGATGGCGGCGGCCGTTCGCGACCCCGACCCGGTGGTGTTCTTCGAGCATAAGTCGCTGTTCGCCACGAAGGGTGAGGTGCCCAGTGGAGAGATCGTCGATGAGCTTGGCAAGGCGACGATCGTGCGCGCCGGCTCGGACTGCACGATCGTGGCGTTGGCCCTGATGGTCCCGCGGGCGCTCCAGGCAGCCGAGCGACTGGCCGAAGAGGGGATTTCTGCCGAGGTGATCGACGTTCGTTCGCTGGTACCGCTCGACACCCAGGCAATCCTTGGTTCAGTCTCCAAAACGGGTCGTCTATACACCGTTGAGGAGAATCCCCGCCTCTGCGGGTGGGGGGCGGAGGTCGCTTCTATCGTCGCCGATGAGGTCTTCTGGGATCTCGATGGTCCGGTTGTCAGAATTACGACTCCTCACATCCCTCTGCCGTCTGCTGAGGTACTGGAGGACCTGGCACTGCCATCGGTCGACCGGATCTTTGAAACTGTCAGAGACACAATCGGCTGAAGGTCGTCGACTCCGCCCGGTGTTATTCGATCAGGCTTTCGCCGCTTCGTCGCGCGACGGTTGGTGGACCCAGAGCATCTCGAGCTTGACGCCGGCGTCTACGACCAGGTTGTAGACCGGGCATCGCGCCTCTGTCTCATCGATGACCTCGCGGAGACGTTCTTCGCTCTCTGCCGTGTAGACGTTTGCCTGCACCCGGATGGTCTGGAAGTGTTGTCTCACTTCGCGTACTCCGAGCCGACCGCGGATATCGATGGTGAACTCGGCCTCGAAGTCGATGCCGTCGTACTTGAAATCCATTTCGGCGGCGGTGCGGTTGAAGGTGACGGACTCACACCCGCATAGGGCGCCCAGGACGGCTTGCAGAGGCGACGGTCCTTCGCCGGTTCCACCGTGTGGGACGGGCTCGTCCGTGACCATCAGACCGAACTCGCCGGTGTCGATGACGGTCATCATGGTCCCGTCGTTGCGGGCGGAGAGCTTTTTGCGACGTACCAGCGGCTTCGTGAGTTCTTCTGCGGAGATCAGTTCTGAGGCCATTGCAGCTCCTCTACAAACGTTTGCAGCGCAATGCGAAGGCTAGTACCTTCCGTTGATCGACGTAAAGGGGTTGAACAGTGGCACGGGTCGTACACTCCGCAGACCTCCCGAGATTGCATTCCACCAGAGACACCCGCGACAGAGTCGATCTGGTCACCGAAGAGACGCTCGGCACGACAGATCTGCAGGCCGATCGGATCACCTACCACCCGGGTGACACGGCAGCCGCCCACTATCACCGCGATTGCAAGCACTTCTTCTTCATACTGTCCGGCAATGGAGTCCTCCACGCCGACGATGAAGCACTTGAACTGGGTCCGGGCGATGTCGCGCTCATCTATGAGAACGAAGTCCACTGGTTTGAGAACCCCGGTGACGAAGAGTTCACCTTCATCGAACTGTGGGTCCCCGCTCCTTCGGAGACCGTTTGGATCAAGGACGACGACATATGAACGTGGGCTCGTACGACGTGAGTTCACGTCTTAGCTCCATCCTCTACCCGTCGGAAGTCCGCCTCTGAACGCGGCAGATATCGCCTTGATCGTGGGAGCGGTGTCATTCGGCGCTTTCATCAAGGGGATCACCGGGATGGGGCTTCCGCTCATCGCAATCCCTGTGATGGCCGCCTTCCTGGGAGTCGAGCACGCGGTAGTAGTCATCGCCGGTCCGGCGCTGCTCACCAACACCTGGCTGCTCTGGGAACACCGGCGGGGAGCGGGTTCGCTCCGCTACCTCACCGTATTGATCGGCACTGGAATCGTCGGTGCGGTGGCCGGGACCTTCCTGCTGGTTTCAGTCGAGGATCGGTGGTTGTCGCTGGCCCTGGCCGCCGTCATCCTCGGCTACGCGATGATCTTCCTGTTCAGGCCGGGATTCTCGATCCCCGATCGCGTGGTGCGCGTCACGGTCGGGCCGGTCGGCCTGGCGTCCGGAGCACTCCAGGGCGCCACCGGCATATCGGGCCCCCTCCTGGCGACGTATCTGCACGGGTTTCGCATGGAGCGCTCCGGGTACGTGTTCTCGATCACCCTGTTGTTCGAGGTTCTGGGGATCACCCAGATTGTCACCCTGGTGTCGCTCGGCAGCTTCACGGCGAGTCGGTTGGGGGAGAGCGCGCTGGCTTTTCTGCCCGTCCTGGTTGCGTTTCCTCTCGGCGTTCGAGTCTCGCGTATGCTGTCCCGCAAGGCGTTCGAATACGTGGTGCTGGCGCTACTAATTGCCGTCGGGTTCAAGCTGACCCTCGGAGGTATCAACGGCTGACCGTCTGGTTTCGTGCCGAAGGAGATCGTTGAGAGCTTCGTAAGCTCAAACGATCGCAGAGCGACATTGCCGATCATTCTGACCAGGAGAAGAACACGATGCCCAAGCACCCCTTCAGGGACTACGACGAATGGAAGCTGTTCATCGGCGGGGAGTTCGTCTCGGGGAACGGGCCCTCGATCGAGGTTGTGAACCCGGCAACGGGTGAGGTTCTGGGCGAAGCTCCCGCGGCCAGCAAGGAGGACGTCTCCGACGCCGTAGCTGCCGCACAAGAGGCGTTCCGCTCCTGGCGCTGGACGCCGCCCGGGCAGCGGGGCGAGATGCTTTATCAGATTGCCGAGAGCATCCATGCGCACCGAGAGGAGTTGATCGACCTCGAAACCTGGGAGAACGGCAAGCCCCGGTCCCAAGCGGGCAAGGATGTGATCAACGCAGAGCGGACGTTTCGGTTTTACGCCGGGGCGGCCGACAAGTTCTACGGTCAGGCAGTCCTCGATACTCCGGATGAGGTTCGCAAGCTCGTGTTCGAGCCTTACGGCGTCGTTGCCGCGGTGATCCCTTGGAACTGGCCACCGATGCACATTGCAGACTTCTGCGCGCTGGCGTTGGCCACCGGCAACACCATGGTCATGAAGCCGGCTCCGGAAACCCCCCTCTCAGCGCTGCGGATTGCACAGCTGGCAGCTGAGATACTGCCGCCGGGAGTGTTCAACGTTGTCACCGGTGGAGTTGATCCCGGTGTTGAGCTGGTTCGTCATCCAGGCGTGGACTTCATAACTTTCACCGGCAGCAGCATGACCGGCAGCAAGATTCTGGCCGTAGCTGCGGAGCGGATAACGCCAACCATGATGGAACTGGGGGGCAAGAATGCATCCCTCGTCTTCTCCGACAGCAACCTTGGCAAGGCCGTCACCGGAATGCGCCGAAGCGCTTTCTTCAATAGTGGACAGGCTTGCTCGGGAACCGAGCGGATTCTGGTGCAAGAAGGGGTCTATGAGCAGTTTCTGGACGAGTTCTGCGCCGAGGTGGAGGGAATTGTGGTCGGCGAAGGTTTCGATGAAACCTCAGAGGTGGGACCGATGATCAGCAGGCGACAGCAGGCACGCATCGACCGGGATATCAAGCAAGCCGTCGACGATGGGGCGACGATCGCCGCTCAGGCGGCCCTTCCCACAGAGGAGCGGTTCGCCGAAGGAAACTGGATTGCGCCAACGGTATTGACGGGAATGTCGCCCGACGACGACATAATGCAAGAGGAGGTCTTTGGGCCGGTGGTGTGTGTTGTCCCCTTCGTGGACGAGGACGAGGCCATCGAGATCGCCAACGGAGTGGACTATGGCCTGACCAGCGGAGTGTGGACGCAGGATCTGGGTCGCGCCCATCGCATGGCAGCCCGTCTCGAAGCAGGCCTGGTGGCTGTGAACACGGTCAACGGTGGCCAACTCGGCCTACCTTTTGGTGGCTACAAGCAGAGTGGTGTCGGTCGGAAGAAGGACTTCACAGAAGCAATGCGGAGCTTCAGCCGCGTGAAGGCAGTGCATATCAAACTGGACTCCTGATCACTGCTGATCAGACACCGACCGCGAGAAGCCCCTACGAGAACTTCCGTTCTGGCGTCAGGAAGCGCGCAGTTTTGAAGGGTTCCTGACGCCAGAACGTAAATTCAGTCGCCGAACCCGGCCGCGATCCTCATTCAGGGCCCGCGTAGGCTCCTGCCGTCTCCGGAAACATCATTTTGATGATCTTGAAAGCCGAGACATCGACGGTGGCATCCATGTGCAGGAAGACCGCGGCATCGCGGAAGTACTTCTCGATTCCGAGTTCGATCATCGCTCCATGACCACCGTGGATCTCCAGAGCTTGCTTGCACACCTCGAAGACTTCCTCCGAGGCAAACACCTTCACCTCGTTGCAGAGGCGGTCCGCATCCGGTGTACCCAGGTCGACCGCCCGCGCCGCATGCCGCAGCAGCGCCTTGACGGCGTCCAACTTGATCGCCATTTGGGCCAGCCTGACTGCAACGGCCTGATGCTTGATGAGGATCTTCCCACCCTGGACGTGTTGTTGAACGAAGGCGGCGGTGTCCTCGAAGGCGGCAACGCCTGTACCGAGGTTCTTGGCAGCCTGCAGGATCTTGCCCGGTCGGAAATACACTCCGGCCTTGCCGAGAGCGTCGTCGCGGACGAGCAGGTGATCCTCCGGCACCCGGCAATCCTCGAAGGTGATCTCCCCGTTGTTCATGTAGCGGCCACCGATCGTCTCGTTGCAGCGGGTCACGGTCAACCCCGGCGTGTCGCGCGGCACCAGGAAGCTGCTTGTGCCTTGCTGCATGCCGGCGGCCGGATTGGTGTTTGCGTAGACTACGTAGAGCGATGCGTCGTACCCGTTGCTGATGTAGTGCTTGCGGCCGTTGATCGTCCAGAATCCGTCCGCGAGCGTTGCTCGCGTGTCCATGTTGGCTTCCGGCACGTTGTACGGCAGCCAGCGATCGGATGCGCCCTTGGGCTCCGTCAGGCAGTGGGCCATGAGAAACGCAGGATCGTCCATATAGCGAGGGAACCACTCGTCCTGG
>Ga0316187_10003601_pt1 | contig 13452 bp, 11 predicted proteins | sample CroRivburrow1_MG_FD_204927 | JGI IMG/M metagenome (GOLD analysis project Ga0316187, IMG submission 204927) | Coastal sediment microbial communities from Maine, United States - Cross River worm burrow 1 | ecosystem: Environmental > Aquatic > Marine > Coastal > Sediment | place: USA: Maine...
GGCAGCAGGCGACTTCGAGGAAATGCCCAAGAAGGAAGCCCTGCGTTACACCCGTGAGCTCGACAAGCTCGATCGCAACATCGGTGGCATCAAGACCATGGCCAAGCTGCCGAGCGTGGTGTTCATCATGGACACCATCGTTGAGCACATTGCGGTCACCGAGTCCCGCAAGCTCCACATCCCGATCGTGGCCGTCGTCGACACCAACTGCGACCCCGATCTCATCACCTACCCGATCCCGGGGAACGATGATGCCATCCGTTCGGCCGAACTGATGACACGGGTCATCGCCGAGGCCGTCGTCGAGGGCAAGCTGATCCACTCACGGGCCTCTGGCGCTCCCGATGGTGCGGTTGAGGCCGAGCGCACCCCTGAGCAGGAAGCAGCCATTGCTGGGGCTCAGGCCGAGGCCCGCCGTCAGGCTGCGGCCGAAGCTTCAGCACGCGAGGCCCGACTGGCCGCGGCTCAAGAGGCCGCCCCGGTCGTGGTCGAAGCACCGGCCGCTGACAGCGCCAACGGCGTCGTGGCCGAAGCACCGGCCGCTGAGGCTCCTGCTCCGGCCCCTGAGGCCGTGGCCAAGGCCGACGAAGAAACCGCGGGCTGAGCGCCACCGCTCAACCGCCGATTCATCAGAACCAGCACGGATACGACAAGGATCAACGATGTCAGCATTTGGGGCCAAAGACGTTCAGGAACTTCGCAAATCAACGGGCGCGGGCATGATGGATGCCAAGAGGGCGCTCACTGATGCCGACGGTGACTTCGAAGCAGCCACACAGATACTGCGGGAAAAGGGCCTGGCCAAGGCCGCCGGACGGAGCGAGCGAGACAACTCCGAAGGTGTCGTGGCCATCGCTTCGAGCGAAGCGGGCGCCGCTCTGGTGCACCTCCGCTCAGAGACCGATTTTGCCGCCAAGTCCGACGACTTCCGCAAGCTCGCCCAGCAGTTGGCCGACGGCGTGTTGTCCGAGGGTGTGCAGGCGATTGAGGGCAAAGAGGCCGAAATCGAGAGCCTGAAGCTCACGGTCAAGGAGAACATCAGCCTGGGAACGGTTGCCCGCTACGAGGCGACCGCTGACCAGCTGATCGACGCCTACCTCCACGGCGACGGTCGGGCCGGGGTGCTCATTCAGTCCTCGGGCCTGAGCGCCGAGGCTCTGCACGATGTCGCCCTGCACATTGCTTTTGCTAAGCCGTCGTACCTGAGTCGCGATGATGTTCCGGCCGATGAGGTCGAGAAGGAACGCTCGGCTCTGCTCGATATCACCAAGGCCGAGGGCAAGCCCGAACAAGCTTGGCCCAAGATCGTCGAGGGCAGGCTAAATTCCTGGTTCGGCGAGCGAGTGCTGCTTGAGCAGGGAATGTTCGGCGACAAAGAGACCGTCGGGGGCAAGCTCGGGTCGGGGGTCATTCACCGATTCGCATTGGCCATGGTTGGCTGACCGAGTCGGTCGGTCGGCTATCCCGCCCGAGATGATCACCTCAGTCGGGGTTCGACCACTACACTCAAACTGATAACCGAACTTCGAGCCTGGAGGCATCTTGAGCGAAGGCACGAAACCACGCTGGCGTCGAATCCTGTTGAAACTCTCGGGCGAGGCATTTGCCGGAGAGGCAGGCTACGGGATCGACGGCAAGGTGGTCCAGCGTTTGGCCGAGGACATCCTTGAGGTCAAGCGCGATCTTGGCATCGAGGTTGCCGTCGTTGTCGGTGGCGGCAACATCTGGCGAGGCATGCGAGGGGCCGAAGGCGGCCTCGATCGGGCCCAGGCCGATTACATGGGCATGTTGGCCACGGTCATCAATGCCTTGGCCCTGCAGGACATCTGCGAGCAGCAGCATGTCCAGACCCGACTGCAGTCGGCCATTGCCATGCCACAGATCGCCGAGGAGTACATCCGTCGCCGGGCCATCCGTCATCTCGAAAAAGGTCGGCTGGTGATCTTTGCCGCCGGAACCGGCAACCCCTTCTTCACCAGCGACACCTCGGCCGCGTTGCGGGCGGTCGAAATCGACGCCGAGGTGCTGCTGAAGGGTACGCACGGTGGCGTCGACGGGATCTACACCGACGACCCCCGCACCAACCCCGAAGCGACCAAGATCGACAAGCTGAGCTATCTCGATGTGCTGAACCAGGACCTCCGGGTCATGGATTCGACCGCCATCACCCACGCCAAGGAGAATCACCTGCCGATCGTGGTGTTCGATCTCATGGGCGAGGGAAACCTTCGCAGGCTGCTCTGCGGCGAGGCCATTGGTACGATAGTCGAATGAGTGAGTTTGCTGAGCTGGTACTCTCCGACGCCACCGATCGAATGGAGAAGGCGATAGCTCACTCGCGAGCCGACTTCGCCTCGATACGCAGCGGCCGGGCATCGCCTCAGCTGGTGGAGAATCTCCGGGTTGAGGCCTACGAAGTGGTGATGCGCCTTCAGGAGATGGCCTCGATTGCCGTGCCTGAAGCCCGCCAGTTGTTGATCACTCCGCACGACCCGGGCAATCTGCAGGCGGTGGAGCGGGCCATCAGGACATCCGATCTCGGTCTGTCGCCCAGCAGCGACGGCCGCTCACTTCGTCTCAACTTTCCGCCGCTCACCGAGGAGCGTCGCAAGGACCTGGTGCGGCTGGTGAAGAAGATGGCCGAGGACGGGCGGATCGCGATTCGGAACATTCGGCGCGATTCACGTAAAGAGTTGGAAGGTGCAGAAAAGGATAATCAGCTCACTGAAGACGAACTGGCGAGAGCCGAGAAGGATCTCGACCGACTGACTCAGGCGAGCGAAGCCACTGTGGACGGGGCGTTGGCAAGCAAAGAAGAAGAACTACTCGAGGTCTAGCAACGTTGGTGCTCGTCAATACGGGTGCCGGCCAAGCCACGGGGGGTACTGAAGAGCCAACGCGGTTCACGAAAGGAAGCAAGATGGCCGACAACAAGAAGCGTGGCAGGTTCGGCAGGGGCTCCGAAGAGAGCCAGAGTATCTTCGACCTGTTCGAACCACCTCCCGAGCAGGATACGAATTCGTTCGGGCCGATCCCCATCATCCGAGATGATGAGGACGACAGCCTTGATCTAACCAACGTCGAATATGTCGAGGCACAGGCCGCGGCTGAAGCCGAGGCTGCCGGACTGCGGCACTGGACCGAGCCCGCAACCGGGCAGGTACCGGCTGCTCTCGGCTCTGACGACGCCCGGAGGTCGGGCGAGGTGCAGGGTCCGAGTTGGAGAGGCGACGATCCGAACTGGGTTGGTCCCGATCTTTCTGACGTCTTCGCCGATGCCGACGCCATCAGTCAACTCCGGTCGCCCGATAGCGACCAACTCCCCGTGTCACCCGAGCCGGCATTGGAGGCCCCAACCTCCCAGCGCAGCGCAGTCGGAGGAGCTGTCGCCCGCACCCCCGCTCCGGCCGCCGCCCGGACTCCGGCCCCGGCCCGAACCCCGGCTCCAGGACCAGAACCATCGGTATTCGATCGGTCCTCCTCGCTGCTGGACACCACCGGCCGCCGACCGGCCAGGACCTCGTCGGCGACGACGACCCCTGCCCCGGAACGCATGCCCCCGGCCCGATCCGTTCCCGAGTCCCAGCCTCGAGCGCAACGCCGCGAGACTGGCGCCCATGACATAGTCGATCACACGAGTCCTTCGGCCAGGGTCGGGACGGCTCCCGCCCCAGCGCTGGAGCGCCACAACACCGGGCAGTTCCCTGAGCGCCACAACACCGGGCAGTTTCCTGAGCGTCATAACACCGGGCCGGTTCCTGGGCATCACGGCACGGGGCAGTTCTCCGAGCGTCAGAACACTGGGCCGATTTCGGAGCGTCACACCGAGACTCGCCGCTCCTCGCCTCCTCCCGATCGAGCCACACCCGCTTCCGAGCAGGTGGACCGTGGCGGCCTGCTGGCCTCTGACGGCTATTTCGAACAAGGGCCTGACGTCGAAGCGGCCTATGCCGATCTCGAGGGCCACGATGAGCCGACATCACCCGGCCGCAGTTTCACTCAATCGCTGATTGCCGGGGTTGCCATGGCGGCACTGGTCCTCGTGGCGCTCATGCTGGGGCCAGTGGTCACCGTCATCCTGATCGGTGTCGTCGCCCTACTCGGGGTAATGGAGCTGTTCAACGCCATGCGATTGGCCGGACTACGCCCGGCAACCCTGCTGGGCCTGGTTGGTGCCGTCGCCCTACCCGCGGCCACCTTTGTCCGGGGTGACGCCGGTTTCCCGCTGGTTGTCGGTCTAGCCGTGGTCTTTGGCATGTTGTGGTATCTGACCGGGGCCGACACCGAACGTCCGGTGCTCAATCTCGGCCTCACCCTCACCGGAATCCTGTGGGTTGGTGGCCTGGCCAGCTTTGCTGCTCTCATGGTGAGGGTCGAAGGCGGCATCCCGCTACTGCTGGCCACGGTTGTGATCACGGTGGCCTCGGACACGCTGGCCTATCTGGGGGGCAAGGCCTACGGCACGAAACCCTTCCATTCGGCTTCTCCCAACAAGACCTGGGAGGGCACCATGACCGGCTTCTTCGGTGCCTTGTTCGCCGGGCTGGTGTTCGGTGTGACCAGCGCCATCAGCACCTTCGACGGACAGTTCTTTCCGGTGATGGTCCTGGCTGCGGTCGTCGGAATCCTCGCCCCCATGGGTGACCTGGCCGAATCGCTGGTCAAACGTGATCTTGGGGTCAAGGACATGGGCTCGCTGCTGCCGGGCCACGGTGGGGTGCTGGACCGGGTCGATGGGCTCCTGTTCGCCCTGCCCGGGGCCTACTACGTCGCCATCGTCTACCAGTTGATCTAGGGGATTGCCAGCGGTGAGTCCGACTAGCGCAGACAGTCCGGGTATGGCAGGTCGAAGCGTTGGCGTCATTGGATCGACCGGTTCAATCGGCACCCAGACTCTCGATTTGATTGCTGATGACCCGGAGAGTTACCACGTGGTTGCCCTGGCTGCCGGGTCGAATGTTGCCGCCCTCGTGGCCCAGGCCCGACAGTTCCGGCCCAGCTACGTCGCCATCGGCGACGAGAGCCTGCGCCAGGAGGTCGAGGCCGCGCTCGACGCAGGCATCACCGTCCTGGCCGGACCATCGGCCATGGCCGAGATCGCCGAAGTGGCCGACATCACGGTCAACGGTGTTGTCGGCTTCGCCGGACTGCCGGTCACACTGGGAACACTCAATGCGGGCAAGCGCTTGGCGCTGGCCAACAAGGAGTCGTTGATCGCGGCCGGACCCGTCGTCCAGGCCGCCCGCCGCACCCCGGGCGCCGAACTGGTGCCGGTCGACAGTGAGCACGCCGCCATCCACCAGTGCCTCCGGGCCAATGACGTCCCCCGAAGGGTTGCCCGGCTGCAACTCACCGCATCAGGCGGGCCGTTCCGGGGCCGAAGCGTCGACGAATTGGCTCAGGTCTCGATCGAGGACGCCCTGGCCCACCCCACCTGGTCGATGGGGCCCAAGATCACGATCGACTCATCGACGTTGATGAACAAGGGTTTGGAAGTCATCGAGGCCAACGAACTGTTCGGTCCACCGGCCGGAAGTGCAGGGGGCCATCTGTCGTTCGATGACATCGAGGTTGTGGTCCATCCCCAGTCGATCGTGCACTCCATGGTGACCTATTCCGACGGCTCGACCATCGCCCAGCTCTCACATCCGGACATGCGACTGCCGATCGGATACGCCTTGGCCTATCCCGACCGTTTTCCCGTGCCCTCCGGCGAGATCAACTGGGCGGAGCTCGGACGCCTCGATTTTGAGGCTCCGGACCGCAGGGCCTTCCCCTGCCTGGACCTGGCCTATGAGGCCGGGCGCATCGGCGGCAGCGCTCCGGCGGCGCTCAGCGCGGCCAATGAGGTGGCGGTCGAAGCCTTCCTGGCGGAACAGATTCGCTGGATCGACATCCCCGCTGTCATCGAATCGGTGGTCGCGTGCCATGAGGCGGGAACAGCAGCCACACTGGATGAGGTTCTCCATGTGGATGCAGAGGCCCGAACCATGGCGGCGCAGGCAGTGAGACAAGTGGCGAAAGCAGGATTTTGATGAGTGTCGACGACAAGCACGCCGACCACGGCCCAACCGACGGGCAGGAGACCAAACAGACCTCGTGGGTGATGGCGGAGCCAAAGGAGGCCGAGCCCGGAGCGGAGCAGTCGAACCCCATCGCCCTGATCGGGCTCGCCGGACTGTTCGCCCTGCTGTGGTTCGGGGCCGGTCCGCGCTACTTCCTGGTTGTCCTCGGCCTGCTGGTCATGATCTTCCTCCACGAACTCGGGCACTTCATGACCGCCCGCTGGACGGGCATGAAGGCCACCCAATTCTTCCTGTTCATGGGGCCCCGCGTCTTTTCGTTCCGGCGGGGTGAAACCGAGTACGGCCTACGTCTGCTTCCCGTCGGTGCCTTTGTTCGCATCGTCGGGATGAACAACCTCGATCCCTGCGAACCAGAGGATGAGGATCGGGCCTACAAGAACAAGAGCTACCCCCGGCGCATGCTCGTCATCACCGCAGGCTCGATGATGCACTTCGCCCAGGCCCTGATCCTGTTCCTGGTGCTGTCGTCGGTGATCGGTCAGCCCGACCCCGAAAAATGGACCATCAGCGAGATCTCAATGCTGGAGACCGGAGAGACCCCGGCCGTTACCGCAGGCCTCGAGCCCGGTGACACCATCACCGCCGTCGACGGCATCGTGACCACCAACTTCCGGGACCTCCAGGACTACCTGAGGGTCAGGCCCGGCGAAGAGGTCAGCATCGAGGTTGAGAACGTCGCAGGCTCACGGGTGGTCGAAACCGTGCTGGCCGAACGACCGACCACCGACGGCGAGGTCATCGGGTTCCTGGGAGTCGCACCCAAATTTGAACGAACCCGGATGAGCCCCATGGTCGGACTGGGGAACTTCGGTACCGCGGCATGGGGGTCGCTGTCGGTGATCCCGCGCTTTTTGTCACCATCCACCTTCCTCAACCTCGGTGAACTGGTGCTCGATGGGTCCAGCGACGTGGCCCTCGACTCCGAAGAAGCCGCCAACCGGCCGGTGTCGATGCTGGGAGCGGTACGCATCGCCGGCGCTCCCGAGTTCGACTGGGCCGTGCCGTTGACCATGCTGGCGTTCATCAACATCTTCATCGGCATCTTCAACCTGGTACCCCTGCTACCCCTCGACGGGGGCCACGCCGCCATCGCCACCTACGAGCGGTTCCGGTCACGGAGCGGCAAGCGTTACCAGATGGACGTGGCCAAGCTGCTGCCCCTTACCTATGCCGTGGTCCTCGTGCTCGGGTTCTTGATGCTGACCACCCTGTGGCTAGACCTGGTCCGCCCGATCAGTTGACGGGTGGTGGGCCGAGGCCCGCCACCCGTCGTGGGTGGGCTGGGGCTTGTCGGCGGGGGTTTGGCTGGGCTGAAACGTCTTTGGTGGGGGAGAGGGGTGTGATTCCCTGCCGCAATGGTCCGTCCCACTCCTAGCGTGTAGCTCATGGATGCCGGTTCGGTCAGCTTCGACCGCAAACGTACCCATCAGATCATGGTCGGCAATGTGCCGGTGGGAGGCGACGCCCCCATCACCGTGCAGTCGATGACGATCACCAAAACCGCGGACGCTGAGTCCACGCTGGCCCAGATCTACCAGCTGGCCGCCGCCGGGGCCGACATCGTGCGCTGCACCTGCAACGAGCCTGAGTCGGCCGAGGGCCTCGCTCGCATCGTGCCCCGCAGCCCGGTGCCGATCGTGGCCGACATCCACCACCAGTACCGGCGGGCCCTCGAAGCGTTGGAGGCCGGCGTGCACGGCCTGCGCCTCAACCCCGGCAACATACGTAAGCCCGAGCACATCAAGATCGTGGCCCAGGAGGCCAAGGACCGGGGGGTGCCGATCCGCATCGGGGTCAACGGTGGCAGCCTCGATCCCGAGCTCTACCGTCGCTATGGCGGGGTCGTCACCCCAGAAGCCATGGTCGAATCGGCGCTGCAGGAGATCGCCTACTTCGAAGAGGTCGACTTCGATCTCATCAAGATCTCAGTCAAGGCCTCGAACGTCCCACTGATGATCGAGGCCTACCGTCAGCTGTCGGAGGTCACCCGCCACCCCCTGCACCTCGGGGTCACCGAGGCCGGGCCGCCTCCGGCCGGAGTGGTCAAGGCCACCGCCGGTATCGCCACCCTGCTGGCTGAGGGCATCGGCGACACGATTCGCTACTCCCTCAGCTCTGATCCGGTCGATGAGGCTCGTCTGGGTCGAACCCTGCTTGAGTCCTTCGGGCTCCGCGAGCGCAAGAACGTAGACCTCATCGCCTGTCCATCGTGTGGTCGGGCCGAGATCGACGTCTACCAGGTGGCCCAGGACGCCCAGGACGCCTTCGCCGACCGCAAACTGCCGCTCCAGGTCGCAGTGATGGGTTGTGTCGTCAATGGCCCGGGTGAGGCACGGGATGCCGATCTTGGTATTGCCGCAGGCAACAAGCGTGGTCACTTGTTCATCAAGGGCACCAACGTGGCCGTCGTGGCCGAGGACGAGATGGTGCCGACACTCGTGGAGTGGGCCGAGCTGATCCATAACGACGGTGTCGAGGCTGCCCTCGACAAGGCTAAGGCCACCCGCGCCGATGCCCGGCGGGCGGCCGAAGAGGACCGTCAACACAATCTGAACGACAGGGGCGATGATGCCAACGCCTCTGAGCAGCTGGTTGAGCTCCTGCGTAAGCAACGCAACGCCTGAATCGGGGTAACACCCCTCGGTGACCACCACCACGATCGCGGTCGCAGCCCGATATCGTTGACGATGCTGTAGGGCGTGGGTTTTGACCCACGCCTTTGGTTTCACCGGCGAAAGATGCCGAGACCCGACGTCTGAGAGGAGGAGAGTGGCCATGAGCGTTCAAGAGCGCGTCCACGATCTGCTGTCTCCGATCGTCGCCACCCTCGGTGTTGAGTTGCTTGACACCGAGTACAACAATGGCTCGCTACGGCTGACTATCGACCGGTCCGAGGACTCCGGAGTCGAGACCTCCAAGTCCGAGGGTTCTGAAACTTCCGACGACTCCAAAAACGGGGTAACGACCGAGCAGTTGACCGCCGTCAACCGACTGGTTTCGCCGATACTCGACCAGCACGATCCCATACCCGGCCGTTACACCCTTGAGGTGTCGAGCCCCGGCTTGGAGCGGCCGTTGAAGCGCCCGGGCCACTACCAGCGAGCCATCGGCGAGCTGATTTTGGTGAAGCTCCAGCCCGGTCAGGAACAGCGGCGACTTCGGGGCGTACTGCAGGCCATCAGGTCGGCCGCTACGGCTGACGACGTCGATGGCCACGGCCGTGGCGATGAACGAACCGTTGCCGCGGCCGAGGCTGGTGCAGCTGATGGCCCTGCCGAAGCTGACGTCCCTGCCGAAGCTGGCGACCCTGCCGGAGTCGACGTCCCTGCCGAAGCTGGCGACCCTGCCGGAGTCGACGTCCCTGCCGAAGCTGATGGCCCTGCCGAAGCTGATGGCCCTGCCGAAGCTGGCGACCCTGCCGGAGTCGACGTCCCTGCCGAAGCTGGCGAAGCTGTTGAAGGTGCGCTGGTGATCGTGGTCGATGTCGTTGAGGTCAATGGGGTGCGTCTCGACGAGCCGGAGCGGCGAACCGTCCCCCTGGACACCGTCGCCGGAGCCCGAACTGTTTTCGAGTGGGGGCCAGGGCCCAAGCCGGGACAGCCGGGGTCGAAGAAGGCCAAGTCCGGTCACAGCGGCACGAAATCCCAGGATCCCTCCCAACCGCGAGGTGCGCGATGAGTAATGAGATGACCGAGGCCCTGCAGGCCCTGGCCGAAGATCGAGGAATCTCGATCGACAAGCTGTTCGGCATCATGGCCAACGCCCTCGAGTCGGCCTACAAGCGAATGCCCGATTCGTTCGAGTACTCCTGGGTCACCATTGACCCGGCGACGTTCGACATCAGGGTGTTCGCCCAGGAGCTCGACGAGGACGGGGAGCCCTTTGGTTCCGAGTTCGATGTCACCCCCGACACCTTTGGCCGCATCGCCGCCCAGACGACCAAACAGATCCTCACCCAGGGCATCCGCGAGGTCGAACGGGAGCAGAAGTACGAGGAGTATGCGGGCCGTGAGGGTGACATCGTCACCGGCATCGTCCAGCAGACCGACTCCCGTTACACCCTGCTCGACCTGGGACGGGTCGAGGCTCTGCTGCCTCAGGCCGAACAGGTGTCGATGGGGCCGCGTAACGAAAATGGCAACCGCATCAAGGCCTATATCGTCGAGGTTCGCCGCACGGTGAAGGGGCCCCAGATCGTCGTCAGCCGGACCCACCCTGGTCTGATCAAGCGGTTGTTCGAGCTTGAGGTGCCCGAGATCGCCGACGGCATCGTCGAGATCAAGGCCTGCGCCCGTGAACCGGGGCACCGAACCAAGATTTCAGTGTGGTCCAACGATCAGAACGTGGACCCGGTCGGTGCCTGTGTCGGCGCCCGCGGTTCTCGGGTTCGTATGGTGGTCAACGAACTCAATGGGGAAAAGGTCGACATCATTCCCTTCAGCGAGGACCCCTACGACTTTGTGGCCAAGGCACTGTCGCCGGCCAAGGTCAAAGAGGTCCGCATCGACTTCGACACCGCAACGGCCGAGGTGATCGTTCCCGACTTCCAGCTCTCATTGGCCATTGGTAAAGAGGGGCAGAACGCCCGCTTGGCTCACCGCCTCACCGGCTGGCGAATCGATATCAAGAGCGAATCGCAGATGGAAGAGGAAGCCCGCCGGGTGCAGGAGTACGGCGAGGAGTACAGCGACGACGAATGGGCCGAAGGCGAGTGGATCGTCGATGCCGAAACCGGCGATCAGCTGTGGCAACCCGCCGATGGCAGCCCGGCAATGTCAGCTGAGGAATGGAACCGCTCCGTGGCCCAGGGGGTCGACGAAGAGGCTCCGGCCGAAGCGGACGCCGAGGCCGCAACAGAGGGCGATGCCGAGCCCGACACTGGCGCCAATGCTGAGGTCGAGGTCGAGGTCGAGGTCGATGCTGAGGTCGAGGTCGAGGTCGAGGTCGATGCTGATGCTGATGCTGATGCTGATGCTGATGCCGAGCCCGACACTAGCGCCAATGCTGAGGTCGAGGTCGAGGTCGAGGTCGAGGTCGAGGTCGAGGTCGAGGTCGAGGTCGAGGTCGAGGTCGAGGCTGATGCTGATGCTGATGCTGATGCTGATGCTGGCGTCGAGCTTGATGCCGACTTCGAGGTTGGCGCCGACGCCGACGCTGCGATCGAGTCTGCGGTTGATGCTGAGCCTGCGGTAAACGGTGATTCGGATCCAGGCGCTGAGACCGAGTCGGGGAATGAAGCCGTGGCCGAATCCGAGCCCGTCGCTGAGGCCTAGGTCTTCATGGTGGTCGAGACTCCCGAGGTCGTATCAAGCTTCCGGGAGTCTCGGCCGAGCCAAGTTTCCAAGGCGCTTTGCACCCAACACCCGGCCCGGCAGCGTCGTGCCTTGTGACGGTGAATGTCATGACCGAAGAGGCTCAATGATCAGATGCCGGGCCGGTGCCCGGCATCTTGTGTACTGCTGAGAAACCAGGATGCTGATGGCAGAGCAGATACCAACTGAACCTGTTCGCACCTGCGTCGGTTGTCGACGCCGAGCCGGGCAATCAGCCCTGGTTCGCTTTGTCGTCAGTGACCGGCGGCTGGTGCTGGGCGCCGGCCGTGCCGGCAGGGGAGCATGGCTGTGTCGGGACCGGCTACTCGAGTGTTTTGACGCCGCCAGGGAGCGTCGTCGCTGGAATGCGGTTCTTCGCACCGATATCGCTGTGGCCGAGCTATCGTCACTAAGAACTGAACTTCTCGAAGAACTCAGCTGACGCGGGTTTTGGTGAGTCCTGGGTTTCGTCGCATCGTTCCCTGCTCGCGCCGCGCTAGGCTGAATTGTCGCCTCGTCGCTTTGGCTTGTCCATATAGCGACGATATTTCCCGCAAGGGTGGAAACCACACGTGCCAGCAAAAGTCCGCGTTTATGAACTTGCACGAGAGATGGGTCTCTCGAACAAAGAAGTCCTCGATCTCTGCGGTGCCCTAGGCATCGGAGTAAAGAGTCATTCTTCTAGCATCGTGGAAGCGCAGGCCGACCGAATTCGTCGTAAGGCGGAGCGTGAAGGTCTCAAGCGAGAGCCGATTCCCGAGCCTGAGGCTCCCGTTGTCGAGGAGAAACCGGCGCCGGTTGTCTCCAGTCGACCAGCGCCGCCATCGGCCGGGGCCAAAACCGATCAGCCCGCTCGTGGCGATGGCGTCAAGCCGAGTCGTGTCGTGTCGTCCGCCGGTGCCAAGGCACCCGACGGGGCAGGAAGGCCTATCCCGCCGCCACCCCCGGCCATCAGGCCGATGGAGCCGGTGCTGAGGCGTCCCGCGTCACCGCCACCGACCACTCCGGTCCGCTCCACACCTGAGACTGCGCAACCAAGTGTTGAGGCCACCCCGCCCGCCCCCGCCCCAGCGCCGGTAGCTCAGGCCCCGGTGGCTCAGGCCCCGGTGGCGCCGACTCCGGCCGCTGAGGCCCCAGTCGCACCCGCCCCGGCGGTCGAAGTCCCAGCTGCTCCGTCGGCCGAGGCTCCCACTCCTCAGGTGGCCCCATCAACACCTGCGGCTCCCTCCGGTTCCCCGATGGAAGCTCCGGTCGCACCGGCCCCGGTGGCCAACGCCGAGGCCGCTGCCGGTCCGACGGCGAAGGCAGCAACACCTCCCGGCCCTCCCGGCCCTCCCGGCTCAGCCCCACCTCGCCCCGGCGCAGGCGGTCCGCCGAAGTCGGCTCGCGGCGGCAAGCCCATTCCTCCTCCTCCCGGCCCACCCCGCAGCCGTGGCGGCAAGCCCATTCCTCCTCCTCCCGGTATGGCCAATCGTGGCCGTCCGACCCCCAGCACCACTGGTGGTGGCGGCCGCCCCGGCGGTGGCTTCCGTTCCGGTGCTCCCGGTGGGGGCGGAGCCGGTCGTGGCCCCGGTGGCCCACCATCCGGTGCTCCCGGACGTGGTGGCCCTCCAGGGCGTGGCGGTCCTCCGGGACGTGGCGGACCTGCCAACCGTGGCCGTCCGCGCCGCAAGAGTCGTCGTCGTCGTTCGCTCGAAGAGCTCACGCCGATGGACGTGCCGACGTACTCAGCTGAAGATGCACCGGTGCCTGATGGCACCATCGTGGTCGAACGGGCCTCGACGGCCCAGGACCTCGGTCCCAGGCTGAATCGAACCGCAGCCGACGTCGTGCGTTTCCTGCTCACCAACGGTGAGATGGTGACGGCAACCCAGTCGTTGTCCGATGAGATGATCGAGATGTTTGCCGCCGACATTGGCGCAGGCATCAAGCTGGTTGATCCCGGCGAGGAGCAAGAGGTCGAGCTGCAGAAGCTGCTCCAGTTCGACGATGAAGAAGATGACGATTGGCCGATTCGTCCTCCCGTCATCACTGTGATGGGTCACGTCGACCAC
>Ga0316187_10003602_pt1 | contig 13450 bp, 13 predicted proteins | sample CroRivburrow1_MG_FD_204927 | JGI IMG/M metagenome (GOLD analysis project Ga0316187, IMG submission 204927) | Coastal sediment microbial communities from Maine, United States - Cross River worm burrow 1 | ecosystem: Environmental > Aquatic > Marine > Coastal > Sediment | place: USA: Maine...
GCTACGCAAGCCCCAACGCCTATCTGAACAAGAGCGGAGGAAGATACGCTAAAAACATAGCCAACCCGCTCAACTATAGCTTTGTCTTCGTAATCGCCATGGTCGTCGGGGCGTTTTTATCCTCAAGGGTAGGCGGCCCCAAACCCACGTCGCTCGACCGAAGCGCCCCTGAAGTCTGGCGGCAGCGCTTCGGGGAGAGTCCCGCATTGCGCTATGTGACGGTGTTTTTCGCCGGGTTGCTCGTGCTTTTCGGTGCCCGCCTGGCTGGAGGCTGCACCAGCGGCCACATGATGAGTGGGATGATGCAGACATCCCTGAGCGGCTACCTGTTCGCCATCGGTGCATTTGCCGCAGCCGTTCCCGCAGCCGTGCTGATTTACAGAAGAAAATAGGAGGTGCTTTATGAACATCATTCTTGCAATCATACTCGGTATTTTCTTTGGGTTTGCCCTGCAGCGCGTCGGGGCCACCAACCCTCAAAACATCATTAACATGCTGCGACTTAAGGACCTGCACCTTATGAAGGCCATCTTTTTTGCCATCGGCATTAGCAGCACCCTTTTATTTTTACTGATGAACGTTGGTGTCATCGACGCTGGGAACCTTTCTGTAAAGAGCAGCTATATCGGCGTGATTGTGGGCGGTGCGCTGCTCGGCTTGGGTTTCGCTATAGCTGGCTATTGCCCCGGCACGGGTTTAACCGCTTTGGCAGACGGAAGGAAGGACGCCCTATTCTTTATTGGCGGTGGATTTCTGGGCGCGCTTATCTACACCTTAGTCTACGGCAGCATAAAAGGGTCTTGGCTTTTCGATAAGATCGCCGGCGGCAAGGTGATGCTTGCCACGGGCGCAGACAAATTCCAGGCCCTGCTGCCCATGATACCAGGCACTTTGCTGGCCGCCGTCATCGGGGGCATGTTTATGATCATTGCCTGGAAGCTGCCTAACAAGGTCTGATGCTGGCGCTGGCGATTCGTCAAAAGGCTCATCGCAGTGCTAGACTTTTTGGTGCCAGTCATGCTTAATGAATCAACTTTAACTATGGAGACGTTAGGATGGGTGAGCCCTTTGTTTCATAGTATAAAACTCGAATAACCCAACGAGATTCAGAAAGAGAAAAAATGAAAATCAGAAAGATAACGTCTTTGACGGCAGGGCTCGCTTTTATCGTTATGTTGGTTACCAGCATTATCCTGTATGTTGTACCCCAGGGACGCGTGGCCTATTGGGCAGATTGGAAACTGTGGGGCCTGACCAAAACAGATTGGGGTAACATCCACATCAACCTGGGGCTTTTGTTCCTTATCGCACTGTTTCTCCATATCTATTACAACTGGAAACCATTGATCAATTATCTGAAGGACAAATCAAAGCGGATCAAGGTATTCACCTCTGAATTCAACGCAGCCCTAATAATCACAATCTTATTTGTATTAGGCACGTATATGATGCTGCCACCTTTTAGCTGGGTCATGGCGCTGAATGATCATTTCAAAGATTCGGGCGCAGTGAAATATGGTGAACCCCCATATGGGCACGCCGAATTGTCGTCATTGAAAACGTTTGCCAAAAAGTTAAATCTCGATCTTGCTAAGAGTAAGGACTTGTTAAAAGAGGCTGGATACTCGGTCGATGATGGCTCGATTACTTTACAGGCTATTGGTAAGCAATACCATGTGCCTCCACAGCTGATTTATGAAACTATAAAACCTGCCTCGATCGTTTCAAACCAAGGATCAGAGGGAAAGATAAATCTACCGGATTCTCCTCCACCGGGGACTGGCAACCTTACATTAGCTGATTTTTGCGCTCAATTTAACCTGAGTAGCAAAATGATCATTCGGGAGCTTAAAGGGCAAGGTATTTTGGCATCTGCCGATTTGACCTTGAAAGAGATCGCATCACAAAATCAAACAAGTCCAATTGATCTTTTTGAGATCATTAAAACCATCGTCAAGGCATGATAAGCAATTCGACAGTCCCAATTATCAAGACAAGCAATACATATGTCTATTTACATTTCCGATTTGATGGTCATTGTCCAAAAGACCTGTGGAAGTGTCCAAATTTTGGGTTAGAATTAAACATGAGGATTACAAATGGTCGGGAATTTTACCGAAAAGCTGTTTTTAGGCAAGCAGAAAGGATATAAGCGCCTCAATTGTGCACAAGCGGTCGCTGAAGCTTTTCGACAGGAATATGATTTTTTAACCGAAGAAACGGTCAAAGACTTCAAAAAAATGGGCCATGGTAAAGCACCCAATGGCGAGTGTGGGATGCTTTTTGCGGCTAAGTACATATTTGAAAAAAACGGTCGTCCCGACAAGGCTCAGGAATTTGAGAAACATTTCCTAGAGTTTGCCGGTACTACCAAATGCAAAGAGCTGATCAAGAAAAAAATTCCCTTTTGTGCTTACTGCATCAATCGAACCGCAACCTTCATCGACCAGAACTGACATCAGGCAGCTTTGTGTAAAAAAAACAGGGAGAACTGCATATCCTTTGCAGTTGAAGATTTCATTCTATTTCTGAAAAATCCGAATCGCATCTTTGTCAAATGTTGAGATAGTGGCTCCTCGAATCAGCGGCAGAATTTTTCATCGCCGCGCAAGTACGTTCTGGCTATCCCACAAAAACGGACCTCGCCGTTTCGTGTGTTTACTTGCCATAAGATGGTTTTCAGGCAAATTGAGGGATACATCAATATATTGTGGTCAGCGATATTTCATAAAAATTAGGATTACAGTTCGTAACTAATTGCAATTCCGGCTGTAGGTGACACTTTGGGTTTGTCGTCTTGAGTCCAGCCAGGTAGGTACCAATGGATAATGCGTAAAACAGGTTCTAAGGGGCACTTATTAGAAGCATTCTTCTTGGACAAAAAATTGAGACTGCTTACCAACAACTTATGAGCTTGTGGCCCCCTGAGGCCCCCATGTGGCCCTCCTCGCTGTAAACCTGCGCCAGCCGTGGGGCTACTTGGGTTCGACTCCCGCCGCCTCCACCATTAATTAATCAAATTTTCAAATATTTAGAAAATACTGATTCGTTAGGTGACGTATCCTAAAACCCAAATTGACGACAGTGTCAATTTGGGTTTTATAACTTTAAGCAATGAATTATAGATTTGTTCTTAGGATAAAATAAAAGACCTGAATATGGATGTAAGGATCGTAACGAATTATTCCTCCAGGCAAAGAAAAGACATCGATAATTCCGAATCTCGTGAAAAAATCAAAATGATATATTTGTTAGCGGAAGAAGGAGCCAAGTGGATGCCGGGGGACCGCTACGAAGTTAATGATGCGCGTCGGTCCCTGTTGAAAATGAAGTCAAATTACACTGTTGAGTTCATCTGGATCATGTCGAAATTCAGCGCAAGCACCAGAGAAAACATAGAGCAGCTTATTCGGACTCCCACGATGCGCGCGCTCCTTTCTGCCCATCAAGCCAGGGTTAATGAGCTAGTTGAGTCCTTTCAGAAATCACAGGAAATCGAGTTGTAGATCTCAATCTTGCTATCGTAACTTGCTTAAAAGCCTGAACTTGTCAAAGCTTGCAAGCTAATGGATTTAAACAAGCTGGAGGGCTAGCAAACTTGTCTAAATATAAATACTTGACAAAATTGTCAAGTTACGCTATTTAGTCAAGTTATGATGGATTCAACTGAAAAACAGGCAATTACAAAGGTCCCGGGGATTCTGGCGAAATTGCTTGAATTGCCGGAAAATGACGTGGCCGTTGTTTCCCAAGAGAGCGATACTGGTCTGGATTTTCTCTTGAAAGCAGCTGGTTACCATTTCCACGTGGAATGTAAAAGCGCATCTTCCAGAGCGCCACTGCTTATGGCATTGCGTCAAGTTACGGAGGCCAGGAATTCTTTTGATAATGACGACATTCCGCTGATTGTCGTGCCCTATATGGGAAGATCCGGAATGGAGCTCTGTAAAGAACATGGTGTGTCCTGGATCGATCTATCAGGAAATGCTCATATCAAAGCTTCAGGGCTCTTGATTCATATCGAGGGCCGGCCAAACAAATATAAAAAAGCCGGCCGGCCGGCCAACGTGTTTGCACCTAAAGGTGCCAGAATCGTGCGGCAGTTGCTTATCGATCCGAAAAAAGGCCACAATCAGCGAGAGCTTTCGCAAATCACAGGTTTGGACGAAGGATATACCAGCCGGGTTGTCCGCAGACTGGAAGAGCTTAATCTGATCGATAGAGATGATAAAGGGGCTTTAAAACCATCAAATCCGGATGAGCTTCTTGATGCCTGGCTTGAAGCTTACGATTTTTCAAAGCATCAGATCATCAAAGGACACGTTGCCGCTCGATCGGGAGAGGAACTGCTCAGAAAGATGACCCGGATCCTTGCTGATCAAAAAGTCGATTACGCGGCAACTGGACTGGCCGGAGCCTGGCAGTATACCCACTTCACCAAATTCCGTATGGCCACTCTGTTTTTAGCTGATTCGCCCGGGAAAAACCTTTTTGATCAGCTCCATTTTAGTAAGGATGATCGTGGCGCCAACACCTGGCTGGTCGTCCCCAACGATAAAGGTGTTTTCCATGGATCGTCGGACCAGGAAGGTATTGTCTGCGTGCATCCTGTGCAAGTACTTCTTGATCTCAAGGGGCATCCTGAACGGGCGAAAGAGGCCGCTTCGATGGTTCGCCAGGAAAAACTAAAATGGAGGTGGGATGCCTGAAGAACCTTTATTCGCGTACGATTACACAAAAGAAAATGTAGAGTTAGTGCGCCAAACCTGCCTTTACGTCTCCACAAAACTCGGGGATTTGTTGGATGATCTCGTGGTCGTTGGTGGCTTAGTACCCTCGCTTTTGATTCCGGATGAATCCCTTCCTGCAGGTGAAGATGTCCATATCGGCACAATGGATCTGGATCTTGGCCTTTCTTTGGCGATCCTCGATAGGGAACGATATGAGGATCTTACCCAAAGGCTTCACAGATCGGGTTTTGAGCCAGATGAGAACGAGGAGGGTAATACAACATTACAACGATGGAAAGTTCGCACCTCCTCTGGTTTGAAGGTGACTGTGGATTTTCTGATTCCACCAAGCATTGATACTGACAAGGGCGGGGATTTACGCCACATTGAAAAGGATTTTGCTGCCGTCATAACGCCAGGCCTTCGTTTGGCTTTTCAGGATAAAAAGAAAGTCCCATTAAAAGGGGTCACATTGAAGGGTGAAAAGGCTGAGCGCGAAATATGGGTGTGTGGTCCTGGTGCTTTTATTGTGCTGAAAGCCCTGGCATTTCATCAAAGAGGTGAAAATAAAGACGCGTATGATCTCTATTTTGTGATCCGAAACTATGGCAGCGGTATTGAGGAGGTCTGCGAATGCCTCAGCCCTTTATTGCAGGAGACAGAAACAAAAAAGGCGCTTGAAATCTTGTCCCGCGACTTCGTTGATCCGGATAGTCTTGGGCCGAGTCGTGTGGCGCAGTTTCAATACAATGAGCCGAATCCTGACCTCCAGGCGGATGTCGCTGGATATATCCGTGAGCTGTTGGAAAAATGCTCGAAAGCAGGATGGTAGAATGGCGGATATTCGGTAAACATTCGGTGAACCGCTGCAAACCCTTGTGGCTGTAAGGACCACCGTAGGTTCGACTCCCGCCGCCTCCACCATTTATGTATTGGGTATATTGTTGTAATAACGGGGAGTTAGGTGAATACGATAGCCTCCCGTTTTTTGTTTGGTGTAAATTTGGTGTAAAATTACCAAATCATTCAGTCTTATCCCACGCCTCAGCTTCTGCCTCAGTTACACTTGGACCGTATACATTCTCCATAAACGCTGCCCCATCATCTCGCTGGTAATTCTTTATATATGAATAATAGCGTTCAAGGATCATCTTCAGCGTTTCGTGTCCCATCATGTTCTGAACCCAGCCGGGCAATTCACCGGCATCCAGCATCAATGTGGCAAAAGTGTGTCGGGTCTGGTACAGTGATCGAGGTTTCAACCCAGCCTTGCGTAAGCCGGGCTTCCAAATGTGGTAATTGATGGAATTTGGTAACAGTGGCCGACTTTTCATATTTATGAACACATATCCCGGTTGCAATATCCTCGGAGGAGACCGGCCACCGAGACTAAAAACTCACATCTGAGCCTGGTCAAGGCGGTCGGTATCGCGAGGGCCCATGGATCCTCAGCTCTGCGTCAGGTGTTCCAGGTCCTTTTTAGATTCAGGGATTGAATATAGTGCCATGCCCCATAAAGGGAAATTCTGTCAACATTGAGCCCCATCCGATTGTTCGCCTTGCCCATAGGATGTAAGATAACAGACTAAATTAACATATAATATTTACTTCCTTGTACCTCCTGCAACAACATAAATGAGATCCAAAACCCTCCTTTAACGTTGCCACTCCTGCCGACAATATTGCCGTATCTTGGCAACATCTCAACGCGTTCAAGGATGCCGACTTCACCGCGCCCTTCCTTTTGGATACTGCCCAGTTCCCTCTGAGTCCTGACATTTAAACATTCCTTTCCTTGGATACTTGAAGTACTGGGGAGACAGAAAAAAATATCTGGTGAGTTTTAAAAAAGTTGCTTAGTATCAAAATACAGGAAGTTCACCCGATTGGGTCCTGGTTGAGTGTCCCTGACAAGGAAACGATTGAACCTTTGAGGCTGACGCCGCATGAACCGCCCGCGCCTTTTCCTATCCGCAGTTAGCGAGGAGTTGCGGACCGCCCGAAAGGATGTCGCCGCCACTGTGCGCACCCTCGGGTTCGATCCTATCTCGCAGGACGACTTCCCCACCGGCTACGGCGAGCTGCGAAGGTGGCTGCGGGAGCAGATCGACTCCTGCGAGGGTCTCATCCAGCTCGTTGGCCACGGCTACGGCGCCGAACCGGCCGAGGTGGACTCCGACTATGGCCGTGTCTCCTATACGCAGTCCGAGTTCCTCTACGCCAGCGCCAAGGGGAAAAAGAACTGGGTTATCGTTATCGGCGAAGACTGCACTCGTGACAAGCCGATAGACCAGCTCGACCTGCCGCACGAAGTAGCGTCTCCTGACCCCGCCGGCTACCAGGCCGAGCGGCGAAAGCTTCAGCAAGACTATATCGCCCGTCTCACGCGGAAGAACCATCTCCGCCACACCGCGAACAACGACACCGAGCTGGAAAACATCGCCTTGCGTCTGCGCGACGAGCTGGCTGAGTTACGGCAGCGCGCCGAGAGGCGAATGCGCCGCCTTACCGCTGTCATCATCGCCATTCTTTTTGGCATTGTGGTCCTGGGCAGTGGCGGTTGGTGGGCCTACAATAAGCTCTCCACCGGTGTGCAGCAGAGCGCCATGGTGACCACGGAGAAAATCCGAGCCCACCTGCTGCAGACAACCGAGGAAACTCACCGTCGCGAACTGGCCGAAACCGAAGCGATCAAAGACTGGAAGGAACGCCAGCGGCAGCGGGAGGCCGCCGACAACGCCCACGCCGCGCGGCTGTCCCGCATTGAGGAACTGGCAGTCTCCTTTGCCGAAATCGAGGGCCGCGGCACGGCTACCAGCGTCTTCCAGGAGATGACCCGCATCCTGACCGAGCAGGGCGTTGACGAGGCCATCGCCTACGGCGAGTCTCTGGTGATTCGCAAGAAGCTGGCCGATGGTGATCCCACCAACACTGGTTGGCAGAGCAATATGTCGGTGTCCTTTGAAAGGATCGGCACCGTAGCAATGGCCCAAGGCAAACTGGAGGAGGCCGCGGACGCCTACGGCGAGTCTCTGGTGATTCGCAAGAAGCTGGCCGAGGGTGATCCCACCAACAACGGCTGGCAGCGCGACCTGTCGGTGTCCTATGTTCAGCTCGGCGACGTGGCGGTGGCCCAGGGCAAACTGGAGGAGGCCGCTAAGGCCTACGGCGAGTCCCTGGCGATTTTCAAAAAGCTGGCCGAGGGCGACCCTACCAACACCGGCTGGCAGCGCGATCTGGCGTACAGCTACTGGAGGTTGGCTGATTTGTGTGAACGGTGGAACGACGATGGCGAAGCTAAGGGCTACTGGAAGGAAGCCTTTGACGTGCTATCGGGCATAGAAAAGCGAGGTCTACACTTATCGCCGGAAGACCGGAAGTATTTGGAAATCCTACGTCAGAAAGCCGGCACAGCGCCACGCTGACTCTTCCTTGGGTAGCAATGCGGCAGCCACCTGGAAAGAGACCAGCAGCGCGAGATCTGCCGGCAAAATCTGGTTAACTTATGCCCAATAGTTAACGAGTTAGATCTAATCTTATCCTAAAATATTCCAATAGCTTAGGCTAAACTGATGCCTAAATCCGGATTTTACCGCTTGACAACTCGCTAAGTTTATATCAAAAATAGACTTTATTTTGACCACTTTAAAAAGGAAGTCAGAACATGTCGAACAACCTCAACCACCCCAAAAAAGGTTCAACGATCAAGGTGGAGCCTATCCGATGTCTAAAGGACATCAAGGCGATCAAGCGTATCCTGCAGGGTTCACCGCGGGACCTCTGCCTGTTCACGTTGGGGATTAACACCAACCTCAGGGCCTCGGACCTTCTGGCTATAACCGCCGATATGGTGCGCAACAAGGATGAGCTTGTACTCAAGGAGAAGAAAACAGGGAAAGAACGCCGTATCACCTTGAATCCAACCACTCAGAAGGCGATACAGCACCTCTTGGATTCAAGGGAATATGGTGATGATGACCGTTTATTCAAAGGCCAGAGAGGACCCCTGACGGTTCCGACGGTCAACCGTTTAGTGAAGGGATGGTGTAAGGCTATTAACCTGAAGGGGAACTACGGTTCCCACACTCTCCGGAAGACCTTCGGTTATCATCAGCGTGTTACCTTCGGTCGCGGGTTGCCCGAACTTATGACGGTATTTAATCACAGCACCCAGAAGCAGACCCTTGATTACCTGTGCGTGCAACCGGAGGAGATAAAGGATATCTATCTGAACGAACTGTAAAATTCGAAGCGCTTCCTTGCCGGGGAAGCACTTGCCGGCTCTATATCAAACTGGTATCCTGATACCGAGGGGAAAAAATCATGTCCAGGCGAACCGAGAAAAATTGGAGGTGGATTCAGGCTCAGTACGAGACGGGGCTACCGCTTCGCAAGATCGCAGAGCTTTACGGTAAGTGTTTTCCCGGCGAGGGCGTCAGCCATCAGAATATATCCTCCTACGCCAGACGCCATGGCTGGTCGCGAGATAAACTCGTCGAATCTTACAGAGCCGAGACCAAGCGCAAGGTGAAGGAAAAAATGGCCGCGCAGGCTCCTCAGGGGCGAGGGGTGAAGCGGCCTGATGACGGTAAAAGCATAGAGGTCCATGAGGCCGAGGTCGTGGCATAAAATTCTGATCTCGCCAGCGAAATCGAGATCAAGCATCGTGAGCTCGGAAATGATGCGCTCACTGCTTGCCGGAAGATCCTTGCCGACATTGTTGACAACGTTGCCGCGAACGTTGCCGACCGAGATGGCAACGTTCATCCGGTGACAATGACGCCGGCAGCCAGGGCGAAGGCGCTCAAGGACCTCCTGTATGCTATTGACAAAGCCGTGGCCATCGAACGCAAGAGCTGGAATATGGACATCGCTAAAGGAAATATTGGAGGGGAAGGCAATTTCAATGTTCTAATCAACGTGCCGGATCCGGATCCGCTGCCGGAGCAATTTAGATTGATAAGCCACGATCGCGCCACCCCACCTAAATTAAGCCAGTGAGCGAACAGTCAGCAGACACAATGCAGGCGATTTTGTCGGCAGTTCCATAAGAACGGACCGCGACGAGTATTAGAAGAATAGGGCTCGGACGTGAACTCTGGTGGGCTCCTGGTAAGCATGGCGGAATCGTAACAGATATCCATTTGAAACTACAGGTCAGCCTGCCTTTTGGATAGTGGCACCTTCATGATTTGTTCGAAAAGGCAGGCCACAACATATAGGGTCTGCCTTACTTTGTTTGGGTGGTTGTTACTGATAGAATAAAGCACCGAGAGAATGGTGCTTTATCAATAAAGCTGGCAAGGATGTTACAGAATAGATCCGGTAACCAAACGGTTTTATATGATGCAGTGAGTCGTCATTAATTGCAGTAACCACCGGTTTCACAGACCGTGTTGTATAGCTTGACTATGTTAACACCCCCATCATCAATAATGTGATCGCCTAACAAAGAAAAAAGGCGAGGACTGTATCCAGCATTCCCCGCCATAAAGGTCCCTGTATGGCAGAATAATAATGGTCGTAGCCCTAGTCCTAATACCCAAGCTCATCAGACGCGAGCCACATAGCAGCATGCGGTTTGGTGAAGCGCTTTGTTTTCCTTGCCGCTTCTTTCATATCCCACTATGGCACGGCATTTCACACGATGCCGATATCAGTGGTCCCCTCCACGTGTAATGATGGCGGTGAGTCTGGCCATGGCGCCACAGAGGCAGACATTGCCGGGTTCATGATAGTGACGGTGACCGGCATGAGTATCGATCATGCTCACTGCGCGGGTGAACGCCAGTTCAGAGGCATGGCCGGGCCGCAGCGAGGCGCCGGACTTCTTCATATCGGTGATATCGAAAACAGTAACACCCTCTTTGATCGTTTCGAGCACCTTGATTTGGTCGAGAGTCTCGGGATCAACGGATGTTGGATCTTTGTCGAGGATCACAAAGTCGGCGAGTTTGCCGGTTTCGATTGATCCTTTTCCGTCCTCCTCGAAATGCTGCCATGCGGGCGAGATCGTCATTGCCTTAAGGGCGGTCATAACGTCGACCCGCTGGTCTGGGCCGATGATATCGCCCGAGCGGGAGCGACGGGTGACGGTGGCGTCGAGCACGCGCATCGAGTCAGGGAAAGCAACAGGCGCGTCATGGTGGGTGCTGAACCTCATGCCTCTCTTCACACACCAGCCGGTGGGTGATATGTTGTCGGCAAGAACCGGTCCGACGGTATGTTCGCGGTGCCAGTCACCCCAGTAGAAAGTGTGCATGGGAAAGAGCGAGGGCATGATGCCAAGGGAGTTTAACGAATCCACTTGGTCTTCACGGAGAAACTGGCCGTGGATCAGGACCGGACGACGGTCGCCCGCGCCGTGCTTCCTGGTGGATGCACTAATGTATGCAATCAATTGATCAGAAGCCGCTTCACCGTTAGAGTGGGTCAGGATCTGAATATTGTTGGCAAATGCCCAGTCAATCGCGTCACCGACCTGCTCGGGGGTGGCGGCAGCGTAGCCGGCATAGCCAGGCGGGTAGTTGCCCACCGGCTTATAGTAGGGGCGGTCGCGCCACGCGGTGAACCCCTGGGGTGAACCGTCGATAGTGAGCTTTGCACCCCCCACCCGGAAGTGGTTCTTGTAGGTCTGACTGACCTCCTGCTTGATCGCATCCCGCGCAACGAGCACGTCCGGATAACTGACCACATCGATTTTAAGATCACCTGCAGCCGCGACGGCCGTGAAGGTTTTCAACGCCCCGGGCATCGTGCGCCCATCCTGGGCCGTTGTGTAGCCAAAGCGTGCCCACAGTTCGGCCCCCGCGCGGGCGAAGGTTGCCGACCCCTCCGGTCCCACCCGACCCAGCAGCTTGATCAACAGAGGAAAGGCCGCCGTCTCCTCGAGCACGCCGTTCGGCTCCTTGCCGTCCTCACTGCGCTGGATGACACCGCCCGTTGGGTTGGGCGTTTCTGCCGTGATGCCGCCTACTTCCAGGGCCTTCGAATTAACGGAGATAATATGACCGGATTGATGAATGAGAACGATCGGAACCTCCTTCGTGACGGCATCCAGATCCTCGCGCACAGGATGTCGCAACTCGGCAAGCTGGGAATTGTCGTATCCGAAACCGACGACAAGACCAATTTTCTTTACCGCCACATCGTTGCCAGCCATCCAGTCGCGCAGTGTCTGCTGGAGCGAAGCGATGTCTTTCACCTCTCCGTCCGGAGGGGCTAAAAGATTAGCCGAAAGTGCCTGCAAGCCTCCACCCATGACATGACCGTGGGCATCAACAAAACCGGGAAGCATCGTGTGGCCACCCAGATCGATCAGCTTGGTCGCGTCCCCTTTGGACTTGAAGATATCTTTTTCGGCGCCAACTGTCAGGATTTTTCCATTCTTGACCGCCACGGCTTCCGCACGCGGTTGGGCGTCATTGATGGTCAGAATGGTTCCATTGTGGTAAATAATATCAGCGATTTCGCTGGCAAGTGCGGTGGTCGAAATTCCGATACCGATGATGACTGAAGCCAATGTGAATGAAATTTTCAAGATCGCGTTCATTTTCTTTTATCCTCCAAATTTTCCTGCTCAAGCTAACTTCTCATCATGCTTATGCGTATTTTGCGCATAATTCACAAAATTAATTATCAATGGTATCTAAACTGAGTATTTTTGCCAAGTTCCGAGGGTATTCCGATTTTCCCGAAATGCCGGGCACTGCGTGTGGTATACTGTGTATGTAACCCCGCTCGGCGGGCATTGTCAAATTTTTAACAGGAGGGAGGCCAACATGAACGTCAAACAGGCAACAGTAACGGATTAGATCGCATCCCATATTTTGTGGTCTGCCTTTTCTGATTTGGATAATGATTACGGAAAGAATATCACGCCGAAATATTAATGCTGTCTCAATAAATTTGGCAAGAATATTGGACTGCATGTTCAATTGAATGTGAATTGGCAGATCTAATATATAATTTCACATTTTTCCCGATTAAGGCACGCTGTCCAAACTTTTCCAGAAGGCAAAATTTTGAATATTTGTCATTCTGTAATACAGAATCCCACCAAACCCCTTGATTCGAAATACCTTGGTTATATTCTAACCGTTTTTCAATATAGGATTGAAGCGATTGGGTAAATCGTTCGATTCGATGAACGACTTTCCCAAATCATCGTACATAAAGGTTAGGGTGCAGATGGTTATTCATTTGAGGTGTTGCCAGGATAGCCCGGTGGGATTCTCCAATAATTGACATCGATATGCTCCAGCGGCCGCCCGGGCGTACCCGGATCAAGATCGTCGCGCAGCATGAGCACCAGATCGGAACTCACCGTCGGAGAGGTGCGAAAATAGCTGTGACCGTAGCGGTCTCCCTGTAGGCTCTCGGTTCCGGAAGCACCCGGGTATTGGACAATTGCAAAATCAGATGCACCATAGAACTCCGTCATACTCCTTTGATACTTCGTCATATCCTCTGGGCTGAAAGGTACCGATACGTCCCTGTACTCTTAGACAGTTTCTTTGCAATGCCAATAGCCCTGTCATCGGGAGAGGTATAGATGGTAAAGCGGCTGGCACTCAGAGCAAGCTTGTCCCCATCGATTCGCTGTTCAGCCACCATTATATCGCTGTTCAGCCACCATTATATCAAGGTCTGGTGCGGCAAGGATAAAATTATGAATCTTAAATTTAAGTCTCGGGTCGGCACCCGCTGCACGCGTCCTT
>Ga0316187_10003603_pt1 | contig 13441 bp, 15 predicted proteins | sample CroRivburrow1_MG_FD_204927 | JGI IMG/M metagenome (GOLD analysis project Ga0316187, IMG submission 204927) | Coastal sediment microbial communities from Maine, United States - Cross River worm burrow 1 | ecosystem: Environmental > Aquatic > Marine > Coastal > Sediment | place: USA: Maine...
CGTAACACGGCGAATAGTGCCCCCCTTGCCCGCTGCATCGCGCCCATCGAACAAGAGAATCGCCTTTTGATCGGTGTTTTCAAGATGGGTCTGCAACTTGATGAGCTCGGCCTGATAGGGTTTCAGCGCTTCACTCTGAAGATGGGAGCTCAGCGCAGCCTCGATGATAGAGTTTCGCTGCTTTGATTTGAGTCGATTCAATAACGAACGTGCCTGATCGGCGTGGTTTTCGAAGTCATCGAATTCTCGAATGTCTTTAATGATTTCACGAATACTGGCGATTTGCCGAGTGGATTGCAGGCGATCACTTCGCCAATTGATGACTTTACCAACCATTGATTATTTTTCGGGTCACTGCTTAGAATCGATACCGCGCCCATCTCCCCGAGTCATCCTATCACCTGGGCGGGGCCGCAATTTGACTTACATCAATATCGAAAACAGGGGCTGTCCGCACGATGCCGGGACCGGCCCACATTATTCCCCGGTGCAGCCCTGGTACACCTTGCAGAATTTTGCTCACGGTATCCACGAATCACTTCGTGGCTTTTCCACAGAAATTCGATTCAACGGGAATGAAACGCCACGATGGCCTGGCCGATTCCTTGTGAGGCGTCTGTGAACTTTAGCGTGAAGGGTATATTGGGGAGGTCTAATATACCGGCAAGCAAATGCAAGGCAGAGAAAAAGTGGTGGGGCGTGGGCGGCTCGAACGCCCGACCACCTGATTAAAAGTCAGATGCTCTACCAACTGAGCTAACGCCCCCCGGAAAGGTCTGGAATCATACCTGACCCCATACTGAATTCAAGCTAAATCCAAAAAAAGCGGTGTTAACCCGCATATCTCGCCGATTTACCTTGGCGAGGTCGTGGTAAAGATTCTGCGGCGGGCTGCACAACCCAATGTGCCTTGGCACATTGGGGCGAGGTCGGCGCAGCGCGCAGTCGACACTGCGCCAGGCCGGTCGTCGGGAGTACAGCCCGTAACAGTGTGCTTTACGGTGTCCGCAGCAGGAAATCGGTGAGATAGGCGAGTTAATGACCCTCGTTGCGGATTCGATCGAGACGCTTGGTGGCGAGTCGCGATGCGGTCTCATCGGGGAAGCGCGTGCGCAGGTCCTGCAGAATCGCCTTGGACTGCGGAAACTGCTTGAGTTCATAGAAAGTGTAGCCAAGTTTGAGCATCGCATCCGGTACCTTGTTGCTGCCCGGAAAACCATTCAGTACTTTCTCGAACTCGACGATACCCTGTTCGAAATTTCGAGTAACGTAATGTGCCTCACCCAGCCAGTACTGTGCGTTTCCGGAGAAACTGCCGTTCGGATACTGATCGAGGAAAGCCTGAAGTGCCACCTTGGCCTCTTTGTAGCGACCTTCCTTTAAGGTATCGAAAGCCGCCTGATAAGCTTCCCGCTCGCCGGCCTGCGTTGGCGTTACCGGCGCTGAAGCCGCGGCAGCGGCACCGGCAGCAGGTGCCAGCGAGGGTACCAGCGCTGCCGAACCGGAAGTGCTGACAGCAGGCTGGGCCGGCGCGCTGACCTGTGGCACGGTAATCTGGGTCGCCGGTGCCTGACCCACGGTGCGACTTTCGAGGTCCCGCAGGCGGCGATCGATATCCTGGTAAAGTTCGCGCTGGCGTTTTTTGATTTCAATAACGTCATTACCCTGGACCTCGATCTCACCGCGCAACAGGTTGATGTCCTCCGATATCTGATCGACCTGCTGAATCATATCCAGCACGGCGCGGTTTTCGATCAAACGCCCCATGCGGCCCATATCCTCGGACAGGGTCTTGAGCTGCTCCTGGACGTCGGAAAGCTTGGCTTCCGAGCGCTGCGACAATTCGGTCAGGCGTTCCACCCGCAGCGTCAGTTGCTCGGGCGTCAACGCCGACTGTGCGAACAACGGGCCATTGACCAACAGGACCAGTGTCGCCCCCGACAGACATACCCGCTTGATCACCGCGTTCATATTAATTTACCGTGTAGATCAGTTCGACGCGACGGTTCTTGCTCCATGCATCCTCGTCGTGACCCGATACCGCCGGCTGCTCCTCGCCATAACTGACCGTCTCGACCTGGTCGCTGGAAGCGCCCTGGAACAGCAGCACACGACGTACCGATTGCGCGCGACGATCACCCAGCGCGATATTGTACTCACGACTGCCGCGCTCATCGGCATGCCCTTCGAGGCGCACCGCAACTTCACCGTTACCAGCGACGAAATTACCATGTGTCTCGAGGATGGCGAGCGATTCATCGGTGAGCTTGGCACTATCGAACTCGAAATAAATAGTGCGATTGGAGAGCGTACCCTCGGTTTGCTCCAGTATTTCCATAACCGTCATGGGGGGTCCATCGACAATCGCGGTACCAACGCCACCGTCAGCGCCTTCGAGGCCACTGGCATCCGCGCCACTGCTGCTGCCGTCGACGATCCCGGTGCTGCTACCACTTTGCGACTGGTCGTAAACCGGGGCGCCATCGCCACCCGCCGGCATTTCTTCCTGCGTGGTCGCACAGGCGCTAATGAACACGGCCAGCAGCGCAACCAGCAGCCATGACTTGATGTGGTGAAATGATTTCATGCTATCTCTACTCCGTTAATATTCGATTACTTGCTTTCAAAAGGTCCCCAGACGGGCTCGCGAATATCGCCGTCCTGGTCAGATAATTTATGCTTGGCGCGCCCATCGATGGATACCGCGAACAGCAGGCCGTTATTGCCGAGCGTAGACGCGTACAGCAGCATTTTGCCGTTGGGCGAAAAAGAAGGTGATTCATCCAGCGATGCATCGGTCAACACGGTCAGATTGCCCGTTTCGCGGTCCAGCTGTGCAATTTTATACTGACCACGATCGCCGTGCACCATGGCGATATAGCGTCCGTCGGGAGATACATTGGCGGCGGAGTTATAGTTTCCTTCAAAGGTAAGACGCTTTGGCCTGCCGCCTTCCGCACTGACCTCGTAGAGCTGCGGTGAACCGGATCGATCCGAGGTAAAAATAATGGACCGACCGTCGCTCGACCACACCGGCTCGGTATCGATGCTGCGATGCTCTGTCAGCCGTTTGAGCCTCTTGGTCGCGGTGTTCATCGTGTAAATATCGGGGCTACCATCCTTTGACAGCACCAGGGCGAGAAACTTGCCGTCCGGCGACCAGCTCGGCGCACTGTTCAACCCGCTGAAGCCAGAGACCTTGGTGCGCCTTGCGGTCGCGAGCTGCTGAATGAAGATCTCCGGGCGACTGCTTTCGAACGACACATAGGCCAGCGACTTGCCGTCCGGCGACCAGCTCGGCGACATGATCGGCTCGTCCGATTCGAGCACGTTTTGTGCATTGAATCCGTCGGTGTCGGCGACCTGTAACACATACTTGCGCGCCGCGTCTTTTTGCGCACGCACAAACGCGATGCGCGTATTGAATGCCCCGCGAGTTCCGGTAATCTGTTCGTAGATGAAATCACTGATCTGGTGCGCGCGCGAACGCAGGTTGCGCTTCTTGGCCGACATGCTGCGCCCCACCAACTGCTTTTGCTTGAGCACATCGAGCAACTGGAACTCGATGGTGTAAACACCCGCAGAACTTTCCAGCACGCGGCCGACAACCAGGTAGTCCTGGCCGACGTTGCGCCAGCGCGAATACTGCACATCTTTGCTGTAGTGCGGGCTGGCCGGCAATTCGCCTCGAGCCATCGCCTTCAGTACGCCACTGCGATTCAAATCGCTGCCGATGATTTCAGCCAGATCAACCGGAAACTTGCCACTCACGCGAGAAGTATCGAAGGGCACCACGGCGATCGGTAAGGCGCCGTCGACACCCTGGGTGATTTCGATGGTCAATGCGGCGTTCGCCGGTTGCACCATGGCGAGCATGAATACGGCGAGTAGATAAATGATTGGTCTGGTCAGTTGCATATGGGGTTTTACTGTATGCTCGGATTAAAAAAGAAATTCAACTCGCGTTCAAACAATTCCGGATCCTCCGGCTTTGGCAGGGGTTCGGCCTTATAGACTGCATTTTCGATCGACGCACGGTAAGTCGCGGTGCTGCCGCCACAGTCGCCAAAATCAACGCCCAGGATGATACCACCCGGCCCTTGCACAACGTGGACTTCGCAAACCGGCATTTTCCCACTTCCTGCCGGTTTAATCCAATTACGTTCGACTTTTTGCCGGATCGCAAGAATATAGGCCTCGCGTAACGAATTGAGCCTGCGCTGGTTCTCTTCGGCCACCATTCGCGCTTTAAGTTCCGCTTCGGCCCGTTGACGCTCCTCTTCCGCCTTGCGCCGGGCTTCCTCGGCCTGGCGTTTCTCCTCGGCAATACGCGCCTCCTCCGCCTTACGCTTTTCCTCGGCGATGCGCGCTTCCTCGGCCTTGCGTTTCTCTTCGGCGATGCGCGCCTCTTCTACCTTACGCTTTTCGTCAGCAATTCGTTTTTCCTCGGCCTTACGCTTTTCGTCGGCAATTCTTTTTTCCTCGGCCTGGCGTTTTTCATCCGCCTGGCGCTTTTCGTCGGCTTTACGTTGCGCATCCGCCGCTCGCTTTTCCTCCTGTTTGAGCGCAGCTTCCTGTTTGCGCTTCTGTTCAGCCTGTTGCTTCTTCAACTCGGCTTTCTTTGCATCCTCTTGCTTACGTTTCTGCTCGGCCTCGCGCTGCTTTTGTTCGGCACGCTTTTTGGCCTCGAGCTGCTTTTTCTGCTGCGCAGCCTCCGCCTTGCGTTTCGCCTCCAGTTCCTTTGCCTTGTTCTGCTTTTCAATTTGCTCGAGATCGACTATTTCGGCCTGTACCGTTTTCGCCACCTGCCCCGCCTTTATCTGCAGCGGTTTGTCGGCGAAGACGAGGTTCACCACCATCAGCACGATGACGACAAGGTGCAGCAGCAGCGACAACACCAGCGCACGCGGGTGCTTGAGCAATTCCGCGAGCACTATCGCGTTTCCTCGGGATCCGTGACCAGGCCAACTGAACCGACCTCGGCCCGTTGCAACAGCACCAGGGTGGACACCACGTTCTGATAGGGTCCGTTGGCATCACCGCGCACCATCACGGGGCGCTTCGGATCCCGCGCCAGCGCCGCCTTGACCTGCTGCACCAGGGCCTCGGCGCTGATCTGCGCTTCCGCTTCGGGCGCGATATTCAGGAACATCGCCCCCTTGCGGTCGACACTGACCACAATCGGCTCCGGGCTGTTGGCATCCAGCGGGTTGGCCGGGGCGTTCGGCAAATCGACATCGACACCCTGCTTCAGCAAGGGTGCCGTCACCATGAAAATAATCAACAGCACCAGCATCACGTCGATGTAGGGCACAACGTTGATATCGGCTATTGCGCGGCGTTTTTTCACAGACCGATCCTATTTGGGCGTGTGCGCCTGGCGCTGCAGAATACCGGTGAATTCCTCGAGGAAATTCTCGTAGCGCACGATCATGGTGTCGATCTCGCTGGAAAACTTGTTATAGGCCACCACGGCGGGGATCGCGGCCAGCAAGCCCATGGCCGTGGCGATCAGGGCCTCGGATATACCGGGTGCGACCATGGCGAGCGTTGCCTGTTGCACCCCTGCGAGTGCGCGAAAAGACTCCATGATACCCCACACGGTACCAAACAGCCCGACATAGGGGCTGACCGAGCCGACCGTCGCCAGAAACGTCAGGTTGTTCTCCAGCATCTCGATTTCGCGGGCCATCGCGACCTTCATCGCCCGGTGTGCGGAACGCACCGATTCGCCACTGGAAAGCTCCGCCTTGCGCGCCCGCGCAAACTCGCGAAAGCCATTTTCGAATATCGCCTCCAGCCCGAAACGCCGTGCCTCGCGCTGGCTCAACTGGCCAAACAGCTCGCTCAGGTTGATACCCGACCAGAAGCGACCCTCGAAGTCCTTCGCCTCGGCCTGCGACTGGTGGATATAACTTCGCTTAACGTACATCAATGCCCAGGACAGTATCGAAGCGCCCAGCAACAGCAACATCACCAGCTGCACCGGCAGGCTGGCGTTAAATATAAGGGTTAGCAGTGAATCGTTGTTCATGATATTTCTACGCGTGTTTTACAGGTAACAGGGAGACTTAACTAGAGATCTATTTCACTCTGTTTTAAATGCTTCAATCCGAGGTGCGAATACGCGCGTGATGTTACCACACGCCCACGTGGAGTTCGCATCATGAATCCCTGCTGGATCAAATAGGGTTCGATCACGTCTTCGATGGTGCCGCGCTCTTCGCCGATAGCCGCGGACAGGCTCTCCACCCCGACCGGCCCACCGTCGAATTTCTCGATCAGGGCCAGGATCAGGCGTCGATCCATATGGTCCAGGCCCGAGCGATCGACCTTGAGCATGTCCAGTGCAGCCTTTGCGATCTCGGCACTGATGACGCCGTCGGCCTTCACCTCGGCATAATCGCGTGCACGCCGCAGCAAGCGGTTGGCGATACGCGGCGTACCGCGCGAGCGACTGGCGATTTCATGCGCGCCGTCGGGGTCCAGCTGAATCTTGAGCAGGCCCGCCGAGCGCAGGATAATGCGACACAGCTCGGCGGCGCTGTAAAATTCGAGTCGCTGCACGATGCCGAAACGGTCGCGCAGCGGTGACGTCAGCAAGCCCGCGCGAGTGGTCGCACCGACCAGTGTAAACGGCGGTAAATCGAGCTTGATGGAGCGCGCCGAAGGACCGTCACCGATCATGATGTCGAGTTGGTAATCCTCCATCGCCGGATACAGGATCTCCTCGACAACGGGACTCAGGCGATGAATTTCGTCGATGAACAGAACATCGTGTGCCTCGAGGTTGGTAAGAATAGCGGCGAGGTCGCCGGCTTTTTCCAGCACCGGACCCGATGTCTGACGCAGGTTAACCTGCATCTCGTTGGCGATGATATGCGACAGCGTCGTCTTGCCGAGCCCCGGCGGACCGAATATCAGCACGTGATCGAGGGCTTCGCGGCGCATCCTGGCGGCGCTCACAAAGATATCCATTTGCTCGCAGACTTCGTCCTGGCCGACGTAATCGACCAGCATTTTAGGTCGCAGGGCGCGATCCTGGAACAGTTCCTCGTCCACAGCATCCGCGCTGATGAGACGGTCTTCGCTCATCGTTTCACCGACGCCTGCAGCGCTGACTTGATCAACTGCGAGGCACTATTCGGCACATCGCCCTGCTGTTGTGCACGACTGATCATTTTCTCGGCGTCAATCGAGCGGTAGCCGAGCGCCTGCAGCGCTTCCACGGCCTCGCTCGCCGCCGAATGTTCGCCTGGCGCAATTACGGAACTCACATTATCGCCCATCAGGGCGTCAACCTTGTCCCGCATCTCGATGATCAGGCGTTCGGCAGTTTTCTTGCCGACGCCCGGTAAGCGCGTCAACATCGCTACGTCCCCATTGGCGATGCACAGTGCAAACTGCTGATCATCGATGCCGGACAGGATGGCCAGCGCCATCTTCGGCCCGACTCCATTGATACGAATCAGTTGGCGAAACAGGCGGCGTTCAGCTTCACCGCTGAAGCCAACCAGGCTGTGAGAATCGTCCTTGATCAGCAGGTGGGTCCAGATCGACAGTTGCTGGCCGACGTCGGGTAGCTGGTAGTAAGTCGTCATCGATACGTCGGCCTCGTATCCCACGCCGTTGCAATCGATCAATATTTGCGGCGCTCGCTTGGCTGCCAGTATTCCTGTCAATCGGCTGATCATCTTCGGCTGCTTCTCCTGCGCTTCAGCAGAGCGGGGTCGATCCCGGTCTTCTGTCGCGAAGCATAAAATTGTGCGTGACAGATGGCAATCGCCAGGCCATCCGCCTCATCGGCTTTTAATTCCTGTCGAATACCCAGCAAGCGTTTCACCATGTGCTGCACCTGATCCTTGCTGGCGGCGCCGGTGCCAACGAGCGCCTGCTTGATTTCACGTGCCGCGTACTCGGCGATCTCGAGCCCTGCCTGATGCGCTGCGCAAATCGCAGCCCCACGGGCCTGGCCCAGCTTCAAGGCCGAATCCGGATTACGCGCCATAAAAACATTTTCGATGCCCATCTGCAGTGGCTGGTGTTGCTGGATCACCTCGTCAACGGCTGCGAAAATATAGCCCAGCCGTTGCGGCAGACTGTCACCGCTGACTTTAATATTGCCGCTGGCAATATAGGTGAGGCTATTCAACTGATTATCGACGATGCCAAATCCAGTGATGCGCGATCCAGGGTCAATGCCCAGGATGATCATCAGGCCTCCGCCTCGTAGGCTTCCTCAGGTATATCCGCGTTGTAATAAACGTCTTGCACATCATCGGAGCTTTCCAGCAGGTCGACCAGTCGCAGCACCTTTTGCGCATCTTCGACATCGAGCTCGGTGTTGGTCGACGCGCGCATGGTCAGTTCCGAATCCTCCGGCTCGAGTCCGGCCTCGATCATCGCCTGCTTAACCGCGACATAGTCTTCGGCCGAGGTCAGTACCTCGATACTACCGTCGGCATCGACGAGGACGTCTTCGGCGCCGGCCTCCAGTGCCGCTTCCATCACCGTGTCCTCGTCGTGATCCGGTGAATAGACCAGCACGCCGACACTGGCGAACAGGTAGGCGACCGAGCCGCTTTGCCCCAGGTTACCGCCTGCCTTGGTGAACGCATGGCGAACATCGGCCACGGTGCGATTGCGATTGTCGGACAGGCAGTCGACGATAACCGCCACGCCCGCAGGGCCGTATCCCTCGTAACGAATTTCCTCATAATCGGAACCGTCGAGCTCGCCGGCGCCGCGTTTGATCGCGCGCTCAATAGGGTCTTTGGGAACCGATTGTGACTTGGCTTTATCGACGGCGGTGCGCAACGAGGCGTTGGCATCGAGATCGGACCCGCCGGCCCTGGCGGCGACCACGATCTCCTTGATCAGTCGAGTGAACAGTTTACCGCGCTTGGCGTCCTGCGCCCTTTTTCGATGCTGGATATTCGCCCATTTGCTGTGACCCGCCACGACTTCGACCTCGCTGAAAGTGCGCTATCTTATCACTATTTGCGGGGAAGATTTACCAGCCAGCGGGGAGTTTCTTTTCAATAGTGATATGTTTACCTTCGATCGAGATATAACCGCCGGTTTTTAATTCCTTGAGTATGCGATGGACCATTTCACGGGTTGCGCCGACACGGCTGGCAATGTCCTGCTGGGTAAGCTTTTCAGTCACCAGCTTCTCGCCGACTTCCTCGGCATGCTTGTACAAAACACGAACCACGCGGTTATAGACATCCTCGAGCGCGAGGCTGCTGACTTCCTCGGTGAGGTCCTGGATGCGATGCACCAGCAAATCGATAATCTGCATGCTCACGGTGGGCTTGGTCAGCAGCGTGTCCATGAACACCTGGCGCGAGATAACGCCGAAGGTGGAATCTTCGGTGGTGATGATACTCGCCTGGCGCGGAATCTTGCCGAGCGGCGCGAGCTCACCGAAAGCCTCGGCTTCACCCAGCGTATTGATGATGATTTCCTTGCCCTTGTCGTTCTGCAGAAAAACATCCACCTTCCCCTGCAGGATCACATAGAAAGAGTCGGTGTCATCACCCTGGCTGACAATCACGGTATTCTTGGGAAACTGGCGAATGACAGTATTCGACGCAATATTGTCTATGTCTTCGGGCGTCATCCCGCGAAACAGCGTTATCTCTTCAAGTGTCTCGTGTAAGGTTGCCATGGTTTAAGTTTAGTCGCAGACTGCCAATCTTCAATCATTACTAAAAATTGCTGGGTAATCAAGGTTATTCGGACAGGCTTTCCGCGATCACTGAGCTGCCGGACATGACCTCGGGCTGCGCGATTCCCATTAACTGCAGCACGGTGGGCGCAATTGCCGACAGGTTGCCACCGGCTCGCAGGGTCTGCACCTGGTCATCGATGACCAGGCAGGGCACCGGATGATTGGAGTGCTGGGTGTGTGGTTTACCTGTCTCGGGATCGACCATCTCGTCGCAATTACCATGGTCGGCGGTGAGTATTACCGAGTAGTGACTGGCTAGCGCCGCATCCAGTACTCGACCCACCTCACGATCGAGTACTTCGACCGCCTCGATAATGGCGGTAACCACAGCGGTATGCCCGACCATGTCGCCGTTGGCGAAATTGACTACAATAAATTCGTAACCCCCTGATTTCATTGCCTCGATGACCACATCGGCAACTTCCCGCGCACTCATCTCCGGCTGCAAATCATAGGTTGCGACCCGCGGTGACTGCACCAGTTTGCGATCCTCACCGGGATACGGCTCCTCGCGCCCGCCGTTGAAGAAAAAAGTGACGTGCGCGTATTTCTCGGTCTCGGCACAATGCAACTGGCGCAGACCGGCATCGCTGATCACGCTGCCGAGCGTGGTCTGCGGGCGCACCGCTGCGAAGGCCACCGGTGCATTGAGCCTTGAATCATAAAGCGTGAGACAAGTCACCCGTAGCGGGCGGAAATCGTCGCCTCGGTCAAAATCATCGAAGTCGTCGAGCGCAAAGGCGGCACTGATCTGGCGCACACGATCGTTGCGGAAATTAAAAAATATGATTTCGTCACCGGCTACGGGTTTTTGCAGCCCCGGCAGATGCGCCGGTAACACGAACTCGTCATTCTTGCCGGCATCGTAACTGTTCTGAATGGCCTGCTGCGCCGAATCGGCTGTAGCGCCTATGCCATGAACAATGCTGTCCCAGGCAAGTTTGACCCTGTCCCAGCGCTGATCACGATCCATCGCATAGTAGCGCCCCGCGACGCTGCCGATGTGTCCACCGCACTCCCGCAACAACGTTTCCAGTTGAACCAGGTAACCAAGCGCAGCCTGCGGCGCGGTATCGCGGCCATCGGTGATCATGTGTAGCTGCGCGACCACCTGGTGTCTATGGCATAGCCGTATCAACGCATTCAGATGATCGATATGACTGTGCACGCCGCCATCGGACACCAGGCCGATCAGGTGTACCGGGCGATGCGCCGCGGCTGCACGCTGCATCGCGCCAACCAGGGCCGGATTTTCATCAAAGCTGCCATCCTCGATCGCATCGTCGATACGCACCAGATCCTGCTTGACGATGCTGCCGCAACCGATCGTCATATGGCCGACTTCGGAATTACCCATCTGTCCCTCCGGTAAGCCCACTCCGCGCCCCGAGGCCTGCAGACTGGTCAGTGGATAGCGATCGAAATAGCGATCGAAGTTAGGCGTGCGCGCAAGCGCGACGGCGTTGTGCGTCGGGTCGGGATTGAGGCCGAAGCCGTCGAGGATGCAGAGCAGGGTTGGGCGACGGGGCGCCCCGGTTTGACTGGTCATAGGGTGTCGAAACTGGGAATTGAACGGTGCAGCATGATACCGTAAAAACCGCGGCGGGTTAACCGCCCGGGTAACCTACAACCGGGCTAGCAGCCTGGCGGGCCTGGGGAATCGTAGCGAGGCGCGTGGGAAATCGAGTCCATTTTTTTGATCTTTTGAGGCGCAGGGCCTGCCCCATGAGCGTAGCGAATGCTTTGGGCATAATGGAAACTACGCAACGACCCCGTAAGGGTGTGCGCCAGGGAAGGCGCACATCAAAAACATCGGAAAAATGGGCCGATTTCCCACCGCCGCAGTAGATTATCCCTAAGCCCGACAGGCTGCTAAGGCTTGTCGATGCGATTCTCGTCGGCTTCCGCCTGGTCGAGCCCGGCTTCCATTTCCTCGTCGCTCAGCGGAGCATGATCACTGCCGGTAGCGACCGCCTTTTCAGCAGCCGGCTCGCCGTCTTCGTCCTCGTCGTCTTCGTCATCGTCGAATTCCCGATCGCGGAAAATCATTTTCGATGCGAACAGGCCTCCCTCGAATAACACCCATATCGGTAACGCCAGCAACACTTGCGAAATGACATCGGGTGGAGTCAGCAGCATGCCCATAATAAAGGCACCGACAATGATATAGGGTCTCTTTTCACCGAGTTTCTTCGGTGTAGTGAAGCCAATAGCGACCAGAATGATCGTGGCAATTGGCACTTCGAAGGCGAGCCCGAAACCGAAAAACAGGGCCAATACGAAATCCAGGTAGCGCCCGATATCGGTCGATATGTTGACGATCTCCGGGCCGACACGAGTAAAAAATGCGAATACCAGCGGAAACACCACGTAATAGGCAAAGGCAACACCCGCATAGAACAGCAGGATGCTCGACACCAGCAACGGGCCGGCAAGCCGTTTTTCACTGGAATAGAGCCCAGGCGCAACAAACGCCCAGCACTGGTGCAGGATGACCGGCATGGCGAGGAACACCGACAACATCAACACCAGTTTGAAGGGTGTCAAAAACGGCGAGGCAACATCGATGGCGATCATGTTGGCGCCTTCCGGCAGGTGGCGCGTCAGGGGTTCGGCGAGGTAAACGTATATGTCGTTCGCCCAGTAAAATAAACAGGCAAAGATGCCAAGCACGGCGAGTACCATGCGCACCACGCGATCGCGCAGCTCAACCAGATGTGACATCAGGCTGCCGGCCGCATTTTCCTCGATATCGGGTTCGCTCATGTGCCGGGATTACTCCTGGACTTTTTGCCGACGGATTTTTTAATCGCAGGCTTTTTGGCGACCGGTTTTTTAGCGGCGGCTTTTTTGGCAGCGGCTTTTTTGGCAGCCGGTTTTGCCGCGGCCGGTTTTGCCGCGGCGGGTTCGGCGCTGGCAGGCTCTGCGGGCTGGGATTCGTTGCGCGAAGATTCGACGCTTACACTCGCGACAACGGCCTCGCTGTGCTCCACCGCCTCGTTAACCCCGACGTCCTTTTCAATGTCGCGGCCGGCTTCTGAAATCGTGTCCTTGAGCGAGTCGAGTTCCTTTTGCTGCTCCGACAGGATCTGGCGCAACTCATCGGCACGCAATTCCTGTTCCACATCGGCCTTGACAGTGGTCATGAAGCGCTTGAGGCGACCGACGTATTTGCCGGCCGTGCGCGCCACACCGGGCAAGCGCTCGGGTCCGATCACGACCAGCGCCACGATACCGATCAGCATCAGCTCGGTGAAGCCCATATCAAACATATGTTGTTGCTCGCGGCTCGACTAGATCAAAACCAGCTCGGGAAACTGTTTCAAACCTTGTCTTCTTTCTTCACCTTGCCTTCGATTACCTGCTCGCTGGAGTCAGTGCTGTCTTTAGCGACCTCTTCGTCCTTAATCGACTTTTTGAAACTCCTGATTGCACCGCCCAGATCACCGCCGACATTGCGCAGTTTCTTGGTACCAAACAACAAGATCACGATCGCCAGGATCAACAACAGCGACCAGATACTAATTCCACCAAAACCCATCTTTCCACCTCATTTACTATTGATTGCGCGCGGCTTTCTCATCGATACCGGATACGCCAAAACGACGATCCAGTTCTTCGAGCACCAACCGCGCATCCAGATTCTGTTGCGCCAGCATCACCAGGCAGTGAAACCACAGGTCCGCGGTTTCATAAACGATTTGC
>Ga0316187_10003604_pt1 | contig 13440 bp, 16 predicted proteins | sample CroRivburrow1_MG_FD_204927 | JGI IMG/M metagenome (GOLD analysis project Ga0316187, IMG submission 204927) | Coastal sediment microbial communities from Maine, United States - Cross River worm burrow 1 | ecosystem: Environmental > Aquatic > Marine > Coastal > Sediment | place: USA: Maine...
CCGCTGAACGAGAAGGAGTGACGATGGAAGTCGACGATATGTTCGCCGGGTTCGATCCCGCCGACTATGAGGATGAGGTGAAAGAGCGCTGGGGAAACACCGACTCGTATCGTGAGGCCGGCCGGCGCACCAAGGGGTACACCAAGGCCGATTGGGCCGAGCTGCAGCAGGAGAGCGGCGCCATCCTCGAATCACTCGCCGACCTCATGCGGGCAGGCACCGGAGCCGGGTCCGACGCTGCCATCGAGCTTGCCGACGAGCATCGGCTCCACATCGATCGCTGGTTCTACCCATGCTCGCCGGAGATGCACCTCGCCCTCGGCGAGAGCTATGTGGCAGACCCCCGATTCACCGCCTTTTACGACAAGGTCGAACCCGGCCTGGCCGCCTATCTGCGCGACGCGATCTCCGCCGGCGTCACCGAGGCCTGACCTCGACAGGGCTACCCCCCTTTCCGCCAGAATGGGCGGATGACAACCACCTCGCGGATCGAAGCAATGACCGCCGCGGAACTGAGCGACGCATACTCGTCGCGTGAGCTGAGCCCACGCGATGCCGCCGAGGCGCTGCTGGCTCGGATCGAGACACACGATCCGGCTGTCAATGCCTTCTGCCATCTCGATCCCGATGAGACGCTGGCCCAGGCCCGCGCGTCGGAGTCCCGCCACCTCGCCGGAGAGTCGCTCGGCCCGCTGGACGGTGTCCCGGTGGCTATCAAGGACCTCATCGCAACCCGGGGGTGGCCCATGCTCCGCGGCTCCCGGCTCACCGACCCGAACCAGGAATGGATCTACGAAGCCCCGTCGATCGCCCGGCTGCGAGAGGCCGGGGCGGTTCTCCTCGGCAAGACCACCACGCCGGAATTCGGATGGAAGGGCCTCACCGACAATCCGCTGACCGGAATCACGCGGAACCCGTGGAATCTGTCCAAAACCCCCGGCGGCTCGAGCGGAGGCAGCTCCGCGGCTCTGGCCGCCGGTATGGCCCCGCTGGCACTCGGCACCGACGGCGGTGGCTCGATCCGTATTCCCGCTGCCTTCACCGGAACAGTCGGTTTGAAGCCCACATTCGGACGGGTGCCCAGCGCCCCGATGAGCCCGTTCGGGACACTGGCCCACGCCGGGCCGATGGCGCGCACCGTGGCCGACGCCCAACTGCTGTTCCGGACCCTGGCCGTCTACGACGCGAAAGACTGGACGGCGTTGCCCGACACCGCCGCCGACCCGGAGCCCGCAACCGGCATCGCCGGGCTCCGGGTGATGTTCAGCCTCACTCTCGGTTATGCCGAGGTCGACCCCGAGGTGGCGGCACTCGTCACTCGGGCCGCCGGGGTTCTCGAATCGCTGGGCGCACAGGTCATCGAAGGCGACCCCGGAACCCCAGACGCCAGACCTATCTGGGAGCCACTGTGGTACGCCGGAGCCGCCGCGGTCGTCGCCGGACTCGACCCGGCGCGTCTTGACGAAGTCGACCCGGGGCTGATCGAGATCGCCGCAGCCGGCAACGAGTTGAGCGCACTCGACTACATGAGAGCCTTCAGCCAACGAGTCGACCTGGCCGTCGCCTTCGGGCGCATCCTGTCCAATTTCGACCTGCTCGTGACGCCGACGATGCCGATCCCGGCTTTCGAGACCGGCACAGAAGTTCCCCCCGGTTGGCCGGAGAGGCGATGGCAGTCGTGGTCACCCTTCTCGCTGCCCTTCAATCTGTCGCAGCAGCCGGCGGCCACGGTCCCGTGCGGCCTAACCAAGGAAGGGCTGCCCGTCGGGCTACAGATCGTCGCCGGTAAACACCGCGACGACCTGGTCTGGAGATCAGCAGCCGCCTATGAAGCGGCCCGCTCCCAGGGCGACGACGTGTTCATGCGTCCGGTCGCGGAGTCGCCCCTGCAGTAAGCCCCCCGCGGTCAGTCCGTCGGCGCGCAAGCCCGTTTCGACCGCAGGATCGACCACAGCACGAGCAGCGCCACGATCGCCACAACCTGCGCCATCAAGATCACTTTGGTCCGTTCCGATGCCGCGACCGGCTCCCGGGAGTCGACGGACTCATCGGCGCGGGCGGCCTTGGCACGATCCAGCATCTCATCCACCTCCTGGTGTCCAATGCCTGGGTTCAGCAAACCACCTGATGACCCAATCACCCAGAGGCCAAGGGCCCTTCCCGCTCCCGTAGTGATTCGGCCGGTCGGCCCCGCTACTAGCGTCCGCATCACACGCAACGGAAGGAACCTGCCTGTGAGTTATCCAGCGACCTTCGATGTCGAGACGCCGGAGCGCATCGACAACTGGCGGCCCCTCGTTCATTGGCTCCTGGCGATTCCCCACGCCATCGTGATGTACGGGCTCGGGATCCTGGGATGCGGTATTGGCGTTGTGTCGTGGTTCGCCATCGTCTTCACGGGAGCACTGCCCGGGGGTTTGGCAAAGGCCCAGGCCATGGTGATTCGCTACGAGATGAGGACTACCGCCTACGTGGGCTTTCTCTATACCGAGTATCCGCCGTTCGACTTCACGACATCTTCGAGCGATCCCGGAGGATCGCCGGTCACCCTCGACTTCATGCCAGAGTTGACGGACCGCAACCGTCTCACTGTGGGGTTGCGGATGATCTGGATCATCCCGATCGCGCTCTTTGCCATCATCATCTTCATTGCTGCAGGGATCGTGTGGTTCGTTGCGATCTTCGTGGTGCTGTTCACCGGGAAATGGAACGAGGGCATGCGGGAGTTCATCGTGAAAGCCTTGCGCCTGAGTATCAAGGTCAATGCGTATGCCATGATGCTCACCGACGAATATCCGCCCTTCTCACTGGAGGACTAGGACAAGTCGGTCAGCCCCACGGACCTGCCCGTGTGCTGAGATCGGAATCAGGCAAGCGCGCCGACAACGAGGGCGATCGCCGAAGTTGCCAACAAAGCCAGCACGACCTTTCCGAAGACCTCGGCATTGAGACTCCGAGATAGACGCTCGCCAAGCGGGGTGACGACAAAGACCGGTATGACGGCGATGAGCGATTGCACGACACGTTCCCTGCCGAAGCTGCCCAACTGGGCCAGTGTCCCGATCTGAAGCGTACCGAACCAGAGGAAGGTGATCGTGAGAGCGAACACAAACTCATCGCGCGGCAGCTTGAGGCTGTGGTAGAAGCTCCCGAACACCGTCCCGGAAGCGCCGAGGGCGCCGTGCATCAGGCCGCCGCCGGCGCCGACGGGAATTGCCAGCGCCAGGCCCCGTTCCGGCGACAACACGAACTCCGGTCGCAGCACATTCATGGCGATGTAGCCGAACACGGACGCCGCCAGCACCACCGCCAACACCGCGTCGTCGAGGCGAGTCAGCAACACCGTCCCTCCGATCGTCCCGGCGGCACCGGCGAGAAGCAGCCGGGTGAGCAACTTGCGATTGGACTTCGCGGCATGGCGGTTGGTCCACAGCAGAATGAGGTTGGCGACGGTGTTGGGCAGCGCCAGGACAACAACCGCCTGCTCGACTCCAATAAACGGCGCCAGGAGCGGTATGGCAACCAGAGGGCCGCCGAATCCGGCGACGGCCTTCACCCAGAAGCTGAACGAGAGCACAACAACTATGAGCAGGATCTCAGTCAAGGTGCGACCGTCTCATGCTCGCCAATGTCCAGGTGCACAGCCGCATGCCGGTCGTCAGCTTGTCGCGGCCCGCAGCGCATTCGCCATGGGCTCGAGCCGGCCGGCGTCATACGGCTGCTGCATTCCCAGAATCGCCACATCGACTCCGGCGGCGGCGAACTGCACCGCTTGATCCGCCACTTCCGAGGGGTCGGCGTCGGCCGGCCACCTCACATGAACCGAGCGACGAATCTCACCTGGATCACGGCCCACGATTTCGCAGTGGCCTAGCAACACGTCGTTGAGGCGCTGCCACTCAGCGGTGCTCTCCGGGAACGTCGAATCCCAGTAGTCGCCGAAGCGGGCGACGGTGCGCAGCGTTCGCTTCTCTCCTTTGCCCCCAATCACAATCGGCGGCGTCGGCCGCTGGAGAGGTTTCGGCTCACAGCGAGCGTCCACCAGTTCGTAGTAGTCGCCGGTGAACGTCGTCGAGTCTTGCGACAGCAAACTGACTATCACCTCGACTCCCTCGTCGAAGCGGTCCATGCGCTCTTTGAGGGTTCCCAACTCGATGCCATAGGCCTCCGACTCGGGTTCGAACCAGCCGGCGCCGAGCCCCAGGTTGAAGCGGCCTCCCGAGATGATGTCGAGGCTCGCCGCCATGTTGGCCGTAACTGCCGGGTGGCGATAGTGCATGCCGTTGACCATGCAGCCGACCCGGATCCGTTTCGTCGCCTGGGTGAGCGCTGTAAGGGTCGTCCACCCTTCGAGGCATGACCCGTCTGCGGGCGGCGCCAACGGATAGAAGTGGTCGAAATTCCACGCCTCCGCAAACACATCGATCTCGTCGGCGGCGCGCCACACGTCGAGCATGTCGGCCCACCGGGCGTGTTGCGGCGCCGTCTTGATAGCGAAGTCAACCATTGCAGAGCTTTCCCTCCAGAGATCTGATTGACACTAGACCCGCTGGTTACCGACCCCAGGCCCGGCGTGACACGTGTCAGATGTGGAGGCGGCATCCTTTGCGTAGACTCGGCGAGAACCCAGGGAGGTGTGGCAGTGGCGCAGCCGACGCTCGAGTGCAGCGGGCTACGGAAGGCTTTCGACGATCTCGTCGCCGTCGACGACGTCGGCTTTCGTATAGAGCCCGGCGAGACTTACGGCCTGCTCGGCCCCAACGGCGCCGGCAAGACCACGTCGATCTCAATGATCTCCGGGCTCCTGGTACGTGACGGTGGCTCCGTCGTGATCGGCGGTAAAGAGATGACGACGACATCGCTCGAGACGAAGGCACTTCTCGGCCTCGTGCCCCAGGAGATTGCCATCTATCCGGATCTCACGGCACGCGAGAACCTCGTGTTTTTCGGCAAGCTCTACGGGATGTCCGGCAAGGGCCTCCTCGGCCGGGTGGATGAGGTTCTCGGCGTCATCGGGCTCACGGATCGGGCCGATGACCGGTCGGAGGAGTTCTCGGGCGGCATGAAGCGGCGCCTCAACATCGGGATTGGACTGCTACACAAGCCGAGTCTGCTGATTCTCGACGAGCCGACAGTCGGTGTCGACCCACAGAGCCGCAACGCCATCCTCGAAAGTGTCGAGCAATTGAGCGGCGAAGGCATGGCCGTGCTCTACACGACCCACTACATGGAGGAAGCCGAGCGTCTGTGCGATCGGGTCGGCATCATCGACCAGGGCAAGATCAGAGCCGAGGGCACCAGGCGTGAGCTCGTGCAGCTCGTCGGCCAACGCGACCGGATCCGGCTGACCGCCACCGGGGGGCTCGAACCGGCGGTAACCGCGCTCAGCGACCTCACGGCGGTGGAGGAGGCAGATGCCTGCGACGGCGAGATCGACCTGCTGGTGTCCAACGCCGGAGAGCACCTCACAGAGATCCTGTCCGTTGTCACCGGCACCGGGGTCTCGGTGTCGGGGGTCGATATCGACGAACCCAACCTCGAGTCGGTGTTCTTACATCTCACCGGCCGAGCGTTGCGGGACTGACGATGCGCGCCGCCTGGACGATTGCCGTCAAGGACCTCAAGCAGCGGCTACGCGACCGCTCGGCGATCATCGTCGGCATCATCGCGCCGCTGGTGCTCGCCGCGATCTTCAGCTTCGTCTTCAACCCGATCGAAGACTTCGAATTCTCAGCCACCTACGTCGTTGTGGACCAGGATGGTGGACCGGCCGCCCGGCTCTTCGTCGATCAGGTCCTCGGCGCGATGGCCGCCGACGACACGATCACCGTCGACGAGCTCGACACCGTCGAAGCCGCCCGGGTCCTCGTCGACGTGGAAGTCGACCCGTTCGCCGAGGACGTTCAGTCGGCCGATGCGGCGTTCATCCTGCCCGCCGGCTTCTCGGCAACCGTCGTATCTGCCGACCCCGCCACGATCGAGGTGCTGGCGGGCCGCGGTTCGCAGACCGCAGCCGGGGTGGCCGTTGCGGTCGCCGAGCAATTCGCCAGCCAGCTACAGACCGCCCGGGTTGCTGCGGCGACCGCTGAGTTCTACGGGCTGGAAGGCGACCGGGCGGAGATCGGGCTACGAGCGCTGGGGGTACCCAACCTGGCCACCGTCGCCGATGCCGAAGCTACAAGCAAGATCCTCAATGGAACAACGTTCTACGCAGCCGGGCTGGCGATCTTCTTCCTGTTCTTCACGGTGCAGTTCGGGGTCAACGGCATGCTCGAGGAACGCCACGCCGGCACCCTCCCCCGACTCCTCGCCGCACCAATCCCCAAGTTCGCCATCGTCGCCGGCAAGGCAATCACCGCGGCCATCATGGGCGTCGTCAGCATGTCGGTGCTCGTCGTAGCGACTTCGCTGATGTTCGGTGCCGAATGGGGCAACCCGCTCGGTGTGCTCCTGCTCATCTTTGGCGGGATCTTTGCTGCGATCGGCATCATGGGCATTGTTGGCGCCTTCGCCAAGACTGCAGAACAGGCGCAGGTGTACTCATCGATCATCGCCGTGGTCCTCGGCTTCATGGGCGGCACATTCTTCCCCGTCGGCCAGTCGGGAGGGCTCCTCGCCCAGTTGCGATTCGTTACCCCGCATGCCTGGTTCATGCAGGGTCTCGGCGATCTCGCCGGTGGCAATGTGGCCGACGTGTTCCCGGCAGTATTCGCCCTCGTCGTGTTTGGAGTGGTGTGTGGCACCCTCGCCGCCCTCGGCATCCGGAGGGGGCTGGCGGCATGAAGAGCCTGGCGATAGCTACTACCAATCTGCGCCGGTTCATCCGGGACCGGGGCAACATCTTCTTCGTGTTCATCTTCCCGATGCTGCTCATCCTTGTGTTCGGCACGAGTTTCGGTGGCGACTTCAACGCCCGCCTGGCGGTCATCGTCGAGTCCGAAGGAGAGCTGGCGCGGGACCTGGTCACCGGGCTGGAAGGCCTCGACACCGTCAACGTCATCGCGATCGAGACGGAGGCCGCGGCGGTCCGCGGGGTCGAACGCGGCGAACTGGAAGCTGCGGTGATCATTCCGGCGAACTACGACAGCAATATCACAGCGGGCATTCCGGTCGACCTGCAGTACCTGGCCCGCTCAGGACAGGAGGGAAACAGCCTCCGCAGCAACCTCGAGAGTGTGGTCACGCAGCAGGCGGTCATCTTGCGAGCCGCCCGCTTCGCCGAGTCGGAGGGGCTCGCAACGTTCGCTGCGGCCCTCGTCACCGCCGGGGAAACCGCCGCCAACATAGGTCTCGTGACCGTCGAGGTCACCGCGGTCGGTGAGGCCTTCTCTCTCGACCTCCTCGGACAGTTCGATTCGAGCGCCCAAACCCAGCTAATCCTGTTCGTGTTTCTGACCTCGCTCGCCGGCTCGGCCGCCCTCATCCAAACCCGGCGCCTCGGCGTGGCGAAGCGCATGATCGCAACACCGACCTCTGTGGGCAATGTCCTCCTTGGAGAGGGCCTCGGCCGATACCTCGTGGCGCTGGTGCAGGGCCTGTTCATCATGCTCGGCACCTGGCTGATCTTCGGCGTCGATTGGGGTGACCCGATCCTGGCGACGGTGATCCTGCTGATCTTCGCCCTCGTCGGCAGTGGCGCCGCCATGCTCATGGGCGCCGTCTTCAGCAACGATGAGCAGGCGGGCGGCATGGGCGTGCTGTTCGGGCTCGGATTCGCCGCCCTGGGCGGCTGTATGGTGCCGCTCCAGGTCTTCGAACTGATCTCCCCCGGGCTCTACAAGGTGGCCCACATCACCCCGCATGCCTGGGCCCTCGAAGCGTTCGACTCCATCGTGCTCAACAACGGTACCTTCGCCGACATCGCCGTCTTCCTGGCGATCCTCCTCGGATACGCCCTGGTCCTCTACACGCTGGCGATCTGGCGCCTGCGTGTTGTGCTGACCCGGTAGACGGTCCTCTCTCTCGTTCTTGCGTACCTGACGGCACATATGGCCGGTGGGTTTCAGGGATCTACGCAAGAACGCGTGTCGCGATTGTCAGCGGTCTGCCGGAAGTAGGCGGAACGGCCTGCCGTCGGCTGCGCGCAACGCCCGGAAGTGGCGTTCATCGAGGGTGAAGATGTCTCGAGTCTCTCGTTCGCCAGCAAGAATCACGACGGACGCGTCGGCCAAACCGATCCCAAGATCGGAGTATTGAGCGATGATTTCGGATGCCGCCGCGACATCGAGTTCGCTGAAATGGGCAAGCTCGTAGGCGCCTCTGCCTACCTCGTCCAACAGAGCGATTTCGCCCGCCACACCTGCCGACCGGGTGATCAGATAATCGAGTTCGGCGAGAACGAAGGGTGACAAGACCCGACTGCGGGAAGCCGCCAGTACCTCGGCGCAAGGGGTGTGCTGTCGTTGATCTGACAAGAGCGCTCTGAGCAAAGCGCTGGTGTCGAGAATCAAGTGCCGAAGCCTTCGGCGAGCAGCTCATCAACCCGCTCGGCGATGGTCGGATCACCGAGGCCTCCCTCAACTAGAGGTATGCGCGGCTGGGGACGTAGCCGCGAAGCCAGGGCAGCGGCCACGGCCTCCCGGATGATGTCTGCTTCGGTGCGGCCTTCTTCTATTGCCGCCAGCTCGATGGCTGCTTTCATCGCGTCTGGTAGATAGATTGTGGTTCGCTTCACGCCATACATCATGAAGAGTGGCGACGGCGGTTTCAAGTGTGCCGATCTGTCTCGCCAGCGGAGCCCGGTGCCGTCACGACGATCGTCATCAACTCGTCGATCCGTTCATAGGGGTCCGTCCGCCAGGTATCGGCCTCGCTAGCTCACCTTTTTGGGTACGGATCCGAACAGCGAGAGGATCGGCCGCATACATTTGTGGCCGAAGTCGGCGGTGGGGCCGAACATGAGTGGGCAGCCGCCGTCGATGACCTGGATGCCGAGCTTGCGACCTGCCGCCGCGGCCTCCGGGGAGACACTCCCGGCGCCGGGACCGCGGTGCATCCAGACATGGCGAATCCCCAGCTCGTGACACTCCTTCACCGTTGCCTCGGCCCGCTCGGGCTTGGTGGCAATCACAACGGCTTCGACGCCTCCGGGAATCGACGCGAGGTCGTGGTAGCAAGTATCTCCCTCGACCTCATCGGCATTCGGGTTGACGGCGAAGACCTCGTAGCCGCGATCACGCAATCGCTGGTAGACGGCGTTGCTGCCGTGGCCCTTCGGGTTCCGGGTGACGCCCGTGACCGCGATGCGTTTGTGATCCAGGAACTCAGCAGCCGCTTCCTTGATGGTGGGCATAGACAGACTCCTTCCTCAGAACGAGTTCAGGATGCGCCAATCACACGTTGGCCTCAAGGGCCAAAAGTCACACGAGCACCCTTGCGGGGATAGCGGCGGGTGCTGGCTACCGTTTCGCCGAAGGAGGCGCGCGCCGTGTCCCAGCTCTCGAGACGTCGATTCATCACCACCGTCACCAAAGGCACCGCCTCCATCGCGATCCTGGGAGTAGCGGCCTGCAGCGGCGACAGTGGGAGTGGCACGTCAACGACCGTCACCGCACCTACGAGCCCGAGCACAACCACACCGCCGCCGTCCACCACAACCACGACGGCCACGCTGTCCGCAACCGCCGCCTCCACAACGGCCGCGCCCCTTGGCGAGGCCGCCTTCGCCTGGGAACGAGTCAACCTCGGAAACGTGTCGGCCTACATCCTGGAGCGATCGGGTGAAGCGGTTCTTGTCGATACCGGCCTCGGTGGCAGCGCTGGTGACATCGAAGAGGCGCTCGGCCGTCTCGGGCTCGCTTGGGGGAATCTCGGCCACATCATCCTGACGCACCGCCATGGCGACCACGTCGGCAGCATCGACGCGGTGATGGCAGCCGCCCCCGACGCCACCGGCTACATCGGGGAAGGGGACGCAGCCGCGGTCGCGGCACCGCGGCCGCTGACGATCCTCAACGGTGGCGACGCCGTGTTCGACCTCGACATCATCGCCACACCGGGCCACACCCCTGGGAGTATCAGCGTGTTCGATCCCATCGGCCGAGTCCTCGTGTCCGGGGATGCAGTCCTCGGAGGCGGTGAGCCTGGATCCGTCGCCGGGGCCAGCCCGCGGTTCTCCCAGGACATGGTCGCCGCCGATCAGTCGGTCATCGCCCTGGCGCCGCTGCAACCGAGTGCGATCCTGCCGGGCCACGGGGAGCCGGTCACCGTGGACGCGGCAACAAAGCTGGCCGCACTGGCCGCATCGCTCTGAAATCCGGGACCGCAGTTGAGCCCCGTATTGCCGGCGCCGGCCAAGTCCGCCAAGGGGGGTATGATGACGGAACCCCACCCCCGGTGGGGTGGGAATGAGTGCCCCGCAGACCCGGTTGAAAGGTCAGTGATGAAACCGGAACACAAACAATCCGCACTGAATCGTCTCAAGACAGTGCGCGGCCACCTCGACGGGGTGATCGCCATGGTCGACGACGAACGTTACTGCCCCGACATCATGAAGCAGGTGTCCGCGCTGCAGGGCTCCCTCGAGAAAGTCAACCGGGTTCTGCTTCAGAACCACGTCGAAACCTGCGTACTACACGCCGTCGCCGAGGGGCGCTCGGGCGATATCGTCGATGAACTAATGGAGACGTTGCGCTACACGCCCGCCGTCACCGGAGCCAACCATCAGGAGGTAGAAACCACATGACCAGCATCACCCTCAGTGTCCCTGAGATCTCTTGCGATCACTGCAAGAACTCGATCGAGGGCGCCGTCGGCGAACTCACCGGCGTCGACAAGGTCGAAGTGGCCATCGACACCAGGACGGTCGACGTCTCGTTTGACTCCCCCACAGACGTCGCCGCCGTGGTCGCCGCCATCGAAGGCCAGGGATACGAGGTAGCCGCCTCCTGACGTTCCTCCAGCAAGAGAACCGAGCACTATGAGCGAAAACGTCGTCTTCGACGTCGAGGGTATGACCTGCGCATCATGCGCCCTGCGGATCGAGCGCGTCCTGAACAAGCAGGAGAGCGTCGCCAGTGCCGTGGTCAACTTCGCCGGCCAGGAAGCGCGTGCCGAGATCACCAACCCGGACGACCTCCCCCGCGTGCAGGCGGCCATCGAGAAGCTCGGCTACGTGATCCGCCCTCTGGAGGACGGCGAGCGGATCTCCATCGTGGAGCGCTACGCCGAAGAGACTCGCCGCCAACTACGCAACGTCGTCGGAGCGGGGCTGCTCACAGTCCCGCTGATGCTGCTGTCCATGCTTGGGCCCGAGTCGCGGGGATGGGGCATCATCCAGATGCTGTTGACGATTCCGGTCGTCTTCGTATTCGGCGCCCAGTTCCACGTGATCGCCGCCAAGCGGCTCCGCGGCGGCGACGTCACGATGGACACACTGGTCTCGATCGGGACGCTCGCCGCGTTCTTCTACTCGCTCTGGGCGCTGTTCGCCGATGAGGCCGTCTTCTTCGAGACCGCCGGGGTCATTGTCACCTTGATTCTCCTCGGCCGCTTCTTCGAGGCCCGTGCCAAAGGACGCGCCTCAGACGCTGTCTCTGCCCTTCTCAAACTCGCCGCCACCCAGGCGCGCCGGCTCAGGAACGGAGTCGAGGAGATCATCGATCCCCTCGAGCTCGCTCCCGGCCAAACGGTCGTCGTACTCCCCGGAGAGAAGGTGCCGGTCGACGGTGTCATCAGCGCCGGCCAATCCTCCATCGACGAGGGCATGCTCACCGGCGAGTCCAAGCCCGTCGATCGCGCACCGGGAGATCGCGTCTTTGGCGCCACGGTGAACCTGCACGGACGGCTCGAGATCGAGGTCACCCACGTTGGGACCAACACCGCGTTGGCCCAGATCGCCCGGATGGTCGAAGACGCCCAGGCGTCCAAGGCGCCGATCCAGAAGCTCGCCGACCGTGTGGCCGGAGTCTTCGTCCCCGTGGTGATGCTGATCTCGGTCGCCGTGTTCACCGGCTGGATGATCGCCAACGGGGAGGTCTCCGAATCCCTCCGCAACGCCGTGGCCGTGCTGATCATCGCCTGCCCGTGCGCTCTCGGGCTCGCCACCCCCACCGCCATCATGGTCGGCAGCGGACGCGGCGCCGAACTGGGCGTGCTGTTCAAGAACGCCGCCGTGTTCGAGCGCACCCATGAACTCACCACTGTCGTTTTCGACAAAACTGGCACGCTCACCCGGGGTGCCATGACCCTGTCGGACATCTCCACCACCGAAGACGAGGATCAGTTCCTACAACTCGTCGGCTCGGTCGAAGCCGCCAGCTCGCACCCGATCGGCAAGGCTGTGGCCCTCGGGGCCGAGGAGCACGACGTCGAGCTGCTCCCGGTTGCAGACCTGCGCGCCGTCCCGGGCCATGGCGTAGTCGGCACGGTCCATGATGTCGAGGTCGTTGTCGGTAAGCCCAAGCTCATGGCCGACATCGGCCTCATAGCATCCGACGCCCAGATCGACGCCCTGACTGAGCTCGAAGGCGAGGGCAAGACGGCCTTCCTGGCGGGATGGGACGGTGAAGTTCGGGGTGTCCTGGGAGTCGCCGACACCGTGCGGGCTAGCTCGGCATCCACCATTGCGGGCCTCCAGGCGAAGGGCATCAAGACGGTGATGCTCACCGGCGACAACGCCCGCACCGCCCAGTCCATCGCCGACGAGATAGGCCTCGACACGGTCATCGCCGATGTCCTCCCGGAGCAGAAGGCCGCGGAGATCGAGCGGCTCCGCAGCGCCGGCGAGATCGTCGGATTCGTGGGAGACGGCATCAACGACGCTCCGGCTCTGGCAACGGCCGACCTCGGCATCGCCATCGGCACCGGAACCGATGTCGCCGTAGAGTCAGCCGATATCGTGCTCATGAGCGGCAACCCGGCCCTGGTCGGCACCGCCATGCACGTCGCTTCGGCCACCTACCGCACGATCCGACAGAACCTGTTCTGGGCGTTCGGCTACAACGTTGCCGCGATTCCCCTCGCCGCCGCCGGCCTCCTCAACCCGATGATCGCCGCCGGCGCCATGGCCTTCAGCAGCGTCTCTGTCGTAACCAACTCGCTGCGACTGCGCCGCCTGAGCTGACCCCACACCACCTCAGTGGCGACGGCGAGGGCGCTCCTCTCAGCTGGCGACCTCGATCACCTCCGAATTCATATATGAGCATTTCGGCCCTGGTGCGTTCCCCGACCAGCAGGCATGCTTGTGAAAGGATTCACAAGGACAGTTGAGGGCGTGACTGCGGAATCCAAGCAGCCGGCAGGCCTCGTGTTGGCCACTCGATCGAGTTGGCCTTTTTCTCACCCATCCACATTGGGTACTCGAAGAAACCCACGCGGCGCGCTGCCGGCCACCTCCTCCCATGTAGTGACGGTCGGGTTGACTGGAGCAGCGAAATGACTGAAGAAGCACCCAAGGTCGGCTTCTACGTATGCCATTGCGGGACGAATATCGCAGGAACG
>Ga0316187_10003606_pt1 | contig 13435 bp, 14 predicted proteins | sample CroRivburrow1_MG_FD_204927 | JGI IMG/M metagenome (GOLD analysis project Ga0316187, IMG submission 204927) | Coastal sediment microbial communities from Maine, United States - Cross River worm burrow 1 | ecosystem: Environmental > Aquatic > Marine > Coastal > Sediment | place: USA: Maine...
TGGCCAATTATTTGACCGTGCACCAGCGATTCTGGTATATATGGCGGCTCGTCGATAAGACATAGTAAAATAGTAAAGAATTAGTGGGGGCATCGATGGCAGTAGTCAGCCACTACTTGCGCAGGCATAACCGCCAGCAGTGTTCCACAAATCATAAAACAGCGGGTTTAATCATGAAAAAATGCTTGGTAACAGTTTTAGTAGTTATGGGGATGATGGTAGCCGGTGGCGCTCAAGCCGCAGGTGATGTAGACGCAGGACAAGCCAGAGCAGCTTTATGTATTGCCTGCCATGGTCCAGGTGGAAACAGCCTAAACCCAATGTGGCCAAAGCTAGCGGGTCAGCATCCAGAGTACATCATAAAACAGCTTCAGTCGTTTAAAGGCGGTGTACGAAAAGATCCCATGATGGCACCTATGGCCGTAGCCCTGGATGAGAAGGCTATGGCTGATCTTGCTGCTTATTTCTCCAGTCAGAAAAGAAGCGCTGGTGTTGCTGCAGCAGATAAAGTTGAGCTGGGTGGAAAAATCTATCGTGGAGGCAATAAAGCCTCTGGTGTAGCGGCCTGTATGGCTTGTCATGGACCTACGGGTGCTGGCAACCCAGCTGCTAACTTCCCTAATTTAGCGGGCCAACAGGCGATATATGTTGAGAAGGCTCTGAAGGATTTCCGCTCTGGCGCACGCGTCACCGATCCAAACATGATGATGCGTGGTGTGGCGGCAAAAATGACAGATGCTGAGATTACAGCTGTTGCTCAGTTTGTCCAAGGGCTAAAGTAATAAAGTGAGCTACCTATAGCTTGTTATGCAAAAGGCGGCCAGTTGGCCGCCTTTTTTATGTCTGAAAGGAAATTGTTTCTGAACTAAAATTGATCGTATTCTGGTCGCTAATCTCATGTAGAGAATGTTTTCTGCGGTACGGAACGGCATAGATAGCAGCATGCCATGGATTAATCTGATTTTAGAGTGGCAGAATGCAGCGAATACGTGTTTTAAGCTATAACATTCAAGCGGGGATCGACACCCAACGCTATCGTGATTATGTGACCCACAGTTGGAAGCATTTTCTACCTCACCGGAATCGAGAACGGAACCTGAACCGCATTTCAGGGTTGCTGCATAGCTATGACCTGGTGGGTTTGCAGGAGGTTGATTCGGGAAGTTTGCGCACAGGGTTCATTGATCAAACCAAGTATTTGGCAAAGCGGGCGGGATTTCCTCACTGGCATAAGCAGATAAATCGTAACCTGGGCAAACTGGCTCAGCACAGTAATGGGTTTTTAAGCCATCTTCGGCCCTCTTCAATCACTGAACATAAACTGCCCGGCCTGCCAGGCCGAGGTGCTATTTTATGTCACTTTGGAGGCCCTGGTCATGAGCTGGTGGTTTGTATTCTCCACCTGGCCTTAGGGCAACGGGCTCGTATGCGGCAAACTACCTATATTAGTGAACTTATGGCAGATTATCCCTATACCATCATAATGGGTGATCTGAACTGCGGAGCAGATTCTCCTGAGGTGGCACTGTTGATGGATCGACTCAATTTGTGGGAGCCAACCACTCAGGAAAACACTTTCCCAAGTTGGCGGCCATTGAAGAAGATTGACCATATCTTGGTATCACGCTCTTTAGGTATTGAAAAGGCACGGGTGTTAAATTATGCGTGCTCAGACCATCTGCCTATTAGCTTGGATGTGTTGCTGCCTGAAGGGTTAAATATAGCTGCATAGTAAAACACTAACCGTGAAAGTGAGTTATGACTGAAATTGATTGGAAGGATAAATATCGCCTTTTAGCAGAGCAGCAAGGCATTGATGAAGCAGAGCAAGCAGAGATAGAAGCGCTACTCTGCCGCACAATTAGTCGTTTGACACTTGCGGCAAGTGGACTGAATCCTAGCCTGGATCCTAAGCTTAAGAAAATTCGTAGTGCTGTTAGCAACGGTGTTAATCCAGAGTTGAAAGCCACGCTTACAACATTGCTAGAAGCATTGATACATGTAGGTGAGCAGGAGTCTGGGGATGCAGCCCCCACAGCTGACCTGTTTCAGCGACTATTAAGTCGTATCAAACTTGTAGGCAAACCAGCTCTTCAACTGAATAAATTAGTCAAACAATTAAGAGCCGATCCAGCCAGCTCATCTGATGTGCAGTTGGATGAATTACTGGCACTTATTGCACCTAAAAAGGATGTTGTCGCTGCTGATAGTTCTGCCAAGTCAGGATTGTTTGGGCGTATCTTTAAACCTGGTAGTGATGCAGGTAAGGCTGCTGCGAGCGGTGTGGCTCTAGATCCCAACCGAGTATTGCTTGGTTTAATCGAAAAGCTGAATTGGCCAGGAGATTTAGCTGGAGAAATGGCAGCACTGATGGCCCGCCTTGGAAAAGGAGCGGAGGTAGAAGCCTGGGTGCCCGTTTTGGATGATTTGGGTAAACTGGTTACCTCGGCATTGGGCGATGTGCAAAATGAAATGCGGGCCACTGAGGATTTTCTCAGTGAGTTGACGCTTCGTTTGCAAGAGCTTGATCAACACATGGTTGGTGCTCAATCTGATCATGCGAGCTCAAATAAAAATGGACAAGTGCTGAATGCCGCTGTACAGGGTGAAATGGGGCAGATCCAGCACAGTCTCTCCATTGCAGCAGACCTTGAGAGTCTGAAGTCCAATATTGCCACTCGCCTGGATACTATCCAGGGGCATGTTGATGCACATCTGGAAGCTGAAGAGATGCGCCGTAAGAGTGCATCGGTTAAAGAGCTGGCACTGCGTAAGCGCCTGCAAAAGTTGGAAGGAGAGACAACCAACCTCCACGCTAAGATGATGAGCGCAAAATCCAAGGCTTTGGAGGATCCTGTAACAGGGCTGCCGAATCGAATAGCCTATGATGATCGCTTGGCTGTAGAGGTTGCCAGATGGAAACGAACTAAAAACCAACTGGTTATATTGGTTTGGGATATTGATGACTTTAAACAGATTAACGATCGTTTTGGCCATCTGGCGGGTGATAAAGCATTAGCGGTTATTGGTCGTATTTTAAGTGCACGCCCCAGAGAACTTGATTTTGTGGGGCGTTATGGTGGTGAGGAATTTGTCATGTTATTGGTGGATTCCAGCCTTGAAAATGCTGAAAAACTGGCTAATGAAATTAGGGAGTCTGTAGCTGAAAGTGGATTTCATTCATCAGCTAAAGAGAAAATTTCTATCACCATCTCATGTGGTATTTCTGAGTTTCGTGAAGGTGATACCTCTGATGATGTTTTTGAGCGGGCAGATGAGGCGATGTACAGAGCTAAGCGAGAGGGTAAAAATCGTGTTGTAGTGGACTAGAGTAAAATCACCCTGCCTCCATCAACTAATTCATGTACTCTTTCGGTTATGCCTGAAAGAATCAAAAAACTAGAAAAATGGCTGACTGATCAGGTTGGCCTCTCTCATTTTTCATTAGCCCCTGCCTCTGGTGATGCCAGCTTTAGACGCTATTTCCGCGTTAGCCTGAGTGATAAAAGTTTTATTGCGATGGATGCACCGCCTGAGCGAGAGGATTGCCGCCCCTTTGTGACTATCGCCCGACAGCTTAGTGCAGCAGGACTTAATGTACCGTCAGTGCACTATGCCGATTTGGAGCAGGGTTTTTTGCTGCTTGATGATTTGGGATCAACACTCTATCTGGATATTCTCAACTCTGATAATGCTGATCAACTCTATGGTGATGCAATAGCATCGTTGGTGCAGTTGCAGCGTGAAATGTCAGCAAAAACACTGCCGCCGTATGACCGAACACTACTGATGCAGGAGATGGAGCTGTTTAGAGAGTGGCTGCTAGAGAAGCATTTGGGGTTGTCGCTTACAGATAATGAGCATGCATTGCTGACCCAAACCTTTGAGCAGCTGGCTGAAAATGCCCTGGAGCAACCTCAGGTTGCTGTTCACCGTGACTATCACTCCCGTAACCTGATGCAGTGTGACCTTAATCCAGGTGTTTTGGATTTTCAGGATGCGGTCAATGGCCCTGTGACTTATGACCTGGTTTCACTGCTGCGTGATTGTTATATCCAATGGCCTACAGCGCAGGTTGAGTTATGGGCTATGGCCTATTTCAAGCAGGCAGTTAAAAACGGTGTGCTGCTGAGTGAGCATGAAACGCAATTCCTACAGTGGTTTGATCTGATGGGAGCGCAGCGCCACCTTAAGGCAGCAGGTATATTCGCTCGTCTAAATCAACGTGATGGCAAACCAGGCTATCTTAAGGATATCCCCAGAACTCTGGGGTATATCGTTGAGATTGCACCTCGCTATCCTCAACTAAAGGGGTTGGCTAAGCTTATTGCCGATAAAGTGTTGCCTGGTCTGTAAGGGTATTGCGAGTGTCAGGTTTCACCATTGCTGCGTGGTGAGATAAAGGCCTTATGAAAAAGGTGGGGTATAAGTAGATGCAAGGGCATGCGTAGAAAATGAGCGCGGATAAATAAGAGCAGCCGAGCTGTTCCAGAAAACCAGTCGCGGCAGCTGCGGTGGTCGGGAGCCAGAGCCCGGAGAAACAGCATATCCATCCAATAGGGCATAAACGCAGGTGGGCTGCCAGTTTGTGATGCGATCATGGTCTCTTCTGGAATAGGGGTGCCCAAGAATTTTTTACTGTAGCGCAATGCATAATAGAGCGGTCGGGTGAGATCCATCTCTCCTGCCCGTTCAACTAGTCCGAGCCAAAAGTCTTCCTGGCCGCCAAAATGGCGCAGTAACCCATCTAAATCCACCAGATCACGCAGGCCATGCTCCAGTTCCCCATCATGAAACAGGTGGGTGGCGCTGTGGAGCACCATATCTGCCGGATTGAGAACATACAGACTGTTATCCTCATTTACTGAAATTGCAGCCTGTAGCAGCTTCTTTGGCGATGGATGCAATCGGGCTGTTTCAGGAAGAATGTTGTGATGCACATCCAGAACAGTATTGCGTGTTGCATGGCGTAGAGGTGGTAGTTCATGCATCCAGGTGCGGTAGTAGCGCTGATCGTAGGCATCGTGGGTGGTGAGCATCCAGCCTTTTAGTCGTAATGTTTGCTCGACTTCCTCAATGGCCTCTTTTGGAACCAGGATGTCAATGTCAGAAAACAGCCTCCCCTTAGACACCGGCAAATCAGCGATCAGGTAGGCCGTACCTTTAAGAAGTGTGATGGGTTGCTTTAAGGCCTTTAAGGCTTCGAGAATGCAGCTGACTTCCCAGTGAACATCGCGCTGATGTTTGTCTGTCAGCGTGCGGGCTGATTTCAGGTGATTACGTGGGCGCTCTGGTACTGAGTCCAGCTCACCTAATCGATCAATGGCATCATGTAGATTTGTGAGTAAGCCAGCGCTTCGTGCTTGTCGAATGAGCAAATCCCATGAGGAGAGTGAAAGAGATGCCATGTTCTCAGGGTGATTTAGTGCATGCAGCAATATGGGGGGAGAACCGCTCATTTGATGGAGATATTAACGTGCCAAAAAAGCTTACTTTATCAGGCTGGTGGCTCTAATTGTGAGAAAATGCTCACGGCATCTGACAGATTGCTGTAACTAAAATCGTAGCAGTCACAATGATCCAACATGTTGGTTAATAGATTAAAGCCATTCACACCATGTATGCTGTAATTAAAGGCGTTGTCTCCCAGTGCGATACAGGCTTCAGCCTTGGAGTGAGGCGTTAGGGTAGCTGCTGCTCCAGCAATATATTTTGGAAAAATTACCCATGCCGGGTGTGCCGGTTGATCTGATTTTTCAACACTCTCAGCGGGTGGCTTCATAAGGGCAACAGCTCCCTTATGGGTGTCCACTGTCATGGGGCTGAGTGTAGCCTGAGGTGCAAAGTGCCGTATTACCTCAATAGAATCATTCTTCAAACCTACAGGTCTGGCCAGTGGAACGGCTTGGCCGCTGTGCAGATCCAGTAGTGTGAGTTCATCTGACAGCAAGCGCCAGCCGTTATGCACTAAGCCGGCACAGAGGGTGCTTTTCCCTGAGCCCGGTGGGGCGGGCATGATGACGGCATGACCATCTTTTTCAATAACTGCGGCATGAATAATGAGGTACTGGTGGGCATGTTGTGAGATAGCCCAATTCAGTCCCCACTCAAAAAGTGGAAGCGCCTGTTCTGAAGGAAAAGGGTTAAAGGGTGCGACCTCATCAAAATAGAAAAATATTTGTGGATGCAACCATCGGCGTAGATTGCGAGGCCGGTCTACACCAATATGAAAGTCGGAAAACTCGGCATCCTCTTTCAGGATATGGTCTGCATAAAGCAGCTGTAGACCTGCTGTAAGCTCTGGAGTATGGGTTCGGATGGAGGTGATAAAGGGACCGGTGCGAAGGCGGAGCCCATCGGTTGTTAGTTTGGATGCGGTGGCATCGTAAGAGAGATTGCCCAGTTTCATTCACTAATCAGCTGGCTAAGACCCAGTTGTTGAAACTGTTTAAGCAGCTCCTCCAACCACTCTGCAGATGGATGGGGCATGCTTTTATCTGCGGTTTCTAAAATAGTATCACGTAGCTGAGAGATGGTCTGTGGTGCTGCAGTAAGCGCCTGTAGAGCTTTTGCTGCCTCAAGCGGCAGAAGATGGGTAGCCCCCGAGTTATCATTGAAGACCAAATGCTCTGAACCCCAGGAGTGCCACGTTAGCTTGCTGCCAGGAGTGAGGCGCCAGTAGATCTCCATATTCTTAAGAGCTAAATAGGAGGCTGTTTAGCGATCATATAATCCTTTCAGATCGTCAATGAATCCTGCTGTGCCATCTCTGTTTCCAATAAGGGCACGCATTTGTGATAAGGAGTAGCCGTAGCCCCCCTCTCCCCAAGCAGCGGCATTGAGCAGGGATGCGCAATAGTGAAATGCTGCATTATTTGGCAGAGATTGCTTGTAAAACTTATCGTGAAAAATCTGCATGATGGTGGGTCGTGTAATGGGCAGGCCAGCAGGGTTGTCTGGGAGAAGAGTGCCAGTGCCCATTAACTGATCGAAGGTCGATGCGGCCTGTATACCGGTGATGTAAGCACTCTGTTCAATTGTAGTAAGAGTTCCAAGTTCAACCAGAGTTGGGATGGAGTAATCGTGACTATCCCCTGTGATGGGATTTGTGGGTCCGGGGTTAAAGCCAGTGAGCGCCCAAGCAGCACTCGTTGAGCTGGACCAGTATGTTTTCCAAAATCCAGGAGATCTTCCTTCGCAGTAGGCATAACCCTCAGGGCGCCCAGAAGGATGAACAGAACCCCAGCCAGAGATAGAGCAAAAATTGCGTGATAGAGCAGGGCGGCTTGCAAGCGTCATAACCAAAGGTGCTGCAGCTATCCCTTTGATGAGCCGCCGCCGAGATGCCTGTTTACCTTCCGTAGAGGAGGTGGGCGCATCGCTCAAAGAAGCATCTTTTTGCTTAGACGATGCCATTTGATTTTCTCGCTCAGCCATAGCCTGCTCCACATCCAACAACTGAAGGCACCCGTAACGATTGCTAGGGGTGCAAGTTTATATACCGTATAGAAAGTGTAGATGTTTTTTTAAAACAGGCAAGAGTATGTGCAGTGATGCTCACCGGCTTATTTTAGTAAAATTTATGTTATTGATGTTAGGAGTGGCCTGCGCTCACATAGGGTATAAAAAACAGCTTTTTAAGGAAGAGCAGACGTTAATTTTAAGTGAAACTTTGTATATTGATTTAAAAACAATAAGTTAATGTGGGTGTCCACATTGGTGGGCAGTGTGGAAAATCTTGGCATTAGTGCATGGTAAAGCGGATCAAACTTTAATGATCCTCTCAACCCTATCTGTATGCATGAACAGGTATATGTGTGAATTAATTGCCTATCTTTTACTTTGTGCTCGAGCTTTTTAGGCTGGATTTAACTAAATGGAGCCAGAGTTGAATTAGCAGCCCATAGATTAGAACTCCACCACTATCGGCAGCCCAATCAAGTAGTGAGAATGAGCGGTATGGGATGTGGTATTGGATGACCTCTATGAGTAGTCCATAGCTAGAGAGTGGAACCCATATAGCCCAGTCAAAGCCTCTTTTTGGAAAAGAGAGGTCGGCCAGCAGGCTTAAGATGAAGAAGCTGGCGAAGTGGGCAAACTTGTCGTTTATGCTTGTTACTGCAGGATGCGTTAACTCAGTTGTAGTGGCGTAGGTGGTTATAATCAATGCTAAAAGCAGCAGAACACGGCATGTGATGATGCCTGATCTGGGCAGAGAAATTACCGCCATGCCGGTGAGTTAGTTGCTCTGCTCGCGGGCAATGGCGCGGTAGCCAATATCGGTTCGATAGAAGGCATCCTTCCATTGAATCTGCTGTGCCAATGCATAGGCATTTTGCTGGGCTTTGGCTACAGTCTCCCCCAGAGCTGTAGCGCAGAGCACGCGACCACCGTTGGTGACAACCTCTCCGTCCTTCTCTGATGTGCCTGCATGAAAAACCTTGCTTTCGCTGCTACCGTTTTCTGGCAGGCCGTTGATGACTTCACCTTTGGCGTAGCTTGCAGGGTATCCGCCAGCAGCGAGTACGACCCCCAGTGCTGGGCGGTTGTCCCATTCGGTGTTGCATTCATCCAGCTTGCCATCCAGGGCTGCATTGCAGAGCTCAACCAAATCTGAGCGCATGCGCAGCATGATAGGCTGGGTTTCGGGGTCGCCGAAGCGGCAATTGTATTCCAGCACCTTGGGGATGCCATTGCTGTCGATCATTACGCCAGCGTAGAGAAAGCCGGTGTAGGGGTGACCTTCTGCTGCCATACCCTCAACGGTGGGGCGGATCACCTGATCCATGATGCAGTTGTGCATTTCGGGCGTGACGACTGGGGCGGGTGAGTAGGCGCCCATGCCGCCAGTGTTGGGGCCCTTATCACCGTTGTCGCGGGCTTTATGATCTTGAGAGGTGGCCATGGGCAGGATGCTCTTGCCATCAACCATTACGATGAAGCTGGCCTCTTCGCCCTGCAGAAACTCCTCAATCACAACCCGGTGGCCGGCTTCGCCAAAGCTGTTGCCCGAGAGCATATCTTTGACGGTCTCTTCAGCAGTAGCCATGTCATCTGTGATGATGACGCCTTTGCCTGCTGCCAGCCCATCGGCCTTGATGACGATGGGCATACCAACCTGTTGTAGATAAGCCAGGGCAGGTTCAATTTCAGTAAAGTTGCCGTAGGCTGCTGTAGGGATGTTGTGGCGAGCCAGGAAATCTTTGGTGAAGGCCTTGGAGCCTTCCAGCTGAGCTGCTCCTTGGGTTGGTCCAAAACAGCGCAGACCAGCAGCAGTGAAGGCATCAACAACACCCGCTACAAGTGGAGCTTCGGGGCCGACAATGGTCAGGCCAACCTGATGCTCTTGTGCAAAGCCCAATAGCCCCTCAATATCTTCTGCACTGATGGCAATATTTTCTAGCTTGGATTCCAGAGCAGTGCCTGCATTGCCAGGGGCTACAAAGACTTTCTCGGCCTGTGGCGATTGTGCGGCCTTCCAGGCCAGTGCATGTTCGCGTCCGCCGCCGCCGATGATTAGGATATTCATATTTTTCTCGGGTCTCTACGTTGTCTGGTTGGATTGAGGTTTTCCATCAACGATGGGAAAGTGTGCCTCGTTTGCTGGCTTCAAAGAAACGAATAATGCGTTGCACCTCTTCCGGTGGATCTTCGGCTTTGAGCTTTTCTAGGGCCTCGGATGGTTTTAGCCCTGATTTATAGATGGTCTTGTAAGCCTGCTTGATGGCGGTACGCTGCTTGGGTGAGAAGCCATTGCGCTTTAGTCCGACCAGATTAAGGCCCACGATCTCAGTTCGATGGCCATCAGCCACTACGTAGGGCGGCACATCCTGAGGCACGCCGGAGACACCAGCTACCATGGCATAGGCACCAATGCGGCAAAATTGATGGGTAGCAGTGTGGCCAGAGAGAAAGATGTGGTGTTCCATCTCTACATGGCCGGCCAAAGTGGCGGTGTTGGCGAAGATGTTGTGATCGCCCACGATGCAGTCATGCCCCACATGGGAGTAAGCCATCATGTAGTTGTGGTTGCCAATGATAGTGCCATGATCCTCTTTCACTCCACGGCTGATGTTGACACCCTCTTTGAAGTGGTTGTGATCGCCAATGGTGAGTGGCTTGCTCTTCTCTGGGGTGTAGGTCAGGTCCTGTGGCTCGCTGCCGAGTGTCACGCCGTGGCATGCACGGTTGTGACTGCCCATGCGTGTGGCGCAGTAGATGCGCACATTGCTCTCGATAATGCACCCTTCGCCGATGACAGCACCTGACTCAATGATAGAGAAAGGGCCGACGGTGACCGATGGATGCAACTCTGCGCCATCTTCAATGATTGCGGTTGGATGTATGTTCATAGTGAAAGGCTTTGAGTTACAGGAGAACAGCCGCTCTCCTGTAACTTGTGGCTTATAAGCTGATTAGTGGCGAAAATGGCGCATGCTGGTGAAGACCATGGCGATGTTGTGCTCATCAGCTGCTGCAATCACCTCTTCATCCCGCATGGAACCGCCGGGTTGGATGACGGCTGCAATGCCAGCGGCAGCTGCGTTGTCCAGACCATCGCGGAAAGGGAAGAAGGCATCGGATGCCATGACAGAGCCTGGAACCTCCAAGCCTGCGTGTTCGGCCTTGATGCCAGCGATACGGGCGCTATTGATCCGGCTCATTTGGCCTGCGCCGACGCCAACAGTCATACCGTTCTTACCGTAGACGATAGCGTTGGATTTAACGTATTTGGCCACACGCCAGGTAAATAGCAGGTCAATCATCTCCTGCTCGGTAGGGGCGCGTTTGGTGACTACTTTGATCTCATTGTTGAGCGCCAAATCAGCATCCTGTACCAGCAGGCCGCCATTGACCCGCTTGTAGTCCAATCTTGCACCCTGCTCCGGCCACTCACCGCATGCCAGCAGGCGCACGTTCTTTTTGCTGCTGACAACTTCAACTGCTGCATCGGAGATGCTAGGGGCGATGATCACCTCTACAAACTGACGCTCAACAATAGCCTTGGCGGTCTCGGCATCCAGTTCGCGGTTGAAGGCGATGATGCCGCCAAAGGCTGATTCGGTGTCGGTGCTGTAGGCGCGGTTGTAAGCCTCCAGCAGGTTATCGCCCAGAGCTACGCCGCAGGGGTTGGCATGCTTGACGATAACGCAGGCTGGGCCTTCGTTGAACTGTTTGACGCACTCCAGCGCAGCATCGGTGTCGGCGATATTGTTGTAGGAGAGCTCTTTGCCCTGCAGCTGCGTGGCGGTGGAGATGCCTGCCTCGGTGACATTGCGTTCTACAAAGAAGGCAGCCTTTTGATGCGGGTTTTCACCATAACGCATGGTCTGAACCTGTTGGAACTGTAGGCTTAGGGTGCGTGGGAAATCAGTCACTTCACCTGTGGTACGTGCACCCAGATAGTTGGCAATGGCCCCGTCATAATGAGCAGTGTGCTCAAAAGTCTTTACCGCCAAGTCAAAGCGGGTGGCATCACTCACAGCGCCGCTATTGGCGGCAATCTCTTCCAGAATGCGGCCGTAATCAGCAGCATCAGTCACAACAGTCACGGCAGCATGATTCTTGGCAGCAGCACGCAGCATGGTGGGGCCACCGATATCGATATTCTCAATGGCGGTAGGCAGGTCGCAATCTGGGTTGGCAACTGTAGCTTCGAAAGGGTAGAGGTTGACCACAATCATATCGATAGGTGGTATGTCGTGCTCGGCCATGACGCCTTCATCGGTGCCGCGACGACCCAGGATGCCACCATGTACTTTGGGGTGCAGGGTTTTTACCCGACCATCCATCATCTCTGGAAACCCAGTGTAGTCGCCAACTTCGATGACTGGGATGCCACGCTCGGCAAGCAGTTTGGCGGTGCCGCCAGTGGAGAGAATCTCTACATCCTGCTCATGCAGGCTGCGGGCAAAATCTACAATGCCGGTTTTGTCAGATACACTAATGAGTGCACGGGAAATGGTTGTCATGATGGTCTCGTGGGTAGGTAAGAAATAATGTATTAATGGTCTAAATCGTACAGGGCCAGCTTTTTGCGCAGTGTACTACGGCTGATGCCCAGGATCTCAGCAGCGCGGGTTTGATTGCCCTGTGCGTAATCCATAACAGTCTCCAGCAGTGGCGGCTCAACCTCAGATAAAACCATCTGATAGAGTCCGCTGGCGCCATAGCCATTCAGGTGCTGGAAGTAGTTTTTCATGGTCGTGCGCACCTGGTCACCCAGCGGCTCTACCATGGTTTCGTTGTCTCGAATGGATGCTAAGGCGATCTGTTCTGTTTGTGGCATTGTTAAATTCATGCAGCGAGTCCCCCTTTTTCTGCCCGTTGGGCAAAAAAATCCCCGATTAAAGTAAGTTGCTGTGTTGTTGTGTCGCTATTATTGATCTGTTTTCTAAATGCTGCCCCACCAGGTAGTGTTTTGCTGTACCAAGCAATGTGTTTGCGAGCAATACGTACCCCTTGGTGGTGACCGTAGAAGCTGTAGAGCTGATCCAAATGGCCCCGCAGAATGGTGACGATCTGATCTGGTGCTAATGGTTCTGCCTTTTCGCCTGTTGTCAGATAGTGAGTGATTTCATTGAATATCCAAGGGCGGCCTTGGGCAGCGCGGCCAATCATGAGGCCGTCGGCCTGCGTGTATTCAAGCACCTCTTTTGCTTTTTCTGGTGTGCAGATATCGCCATTGGCAATAACGGGAATGCTAATTTCCTGTTTGATTTGGCGAATGGTTTCAAACTCAGCTTCACCTGAAAAACCGCATGCGCGGGTGCGCCCATGTACTGTTAGTGCCTGAACCCCAGCCTGTTCTGCAATGTGGGCGATGGTGAGGGCGTTTCGCTGTTCAGGATCCCAGCCGGTGCGAATCTTTAGGGTGACGGGCACATCAACGGCCTGGGTTACGCTCTCCAGAATTTGTTGCACCAGTGGTTCATCTTTAAGAAGGGCAGAGCCAGCATTTACTTTGCAGACTTTTTTGGCAGGGCACCCCATATTGATATCAATGATTTGAGCACCGTGGTCCACGTTAACGCGTGCAGCGGCAGCCATTTTCTTTGGGTCAGACCCTAAAATCTGTACAGAGACGGGTGCGGGTTCACCGTCCAGTGCCAGTCGTCGCAGGGTTTTTGGGCTGCCCCATAGTGTAGAGTCTGAAGAGACCATTTCTGATACGGCCATGCCTGCGCCAAGTGAGCGACAGAGGCGACGAAAAGGCAGATCGGTGACGCCTGCCATAGGCGCAACCAGGAGATTATTCGTCAATTGATAAGGGCCAATGCGCATACAGTTTCTTAGTTTTTTGGTTGCCGGAGAGTGGCAAAAGGGGCATATATATTACGCCTAAAAAATGTACAGGCAAAGTGCTTGTGAGACGTATTTCTGGGTTGTTTAAGTTGTTGAAATATATGGTATATTAGAGTTGTGCGATATATAA
>Ga0316187_10003607_pt1 | contig 13432 bp, 12 predicted proteins | sample CroRivburrow1_MG_FD_204927 | JGI IMG/M metagenome (GOLD analysis project Ga0316187, IMG submission 204927) | Coastal sediment microbial communities from Maine, United States - Cross River worm burrow 1 | ecosystem: Environmental > Aquatic > Marine > Coastal > Sediment | place: USA: Maine...
CCTGTGTTAAGCTGTGGGCTGACCGCCCGGCGGATCACCTTGCGACGGATATCCCCGGGAACCTCCAGCCGATTCCGAACCTCCCCTATCCCCGACCGCTCCAAGGCATATGACTCGATCAACTTTCTCAGGGCTCTTCCCGCGGCCTTCCGTGGCCATTCCGGCCAGCCTGATGGTGAGGTCCCTGATCTGGGCGTTGGGACTGGCCGCGGGGCTTGCGGTGGCACTGGCGGCCCTGCAGATCCCAGCCTGGGCCGCCCCTGCTCACGGGGTGGCCCTGGGGGGCGCTCCCAAATACCCGCCGGGATTCCGCCACTTCGACTATGCCAATCCCGTCGCCCCCAAGGGGGGACGGTTGACCCTGTCCTCCCCCATCAACTTCGATACGCTGAATCCCTACACCCTGAAGGGACGCGGCGCGCCCATGATCGGGCTGGTCTTCGAAACCCTCACCGAGCATTCCCTGGACGAACCCTTTTCGGAATACGGTCTGGTGGCCGAAGCCATCGACACCGCCCCCGACGGACGCTCGGTGACCTTCCACCTCAATCCCAAAGCCCGCTTTTCCGATGGCCACCCCATCACCGCGGCTGACGTGGTGTTTTCCCTGAACGTGCTCCGTTCCGAGGAGGCCTCGCCCCTGTACCGCTACTACTACGCGGACATCGACAAGGCGGTGGCCCTGGGAAAAAACAAGGTGCGCTTCGACTTCCGCCAGCCCAACCGGGAACTGGCCATGATCACCGGGCAGCTTCCCGTGCTGCCCCGGCACATCTACGAGGGCAAGGACTTCGGACGCGACTTTTCACGCCGCGCCATTGGCTCCGGGGCCTACACCGTGTCCTCCTTCGAGTTCGGCAAGCAGATCGTCTACACGCGCAACCCGGACCATTGGGGACGCGGCCTGGGGGTCAACACCGGGCGCCACAACTTCGACACCCTCCGCGTGCTGATCTATCGCGATCCCGTGGCCGAACTGGAAGGCTTCAAGTCCGGCGAATTCGACTTCCTGAGCGTGAACAACTCGAAGGTCTGGGCCAAGAACATGGATGGCCCCCAGTGGGACAAGGGGTGGGTGGTCAAGGAAACCCTGAAGCACAGCAACGTGGCGGGAATGCAGGGCTTCGTCTTCAACACCCGCCGCCCCATCTTCAGGCAACGCCAGGTGCGCCGGGCGTTGGCCATGGCCATGGATTTCGAATGGAGCAACCGCAACCTGTTCTATGGCCAGTACACCGCCCTCGATAGCTATTTCGACAACTCGGAACTGGCCGCGTCAGGCCGCCCTTCTCCGGCCGAGTTGAAGCTGCTCGAACCTCTGCGCGCCGATCTGCCCCCGGAGGTGTTCACCGCCCCCATGGGACAGAAGACGGGGAAACCCCTCTCCTCCCGCCAAAGGCTTCGCGCCGCCAAGAAGCTGCTCAACGAAGCGGGCTGGCATGTGAAGGACGGTGTGCTCACCGAGCAAAAAAGCGGGCTCCGGCTGCAATTCACCGTGACCCTGGTGCAGCCCGCCTTCGAACGCATCACCGAGCCCTTCATCAACAACCTGCGCCGCCTGGGCGTGCGGGCCGAAATGAAGGTGGTGGACTCCTCGGTCTACGAACGGCTTCTGCGCGGGTTCGATTTCGACATGGTGGTGGGGAGCATGGGGCAAAGCCAGTCCCCCGGCAACGAGCAGCGCGACTATTGGCACTCGGCCTCGGCCAAACAACCCGGCTCGCGAAACTGGGCGGGCATCGCCAACCCGGCCGTGGATGCCCTGGTGGACGCCCTCATCGCCGCCCCGGACCGCGCGACGCTGGTCAACGCCACCCGCGCCCTGGACCGCGCCCTCTGGTTCGGCGACTACGTGGTGCCCCACTGGTTCATCGACAGCCACCGCGTCACCTACTGGAATCGCTTGGGCAAGCCGAAACAGCCGCCCCTCTACTATCTCCCGCTCACCTACCTGGAGTACTGGTGGATCGACCCGGCCAAGGACGCCCAGCTGAAAGCGGCGGGGGGCGGGTAGTGGTGTAACGGCGAACAACATGCGGGGGCCGAGGGCCCCCACACCCCCGGTAAGGGGTGTGCCCGGTGCTGTCGGACACATCACGGATGGGGGGAAATGTGAAAACAAGACACGGGAAATTCACCCGATTGCGTCAAGGGCCCAATTTCAAACAACCCGCCCTTGACCCACGTTATTTGGTTGAGTGAACCATGTGGGCTTACGTTCTAAAGCGACTGCTGCTGATGATCCCCACGTTGCTGGGGATCGTCTTCATCACCTTCGTGGTGCTGCAACTGGTGCCGGGGGGGCCGGTGGAGCAGATGATCTCACGCCTGCGCGCCGGGAGCGCCGGGGGCGAGGTGAGCGGCGCGGGAGGCGGCGGCGCGCCAGGCCAACAGATGCGCACCCGCCAGCTGGAAACCGAGCAGGTGGAATACCTGCGCAAGCTCTACGGCTTCGACAAGCCGCTCCACATCCAGTTCTGGAACTGGCTGGTCAAGCTGTTCACTTTCGATTTCGGGGAGTCCTACTACCATCACCGCACGGTGGTGGATCTGGTGCTGGACAAGCTGCCGGTGTCCATCTCCCTGGGAGGCTGGAGTTTCCTGCTCACCTACCTGACCTGCATCCCCCTGGGCATCAGCAAGGCCATCCGCCACGGCTCCCGCTTCGATTCCATTTCCAGTGTGATCATCCTGGTGGGCTACTCCATCCCCGGGTTCGTGCTGGGGATCTTCCTGATCGTCCTCCTGGGCGGAGGCACCTTCTGGGACATCTTCCCCCTGCGGGGCCTCACCTCGGACAACTGGAGCGAATTCTCCCTGCTGGGGAAGATCAGCGACTACCTGTGGCACATGGTGCTGCCCCTGACCTGTTACGTGATTGGAAGCTTTTCGGTGCTGACCCTGCTCACCAAGAACTCGTTCCTGGACGAGGTCAACCGCCAGTACGTCTACACCGCCCGCGCCAAGGGGCTTTCCGAGCGGATGGTGCTCTGGAAGCACGTGTTCCGCAACGCCATGATCCCGCTGATCCTGGGGTTTCCGGGGAGCTTCCTGGCCCTGTTCTTTTCGGGCAGCCTGCTCATCGAGACCCTGTTCTCCCTGGATGGCATCGGGTTGCTCAGCTACGAGGCCATCATCAGCCGCGATTATCCCATCGTCATGGCGAGCCTGTTCTTCTTCTCCATGCTGGCCCTGATGAGCAACCTGCTGAGCGACCTGTCCCTGGTGCTGGTGGATCCACGCATCTCATTCGAAAGCGCCCCGGGCTAGGGGGCTGAGGACCATGCCGATTCGAGAAAAGACCCGGGGGGCGCTGCGCCGAATCTTCGGCCTGGGCCGCATGAGCGAGGAAACCCGCCGCCGTTGGCGCTCCTTCCGCGGCAACCGGCGCGGCTACATCAGCCTGTGGCTGCTGGGCCTGGCCCTGGTGCTGAGCCTCTTCGCCGAGGTCTACGCCAACAGCAAGCCCCTGCTGGTGTATCATCAGGGAGAGTTCTACTTCCCCATGGCGGTGGTGTACCCGGAAACGACGTTCGGGGGCGACTTCGAGACCGAGCCCGACTATCGCGATCCCTTCGTGCGCGAACTGCTCTCCGAGGGCGACAACTGGGCGCTCTACCCGCCCATTTCATGGGATTACAAGACCATCAACCAGGGGCAGGCGCGGCCCAATCCCGCGCCGCCTTCGGCGGAGAACTGGCTGGGCACCGACGACAGGGGCCGGGACGTGCTGGCCCGGCTCATCTACGGCTTCCGCATCTCCATGTTCTTTGGCCTGATCCTGGCCGTCATCGGCACGGCCATCGGCATCGTCGTGGGTTCGATCCAGGGCTTTCTCGGGGGATGGGTGGATCTGCTGGGCCAACGGGGCATCGAAATCTGGTCGTCCATGCCCGAGCTCTACCTGCTCATCATCCTTTCGGCCTCCTTCACCCCCTCCATCCCCAAGCTGATCGCCATCCTCAGCCTCTTCGGCTGGATGGGGCTCAGCATCTACGTGCGCGCCGAGTTCCTGCGCGCCCGCAACTTCGACTACGTCAAGGCAGCCCGGGCCATGGGCGTGGGCAACTGGGACATCATGCGCAAGCACATCCTGCCCAACACCCTGGTGCCGGTGGTGACCTTCTTTCCCTTCCGGGTCTCCGGCGCCGTGATCGGGCTGACCTCCCTGGACTTCCTCAACCTGGGCGTGCCCAGTCCCACACCCTCCCTGGGCGAACTACTGCGTCAGGCCAAGGCCAACGTGGAAGCGTGGTGGATGTCCCTCACCACCTTCGCCGTCCTCGTCCTCACCGTGGTGCTCATCAACTTCATCGGCGAGGCCCTCCTCCAGGCCTTCGACCCCCGCCGCCGCGGCCAGCCTTCGTAAAAACCGTTAAAAACTGAACAGCATGCGGGGGAATTTTTTCCCCCGCGCCCCCTGGTGGGCGCCAAGGGTGGCCTGCCGCCCTTCTCCCGTCACAGATCCCTTGTCGGGGGCCTGCTTCAGGGTATCGGGGGCCAGCGGCCCCCGCATGCTATTCGCTTTTTTGTGGATTGAGCACGAACTGCACCTCACCCCCGCATTCCGGGTATGCGGGATATCCCTGGAATTTGCCCCTCTCCCACGGGAGAGGGGAGCTTGCTTACAATGATCGTCTGAAATACATCCCCTCTCCCGTGGGAGAGGGGTGCCCGAAGGGCGGGGTGAGGTGAATTTTTCGAATTGAAACCATTTCCCCTTGTCGGGGACCTGCTTCATAGTATCGGGGGCCCTCGGCCCCCACATGCTTTTAGCGTGTGTTCAGGGTGGGGATCGGAGCATCAGCAGGCGCGGGGAAAGGGGATGACCTTGGGATCCTTTCCCTCGGGAGAAGACTCTTTGCCGGGCGCCGTTTCGGCACTCCCTCCGTAATACTGGTTGAGTGAGGCCATCTCGTTGATCAATTGCAGCAGGTAGTGGCTGGATTCGCGGATTTCGGCGGCCAGTTGGTCGCCATCGCTCCCATCGGCGCCTTTGTCGCGGATGCGGTCGGCGCAGGCGAGGATGTTGGCGATGGGGCTGTTGAACTCCGAGGAGGTGAACCGCGCAAGAGCATCCTGGTAGAAGGTGAATTTCTCCATCGCTTCCAATTGTTCCCGGCGTGAATCGTTGAGCAGGCTTTCCGAGATCAGCCGGTTGATCCGGGCCAGGAAGACCTCCTTGACGAAGGGTTTGGGAATGAAATCGCTCACCCCGGCCTGGAACATCGAAAGAATGGTCTTCTCGTCTTCCAGGGTGCTCATCAGCACGATGGGGAGATGCTTGAGACCCAGATCCTCGCGCAGCCGCCGGCAAAGCATGTCGCCGTTCATACCGGGCATGAAGTAGCCGGTCACCACCAAATGGAACCGATCGCGGTCTTCGCGCACCATGTCGAAGGCCGCCTGTCCATCATTGGCGAAAACGACATTCATGCCCAGGGCTTCCAGAGGTTCCGCAATGATCCTGCGCAGGGTCTGGCTTTCCTCCACCAGGAGCGTGTTCAGACCCTGGTACACCTGCTCGGGATTGAGCAGGTGTTTCACCATGTTGAGCAGCGTCCCTTTTAGGAAGGGCTTGGCAAGAAAATCGGTGGCGCCGGACTGAAAACCCTGGATCCGTCCTTCCACCGTATCGTCGGTGGTGATGAACACCACCGGCACCCGTTCCATATCGGAGAAAATCTCATTCATTTCCCGGATGGCGCGGCAGGCCTCGAATCCGTTCATGCCAGGCATGTGGACATCCATTGTGATCAGGTGGGGCCGCACGATGACGACCTGCTCCAGCGCCTCGGATCCTGAGGCGGCCTCGAACACCGTGAATTCTCCTGCTTCCAGTTCCTTGCGAATGAATTTCCGGGATATCGAGCTGTCATCAACGATCAGGATTCTCATGGGGCACCTCCCATCCAAGAGGTTTGCAATTAAAATATTCTTTGTATGACACGCTAACACAGTTAGGCAGAAAAACAATATATTTATTATAAATATTTCATATCCCATTGAACCGGTAGGGATTATTACAACGGAACTTTGTCGATCGCCCCCCGTTTCCCGGCCCGGTCCCGTGAAATTCAGGGCCGGTCTCTGGACGAGGTCTCCAGTGGGGAAAGGGAGGCGGAGGAGGAGGGTGGGAGAGGGTGGTAATCCGGAGTGCTCATGGAGGGCCCGGAAGGGGAGCAGCCAGCGGGGATCAGGAGTCCACCCGGACAAAGACCGCTTCGCCGCGCACGGTTTCCTCTCCCCCGGAGCGAAGGGAGCAGGCGACCGTGATTTTGCGCCCATTAATCTGACGGATGCTGGCCCGCAATTCCACCGGTTGCCCCGCCGGGGTTGGGCGCAGATAGTCGACCTGAAGCGAAGCGGTGACATAGACAAGCTCCGGCCCGCTGCCCAGTTCCCGCCCTTCGGCCTTGTAGGCCGCAGCCGTGGCCGTGCAACCCATGTGGCAATCGATCACCGTGGCAAGCACCCCGCCGTTGATGAATCCCTCCCCGGCCCGGTGGTGGGCTTCGGGCATCCAGCGGCACACTCCCTCATCGCCTTCCCAGTGACTGCGGATGCGCAGCCCCTTCTCGTTGTCGCGGCCACAACCGAAGCAGCCGCTCAAGGAGTTGATGATGTCCTGAAATGCGGGTTCTTCCATGGGGTCTCCAAGGGGTGTGACCATATTCCTCCGGTGGGCGGGTTGTAAAAAATTGGGCCCCCCGGATATACGACGTAATCCTTCTGACGGGCGGATTGTCTATATTAAGCGGTCGAGATGAATCGTGTATCGCTCACTGGCTCGCGATGTCTTCCCCCTAAATTGAATTTGCCAATACCTCTTTTAGCAGGAGAAGGGAGGAAACCTCCCCCATCCACGCGCCTGCCTTGGGGGAATGTTCCCTGATTTCCAGGGGAGGAACAAGGGCTCCCACCTCCTTTCCGGTATTCCACACTCTTGCCATCCCGCGCCTCGATGGGAGAGAGATTGGATTCACCCCTTTCCAGGAGATGCCCATGACCGCGGAATCGACCACCCCCGAAACCATCACCTACTCGGACTTCGCGAAAGTGGACGTGCGGGTGGGGCGCATCGTCCGCGCCCAACTTCACCCCACGGCCCGCAACCCCGCCTACCAGGTCTGGATCGACTTCGGCCCGGAGATCGGCGAGAAAAAATCCAGCGCCAAGTTGACCGTGCTTTACAGCGCCGAGGAACTGGTGGGACGGCAGGTGATCGCCGTGGTCAACTTCCCCCGGCTGCAAGTGGCCGATTTCATGTCCGAAGTGCTGGTGCTCGGCGCCATGGCGGACGCGGACACCGTGGTGCTGCTCCAACCCGACCGCGAAGTCCCCCTCGGCTCCCCCATGGCGTGAATGCCAAGGTGAAACTGCAACAGGGGGGTGCCTCCGGCGGCCCACTACAAAGGCGGGAAATGGTTTGGCCTCCGGCGGCCTGCTTTTGAAAAAGCAGGGGCAAAACTTTTTGATAAGGGGCTCTCGGGATGGAGAAATCACCTACGGCCCCTCATCTAAAAAATTGGGGCCGCTGTTTAAAGCGGGGGTGTTGCTGTTGCTGTCAGCTTTGCTCTTGTTCGGACGCCGGGCGGCGTTTCCAGCGGCGGTGATTCCATGCCCATTGGGAGGGGAACTGGCGGATGTGGGCCTCGATGGCATCGCTGATGGCTTGGGAGAGACTCAGCGCCGGGTCGGGCCCTTCGCGGAGGGCGTCGGGGACGGGCACCTCGGCAAAGCGCACGGTATGGGTGCCGTCGGGTTCACGGATGTCGAAATAGGTCACCACTGGCGTGCCCAGCTTGAGGGCGAGGGAGGCGGGGGCGCGGGGTGTGTTGGCGGGCATGCCGAAGAAATCCACGAACACCCCCTGGGTATCGATGTCCACGTCGCAGGCCATCACCAGCGCCTGTCCCCCCTTGAGGGCGGAGAGCAGGCGGCGAGGGGAATCCCCCGAGCCCCGCTCGGCGATTTCGATGAACTCGGTGCGGCGCAGGCGGCCCAACAGGCGGTTGACCTGGGGATTGACATGGGTGCTGGTCATGGCCACGCCCTTGATGCCCAGCCGGGCCAGGGCCACCGAGATCAGTTCCCAGTTGCCGGTATGAGCGGTGACGAGCATCACGCCCTTGCCCCGGGCGTGGGCCTCGCGCAGGGCATCCTCGCCCTCCAGGCGCACCCAGCGCTCGCCCCGGGCTCTGATTCTGGGCATGGCCAGCAGTTCGAAGAGGGTCATTCCCTGTTGCCGCAGGCACTCGCGGGCGATGCGGACGTGCTCCTCCTCCCCCAGTTCGGGCAGGGCCATGGCCAGTTGCATCCCGCACAGGCTGCGCTGGCGCGGGGATAGGGCGTGCACGAGGCTCCCCATGGCCCTCCCAACCCGCTGCCCGCCGCGCACGGTGAGTCTTCCCGCCAGCCACAACAGCACCCGCGCCAACCCGGAAACCAGGGCCATGCGCAGCGGACGCAGCATGGGAGGGTAATGGGTGCCAAGGCCCTTGTAATCGGGCATTTGTGGGGATTCAGGCATGTGGGGTTCCGGTCATGTCCGGCCGTTCAGCGGAGGAAGGGGATTGCCATCAAGTCTCTTCGGGGGTGGGCCTTGGGGCCTCGCTTCCCTCGGGTTCGCTCTCGGCGGGGAGGCGCCACAGCACGAGAAATTCCACATTGCCGCTTTTCTTGCCGGTGATGGGGGAGGGCATGGATCCCAGGGTCTGAAGCCCGGCCCGCTCCCCCGCGTCCGCGACCTTGTCCAGCACGGCGGCGTGCACGGCCTCGTCGGTGACCCGCCCCCCTCGCCCGACATGCTCCCGGCCGGCCTCGAACTGGGGCTTGACCAGCCCCAGCACCCGCCCGCCGGGGGCCAGAAAGCGCACCGCATGGGTGAGCACCGCGGAGAGGGCGATGAAGGACACGTCGATCACCACCAGGTGCACCGGCTGCTCCAGTGCATCGCTGGGCAGGTTGCGGATGTTGGTGCGCTCGAACACGTTTACAGCGGGGTGGTTGCGCAGGCTCCAGGCCAGTTGCCCGTAACCCACGTCCACCGCATGCACCCGCGCCGCGCCCCGTTGCACCAGGCAGTCGGTGAATCCCCCGGTGGAAGCCCCGATGTCCAGGCAGCGCAATCCCGCCGGGTCGACTCCGAATGCGTCCAGGGCCGCGGCCAGTTTGACCCCGCCCCGGCTCACGAAGGGATGATCCTTGCCGGCCACTTCCAGGTCGGCCCCGGTATCCACACGAGTGCCCGGCTTGACGGCGGGCTGGCCATCCACCCGCACCTTTCCGGCCATGATCAGGGCCTGGGCCCTCTCGCGGGTGGGCGCAAGGTCCCGCGCCAGTAACAGTTTATCGAGCCGTTCCTTCAAGGGCATGCCCCAGGATGCGAAAAAACTAAAAAAAACCAACAGCCGGGTGGGGGAACAAGTCCCCCCACGCCCCCTTTTTACGGAGGAAGCGATGTGTTGAGCGGAATTGCAATACCCTGAAATTTTTACCCTATTATGGGTGCAGGGAGCCTCGCTCCCTGCCGGGAGTGTCGGGGGCAGAGCCCCCGACAATACAATCTGATTTTTTTTATAAGACCGCTTGTAGGGGGCGGTGCCGGGAAGCGGTGCGGTAAAGACCGGGAACGCCTCAACCGCTTGCGCCGAAGGAGAACATTTGCACCAGGTCGTTGAAGATCACCACCAGCATCAGCATGATCAGCAGGGAAAGGCCGACTTTTTGGGTGCGTTCCCGCAGGCGGGGACTCAACGGGCTACGCTTGATGCCCTCCATCACCACCAGCAGCAGGTGACCGCCATCGAGGGCGGGAATGGGCAGCAGGTTTAGAATGCCCAGTTGCAGGGAAATGATGGCCGTGAAGAGCAGCAGGGGCACCAGACCGCTCCGGGTGGCCTCCCCCACTATTGCGCCGATCTTGATGGGGCCGCCCAGGGACGCCATGGAGCAATTGAGGCTGAGGCAGCGGCCCAGGAAGACGAATATCTGTCCGGTGATCTCAATCAGGCGGTTGGAGCCCAGCAGGAAGGCATCCACGGGGCCATAGCGTTCCAGGTGCACGGGGCTGGTGATGCCGATCATCCAGCGGCCGCTGGCGATATTGTGCCGCGGAATGACGGTGAAGCGCATCTCCCGGGATTCCCGCTCCACGACGATGGCCAGGGGCTTGCCCTCGCCGCGCTGGATGGCCCCCGAGACGTCGCTCCAGGCCCCGATGGGGGCGCCGTCGATGGAAATGATGCGGTCACCCGGTTTCATCCCGGTGCTCCGGGCCGGGGACTCGTCGGAAAAGCCTCCCACCTGCGCGGGAATAAGGGGCCGCCAGCCGGGCGCCTTGCCCGCGCCCAGGGGCTCGGGGTCCATGAAAACCGTCTCGGTGCGGCCCTGGCGGGCCACGGTGATCGCGATGGGATCCCCGCCCACGATGCCCGACTCCAGTTCGGAGAAAAGGCGTTTCCAGGTGGGGGTTTCCGTGCCGTCGATGGAAAGCACGCGATCTCCCGGTTCCAGTCCCGCGACAGCGGCGGGGGAGTTCTCCGCAATGCCGGACAGTTGCGGCGCGCTGTTCTGGTCGAAGCGGGATTCCACCCCCAGCATGTAAACCACGGAGATGATGAGCACGGCGGCAATCAGGTTCATCGCCGGGCCAGCCACCAGGATGTAGGCCCGCTGCCAGATGCTTTTGGCGGCATAGTTGCGGGGGTCGCCGGTATCCTCGTCGTCCAGGTTCTGCCCGAACAGGCGCACATAGCCCCCCAGCGGAATCCAGGAAAGGACGTATTCGGTCTCGCCGATGGTGCGGCCAAAGGCCCGGGGCGGAAAGCCGACGGAAAAGCGCTCCACCCGCACCCCCACATGGCGGGCCGCCAGATAGTGCCCCAACTCGTGGATGAACACGAGAAATCCCAGCACCACAATGAACGGAATCAGGTACACCGTCAGAAATGTGAACAACGAGGTCAGCACGATAGGGTTCCTGTGTGGGGTTCGATTGTAACCCGGGGATCAAGGCCCCTGGGTTTATTGATTTTTCGTCCGGGGCATAGCCCCCGGCAACTTACGACTTGCTTTCGGCAATCAATCGGGCCGCGAGGTCCCGGCCATGACGGTCCGCCGCCACGGCATCGTCCACGGTGGCGATGCGCGCCACGAAAGGTGGGAGCGCGCCCGATTGTGCCTCTTTGTCCAGACGGGCCATCGCCTGTTTCAGGATAGCGGCAATTCCGGTGAAAGGAAACGCGCCGGCCAGGTAGGCTTCCACCACGGCCTCGTTGGCCCCGTTCAGCGCGGCGGGACGACCCCCACCGGCCTTGAGGGCCTCCAGGGCCAGGAAGAAGACCGGGTAGCGTGCCTCGTCCACCGGTTCAAATTCGAGACGTCCGACCTCGGCCAGGTTCAACCGGGGCAGATCCATGGGCAGGCGTTCGGGATAGGCCAGACAACAGGCGATGGGCGTGCGCATGTCGGGCAGGCCCAGTTGGGCCAGCACCGAACCGTCCACGAATTCCACCAGGGCATGGACAATGCTCTGACGGTGCACCAGCACTCCGATGCGCTCGGGAGGCAGCCCGAAGAGCCAGCGCGCCTCGATCACCTCCAGGCCCTTGTTCATCATCGTGGCCGAATCGACGGTGATCTTGGGCCCCATCGCCCAGTTGGGGTGAGCCAGGGCTTCCTCGCGGGTGATGTCCGCGAAGGTGTCCAGGGGCCGGTCGCGGAAGGCCCCCCCGGAAGCGGTGAGTACGATCCGCTCAACCCTGCTTCCGCCCATGGAACCTGGTTCGGGACTCCCCGCCGAGGCCCGGAGGGGGTTGTGGCCGTTGAGGCACTGAAAGACAGCGTTGTGCTCGCTGTCCAGGGGCAGCACGCGGCTCCCCGTTTCCTCCGCGCGGGACAGCATCAACTCACCGGCCAGCACGAGGGCTTCCTTGTTGGCCAGGGAGATCTCCTTGCCTGCCTCGATGGCGGCGTAGGCCGGGCGCATGCCGATGGCCCCCACGATGCCCGCCACCACATGGTCCACCCTGGCATCGGTGGCGGCTTCCAGCAGACCCTCCATGCCACTCAACACGGTGGTGTGCCCGCCATTGGGCTTGAGATCGCGCAGCCGCTCCGCGGCCTTGGGATCGAACGCCACGGCCACGGCCGGGCGATGGCGCTCGATCTGGCTCGCCAGCAGTTCCACGTTTGTATGGGCCGCCAGGGCGTGGATGGGATAGCGGTCGGGAAAGCGGCCGGCCACGTCCAGGGTATTGCGTCCGATGGAGCCCGTGGACCCCAGAACGGTAAGCGTCTTTTCCGAGGAAGGGCGTGGTGGCATGGCCGGATGAGAAGAAGGAACTGAGGAGGAGAAGGCCGATGGGGAATTCAGGCCGGGCCGTCCAGCCACATCCAGGCCCGGGCCAGGTAGTACAACACCGGCCCGGCCAGCAGATAGGCATCGAGTCGGTCCAGGATGCCCCCATGGCCCGGCAGGAACAAGCCTGAATCCTTGACCCCGTTGATTCGTTTGAGCTTGGACTCCAACAGGTCGCCCGCCATGCCGGCCCAGGCCATCGCCACGCCGAGGAGCACCATGGCGCCCCATCCCCCCAGATCCCAGAATCCCCGGGGATCGCCGGACAGGGGCTCGGGCCAGAACCATGCCGCCACGGCCCCGGCAATGGCGCCCCCCGCCAGCCCTCCCAGGGCGCCCTCTACGGTCTTGTTGGGGCTCACCGCTGGCATGAGAGGCCGCCGCCCCCACTTTGTACCCACGGTGTAGGCGAGGGTGTCCCCCAGGGCCAAAGCCAGGATCAGGAACAGGAGCAGGGGCCGGCCCTGGGGCAACCAGGCAATGAGGCCCAGATGGTTCAGCATGTAGGGCACCAGCACCAGCCCGGCCAGGGCGATACCGGTATTGGGCAGGCCCCGCCCCGCCTCCTCGCGAAAAAGGCAGCAGGAGACATTGCCCAGCACCGCCACGAGGAGAGCGAGCTGGAGCAACAGGGGCGATCCGGTGAGGCCCCCCAGCCCGGTCAACGCCGCCACGAACGCCAAGGGCACCACGGGGCGGGCCCCCGCAAAGCCCATTGGCCCATGGGTGAACATGTGCAGGTATTCCACCAGCCCCCATACTCCCGCCACGGCAACCACCCCGGCGATCCACACCGGTGGCGCGTATGCCACCAACGCCAGCAGCGCGGCAAAGGCAGGCACCCCGGTCACCAGACGATGGGTGAGGTTGTGCGCCATCACCCTGTGCCGCCGCGAGGGACGGGAATCCTCCCCGTTTTTGGGATGGTCCGCCTTCGCTCCGGCCGCCGTGGATTCGCTTCCATCGTTCCGGGGCGAAATGCCGGAGCCGGGGGAATCCGGATTATCTTCTTTGAATGGGGTGCTCAACGGAGATACCATTTGAGGAGGCTCTGACGCACGGCCACCG
>Ga0316187_10003608_pt1 | contig 13431 bp, 11 predicted proteins | sample CroRivburrow1_MG_FD_204927 | JGI IMG/M metagenome (GOLD analysis project Ga0316187, IMG submission 204927) | Coastal sediment microbial communities from Maine, United States - Cross River worm burrow 1 | ecosystem: Environmental > Aquatic > Marine > Coastal > Sediment | place: USA: Maine...
GGCTATGAACATGCCATTGTGAATATGTTTGTGATTCCGGCTGGCATCATGCTGGGAGCCAATGTCACGGTTGCAGACTGGTGGCTGTGGAATGAAATCCCGGTTCTTCTGGGCAATATTGTCGGCGGCATGGTGTTTACCGGCTTTGCTCTTTATTTCACGGCACGGAAAAAGACTGAAGAATAATCAGACTGTTTCGATCTTCTGTATTACCGTGAATTACAGTTGCTAAATAACCCTGCGAATCGGGGGAATAAATTTTGCTGATTTTGGTGTAGGCTATGCATAGACCTTTTATGCGGGAACTTGTCACGATCAGTAATTGAAAGCTCAGGGCTTGCAGCCATCCATTGATATAAGTAATTATGATGGCTTCCATAAAATATATAAGCATGCCTTTTTATTCGTGGCCGCTAGAGTTTCCCGTAAGATTTTACTGGGAGAGGTACCATGACCAAGATCAACATTGAACAGTACAAAGTCCACGAAGAGCCGTTTTATCAGGCCCAAAGCGATGAGGTGGAGCTGTATGAAGCAGCCTATGCCGCACGCCTGCCTGTGATGGTGAAGGGGCCGACCGGTTGCGGTAAATCCCGCTTTGTCGAATACATGGCCTACAAGCTCGGCAGGCCGCTGATTACCGTAGCCTGTAACGAGGATATGACTGCCTCCGACCTTGTCGGACGTTATCTCCTCGATGCCACCGGTACACGCTGGCTTGATGGCCCGCTGACCACGGCAGCCCGCATCGGCGCAATCTGTTATCTCGATGAAATTGTTGAGGCGCGTCAGGATACAACCGTCGTGATTCATCCGCTGACCGACCATCGCCGCACGCTGCCGCTCGACAAGAAGGGCGAGTTGATTGAGGCGCACAAGGACTTCCAGCTTGTGATTTCATACAACCCCGGCTACCAGAGCCTGATGAAGGATCTGAAGCAGTCCACCAAACAGCGTTTTACCGGCTTTGATTTCGATTATGCCGACGAGTCGCTCGAAGCCGGGATTCTTGCCAAGGAAACCGGTGTTAAAAAGGACGTCGCCGAGAAGCTGGTGAAGATTGGTATTGCAGCGCGTAACCTCAAAGGCCACGGGCTGGATGAAGGCATTTCGACCCGTCTTCTGGTTTATGCAGCCACCCTGATCAAGGGAGGTGTCGATCCGAAGGCTGCCAGCCGTATGGCGCTGGTTCGTCCGATTACCGATGATGCCGATATTCGCGATACGCTTGATCATGCCATTGATGCCACTTTCGGTTAACCGAGTCTTTTGCTCACGCTTATGACTCTGTTCGGAGGTTAGGGTATGCCTATGGTTGAAACAGTCGAAAGAACGATGGAAATCGAGATGCACTGGCAACGGCTGGGCTGCAACTTTGCTCAGGTTGATCGGGTCTTTGATGATTGCATGGAAGAGGCAAAGGCTCTGCTTTCTTCAAAAGGGCTGGTCAGCTATATCGAGAATGCCGGTTTTCTGGGTAAACTGGGTCGCGGTCCTGAGCCACTGTTGGTCTATCTGGAAGAGGCGCCGGGCGTGGCTTCCCTGGTAGGTGAGCAGGCTCTGGTGGATATGCGGGAGCATGCCCACTACATGTCCACGCACACCAACTTTAAGGCGATGGCTCCCTATCTGCAGACGATTGGTGCTGTAACGCGCCGTTTGCAGACTTATGAACTGTTCAAGCAGTACAATGATATCGTCATTGATATGCTGGATCGTACTTCCGTTTCGGTTCTTGGTCATCACACGACTTTTCCTAGTCCGGGGCTGGTTGACCTTATGAATCAGGCACCGCGCCTGTTGATTGAGCTCTCACTTGAAGGTTTCAAAAACTGGGTTGACTACGGCATCAACTACTACAGCAAGCATCCCGGTCGTCAGGTTGACTACTTCAGTTTTCAGTCACCGGATGCGCATGCAGTGATGCAGCGGGAACGCCATGGCACGCTGCTTATCGATCATGAGCGCAAGCTGGATCAATATCTGCGCGGCCTGTGGGATGATCATGATTATCTGGTGCCTTATTCACTGGCATTTGATGAACTGCGCAAACCGACGCCCTATTTTGATGATCTGGGTATCCGTATTCCTGATGTTTACGATGATGATCGTGGTATTTCAGGCATCGATCGTTATCGTGCCGCACTTGCTCATATGGCAGCACACCGCTGCTGGAGTCAGAAGATGGTCGTGGATAACTGGAGCCCGTTCCAGCGGCTTGCAGTCGAGATATTTGAAGACTCCCGTGTTGAATACTTGGCCATGCAACGTTATCCGGGTTTGAGGAAGATATTCCAGGCTTTGCATCCGATCCCTGATGAGAAGGCTCTGGAGTTGGAAGAGACATCGCTGATAAATCTGCGTCTGGCCATGGTTTCAAGGGCGATTCTTGATCCGGACTACCAGTATGAAAACGAAGATATTCGTGAATTTGTCGGCCGCTTCTTTGATGTGATGGAGAAGGGTGATTCCAAAAGTGAAGATGTAGCCATGATCGCACTCTCTTTTATTGGACGAACCCGCAAGCAGTCCGATGCCTTACCAACTACTTTTTTTGAAAATACAGAGGTGGATTATCGTGATGATAACCGTCACCTCTGGATCTATATCGAGCAGGGGGATGATGAAGAAACGACCTTTGAACATCTCGACCAGAAACAGCAAGAGGATGAAGAACTCAAAGGTTTGCCACCGCGTCATTATCACGAGTGGGATTACAACTCCGCCCACTATCGTCCGGACTGGGTGAGCGTCTATGAAGCACTGCACCCTCGCGGCAATGCATCGAAGATCGATAAGCTGCTTGAGAAACACAGTGCGTTGGCCAAACGCTTGAAGGCACTGCTCGATATGCTCAAGCCTCAGGATAAGGTGCGTATCCGTTATCAGGAAGAGGGTTCTGAACTTGATCTGGATGTGGCGATTCGTTCGCTGATTGATCTCAAGGGAGGGTCTACTCCCGATCCACGCATCAATATGTCCCACCGCACGGATGGCCGTGATGTGGCTGTGATGCTGCTGCTCGACCTGTCGCAATCCACAAATGAGAAGGCAGCAGGGAGCAACCAGACGATTCTAGAGCTCTCTCAGGAGGCGGTTTCATTGCTGGCCTGGGCCGTTGATCAGGTGGGCGATAAGTTTGCGATTGCAGGCTTCCACTCCAATACACGCCACGATGTTCGTTATTTTCATGTGAAAGGGTACAACGAGCCTTGGGATGACGAAGTGAAGTCACGACTGGCAGCGATGGAAGCTGGCTTTTCAACCCGAATGGGTGGAGCGATGCGTCATGCAGGCCACTATCTGAAGAATCAGACAGCAGAAAAAAAGCTGATGCTGATCCTCACCGATGGTGAGCCAGCCGATGTTGATGTTGATGATGAGCAGCTGTTGATTCAGGACGCGAAGCAGGCGGTCAAAGAGCTGGATCGTGATGGTATCTATTCCTATTGCATCAATCTCGATCCCAAGGCTGATGAATATGTGGCCGACATCTTTGATAAGCAGTACGCCATCATTGATCACGTGGATCGTCTGCCCGAAAAACTGCCGGAGCTGTTTATTTCACTGACGAAATAATGTCGGGGATATTCGTACAGCGGATGTCAGGTATTCTTCTTTGCTTATTTATCTACTCATAAAGTCGTAAGTTAGCCCCATGCTTAATGTATAACTCGGTAAGCTCCCGGGTCATTGAACCGTAAAATGCAAAGTAATAGGGGTAATCATAGTCAGCATCCAGAATATTTGGATCTGCTCCTGCTTCCAGCAGGATGCGAATCGCATCCATATTTTTTTCGGTGAGATGAAGCGGGGTGGAGAGTTTGTCATTTTGCAGGTTCAGGTCAGCACCATGTCCGATGAGAAAAGACATGATGTCTAAATGAGCGTTTTGAGTTGCATAGTGCAATGCGGTGTTCTTCATTTCATCTACCGCATTGATTTCAATACCTGATTCCAATGCTTGCTGTAATATTTCCTTATCACCACTTTTTGCGGCACTGAACCATGCTTCCTGTTGGTTTTCATTCATACTGAGCATCCTTATATGATATTTAGCGAACACCGATCCAGATATTATGTTTTACACCGCTCCTGGCTGACTGTGCCCGTACACTTTCTTCTTTCACTCTGAATCCGATCTTCAGCATGCGCTGGGTAAATCCCTCATCAGGGGCGGCAGACCAGACGGTGAGTACGCCACCGGGCTTGAGAGCATCGTAGGCATCGTTCAGGCCACGCAAGCCGTAGAGTGAATCATTGTCATCACGGGTGAAACCATCTGGGCCATTGTCGACATCCAGCATGATGGCATCGAAACCTTGTTTATGTTCACGCATCACCTTGCCGACATCCTGCTCGACAACATGAACACGCTCATCATCAAGTGGATATCCGGTAAGCTTGCCAAAATGTCTATGGTTCCAGCGCACTACCGCAGCCATCAGCTCGCAGACCATGACTCGTGCAGTTGAGCTTGTATGGGAAAGGGTTGTGGCCAGCGTAAACCCCATGCCGAGACCGCCCACCAGCAGGTGTGGATTTTCCAGGCCAAGGACATGTTCGCAGGCCAGTTTGGCGAGAGCATCCTCTGAGTGATGCAGGCGGTTGTTCATCAGCTCGCCCTGTTTGGGCACACGAATCGAGAACTCATCACCGCGTTGGTAGAGCCTGAGTGTTGTCCCATGCTCAGAGACGGTATCAATCAGGGTATAGGGGGTCATCAATGAAGTATAATAATCGACTATCGATTGCATAGGGAAATGACAAACAGACACCCGAAGTTCGATCAATTAAAGTTCCCGATATGAAAAAGGAGCAGCGCAAACGCATTGTAGATCGGCATCGCGATAGCGTGACGCGGCACGGTTACCATCCTAATGCGCTCTACTGGAGTTCTCTTGAGATTCAGGAAATTCGCTTCAAGACTCTGGCGGAGATTGGCATCGAGTCTGGCGATTCGGTGTTGGATGTCGGCTGCGGATTTGCCGATTTCAAAAACTGGAGTGTAGGGCAGGGCAGGACACTTGATTATACCGGCATCGATCTGTCTCCTGATTTGCTGGCCGAGGCAAAAAAGCGTCATGCCGATGCAACACTGATCGAAGGCGACCTGTTCGACATGGCTTTTTCCGCTAAGAGTTTTGACTGGGTGATTCTTTCAGGTGCGTTGAATGAAAACCTGCACGATGACGGCGCTTATGCCCGCAGGGTGATCGAAAGCATGTATGCGCTGTGCCGCAAGGGTGTGGCGTTCAATCTTCTTGATGCCCGGCATTTGAATGCGCACGATCTGCAAAGCCATCAGCCCGATGAGATGCTGGCCTTTTGCCGTAGCCTGTGTCCTAACTGTACGTACCGGGACGATTATCTGGATAACGATTTCACTGTATACATGCGAAGAGTCTGAAACATTCCCAAATAAAAAGGGCGGCCCGAGGGCCGCCCTTTGCTATTTCAGAGAAACGATTTAGCTGTAGAAGTCGATCATGGTTTCCAGAGATTTCACAGAAATCTTGGAAGCGTTACCAGCAGAACCAAATGCTTCAAAACGTGCTTTGCAGATATCCTGCATGGCAGCGGTAGAAGCTTTCAGGAACTTGCGTGGGTCGAAGTTCGATGGGTTTTCAACCAGGAACTTACGAACAGCACCGGTAGAAGCCATGCGAAGGTCGGTATCAATGTTGACTTTGGCCACACCATTCTTGATGCCTTCAACGATCTCTTCAACTGGAACACCATAAGTCTCGCCCATGTCACCACCGTACTTATTGATGGTAGCCAGCCAATCCTGTGGAACAGAAGAGGAGCCGTGCATCACAAGGTGAGTATTAGGGATCACTGCATGGATCTCTTTGATACGGTCGATACGAAGAACCGCACCGGTAGGTGGCTTGGTGAACTTGTAAGCGCCGTGAGAAGTGCCGATGGCGATAGCCAGGGCGTCCACGTTGGTCTGCTCAACGAAGTCTTTCGCTTCCTGAGGGTCGGTTAGCAGCAGATCAAGATCAAGCTTGCCTTCAGCACCGTGACCATCTTCTTCGCCCATCTCACCGGTTTCCAGTGAACCCAGGCAACCGAGCTCGCCTTCAACAGATACGCCGCCGGCATGAGCCATGTCGACAACAGTCTTGGTTGTATTGACGTTGTACTCGAATGAAGAGGGGGTCTTGCAGTCAGCTTCCAGAGAGCCATCCATCATCACTGATGAGAAGCCGGACTGGATAGAGCGCAGACATACTGCAGGCTCAGAGCCGTGATCCTGATGCATCACTACTGGAATGTGTGGATACTGCTCAATTGCAGCAGAGATCATGTGGCGCAGGAATGCTTCACCAGCATAACCACGTGCCCCGGCAGAACCCTGCATGATCACCGGAGAATCTACTTCATCAGCTGCCTGCATGATTGCATGCACCTGCTCCATGTTGTTTACATTAAAAGCTGGCATGCCGTAGCTGTTCTCAGCTGCATGATCCAGCAGTTGTCTTAATGAAATAAGCGCCATTTCTTCCTCCTTAATAATATTGTAATAAAAAAGTGTATCCTTACATCATAACTCTGATGCGTTATAAATCCAATTCCTGCCTAATGAAAAACTTCTCCTACCTTTACAACCTTCAATGTATTCGTTTTGCCTGCTTCGCCCATAGGCGTTCCCAGGGTCATGAGCACCAGGTCATCATGTGTAACCAGGTCATCGTGAAGCATCATGGATAAAGCATCGCGCGTTGCCTGTGGGGCATCTTTCTCGCAGTAGCCGGCATAGGCCGGTTTCGGCGTAACATTTCGGTACAGCGTCACGTGCCCGGCTGTTTCCTGCAGGGGCGTCAGCGCATAGATAGGCACGTCGGACACGTGGCGGGACATGTACAGTACTGTACTGCCACTGTGTGTGAATGCTGCAATTGCCTTGATCGGCAGCAATGCGGCCATTTCCATGGCTTGCCCCGCAATACCTTCATCTACGGTCTCGATGTCCTTGCGTGTCTGGCGCGTTTCTGAAGAGGGAAGCACGTTCTGTTCTTCCGTTGCCAGACAGGTGCGGTTCATGGCCTGAACGGCCTCAACAGGATACTTGCCTGCTGCTGTTTCCGCCGAAAGCATGATGGCATCGGCACCGTCCAGTACGGCATTGGCCACGTCGTTAACCTCGGCTCGTGTCGGGATCGGATTTTCGATCATGGACTCCATCATCTGAGTGGCCACGATGACCGGGCAGTTGTAATAGGGTGCTTTGCGCAGGATACGCTTCTGGGCAGGCGGAACGGCGGCATCACCGATCTCTACGCCGAGATCGCCGCGAGCCACCATGACGGCATCGCTGGCCTCAAGGATTTCGTCCAGATTTTGAACTGCTTCGGCACGTTCGATCTTGGCGATGATGTGGGCATTTCCCCCGGCTGCCTGCACAAGGCTCCTGGCCTCTTCGACATCCGCAGCATCACGCGGAAATGAGATGGCTACGTAGTCAGCCTTCAGTTTGACAGCGGTCTTGATGTCTTCCTTGTCCTTGTCGGTCAGGGCGCTGGCGGAAAGACCACCACCTTCGCGATTGATGCCCTTGCTGTTGGACAACTCACCGCCGACAACAACCTTGCAGTGGATTTCCCGACCTTCAATACGTTCGACATGCATGACAATCAGGCCATCATTGAGCAACAGGTGGGCACCGGGCACGACATCGTCGACGAGCTTTTTGTAGGTGACGCCGACGCGCTCGTCATTGCCTGCTTCCAGATCGAGCGAAGCATCAAGAATGAAGTGCTGTCCGGCCTTGAGCTTTGTCTTGCCGTTGACGAATTTGCCAATGCGAATCTTCGGCCCCTGCATATCGGCCAGAATGCCAATGCAAACGCCACGCTTCTTGGCCGCTGCGCGTACGTTTTCAGCACGCCGGATATGATCCTCGGCACTGCCGTGTGAGAAATTCAGGCGGACAAGATTAATGCACTCGGCAACAAGCCGGTCCAGAACCTCCGGTGATTCGGAGGCCGGACCGATCGTTGCTACAATTTTAGTTCGACGTCTACTGCAGGGCACTAAGCGGCGCGCTCTTCCAGCATGGTAACTGCAGGCAGATCCTTGCCTTCGAGGAACTCAAGGAATGCACCGCCACCGGTAGAGATGTAGGAGACCTTGTCTGCGATATCATATTTATCAACCGCTGCCAGTGTGTCGCCGCCACCTGCGATAGAGAATGCATCGGACTCAGCAATGGCAAGCGAAATAGCCTTGGTGCCTTCGCCGAACTGATCGAATTCGAACACGCCAACAGGGCCGTTCCATACGATGGTGCCGGCATTTTTAATGATTACAGCCAGAGCCGCTGCGGAATCAGGGCCGATATCAAAGATCATGTCGTCATCAAGGCACTCATCAGCAGCTTTCAGTGTTGCGTCAGCAGTAGGGGAGAACTCTTTGGCACAAACGATATCAGTCGGAACCGGAATGCTTCCGCCACCCGCTTCTGCATCAGCAGTCAGTTTCTTGCAGGTATCAATCAGATCCGCTTCATACAGAGACTTACCTACAGGATAACCTGCAGCAGCGATGAAGGTGTTGGCGATACCGCCACCGACAACCAGCTGATCCACTTTTGTGGAGAGAGATTCGAGAACAGTCAGCTTAGTAGAAACCTTGGAGCCGCCAACAATGGCAACCATTGGGCGTGCCGGGTTATCCAGAGCCTTACCGAGTGCATCCAGCTCACCAGCCAGCAGAGGGCCAGCACATGCTACGGGTGCGTAAGTACCAGCGCCGTGGGTGGAGGCCTGTGCACGATGGGCTGTGCCGAATGCATCCATCACATAGATGTCGCACAGTGCGGCATACTGCCTGGACAGTGCTTCTTCATTGCTCTTTTCGCCAGCGTTGAAACGTACGTTTTCCAGCAGCACGACTTCGCCGTCGGCTACGTCAAAGCCACCGTTAAGATAATCACGGATCAGGCGTACAGGTTTACCCAGCAGGCCGGAGATATGGTCGGCAACAGGTTGTAGAGAATTCTCTTCGCTGAACTCGCCTTCAGTCGGACGGCCAACGTGAGACATCAGCATAACCTTAGCACCGGCATTAGCGGCATGTGTGATGGTCGGCATACTTGCGCGGATGCGGGCATCGGAAGTTACTTTGCCATCTTTAATAGGCACATTCAGGTCTTCGCGGATCAGTACGCGCTTGCCAGCCAGGTCAAGGTCGGTCATTTTGATTACGGACATTCTCTTACTCCTTCTAGATAAATAGATCACACCCTTATCAAAAAAGATGACAAGGCCATGACATTGGATTGATCAACAACGTGTAAACGTTTGTCGCTGCCAGTTCCATGATGCCGGAACAGGCAATGAAAAACGTGGGAGCCGAAGCTCCCACGATGTTGTGTTACTAAGCTATGTGACGAACCAGGTTCATCATGTTGCAGGTATAGCCGTACTCATTGTCATACCAGGCAACCAGCTTCACGAACGTGCCGTCCAGGGCGATGCCAGCGCCTGCATCAAAGATCGATGAGTTGCTAACGCCACGGAAGTCGGTGGATACAACCTTCTCGTCGGTGTAACCGAGAGTTGCACTCATTTCGCCTTCTGAAGCAGCCTTCATGGCGGCACAGATATCTTCATATGTAGCTGATTTCTCAAGCTCACAAGTCAGATCGACCACAGAGACATCAGAAGTAGGTACGCGGAATGCCATACCAGTCAGCTTGCCATTGAGTTCAGGAAGAACCACGCCTACCGCTTTAGCAGCACCGGTAGAAGATGGAATGATGTTTTCCAGAATGCCGCGACCACCGCGCCAATCTTTGTTGGAAGGACCATCAACAGTCTTCTGGGTAGCAGTTGCAGCATGAACAGTCGTCATCAGGCCACGTTTGATACCGAAGTTGTCGTTGATCACCTTGGCCATTGGAGCCAGGCAGTTGGTGGTGCAGGAAGCAGCAGAAACGATTGCCTGGCCTGCGTAGTCATTGTGGTTCACACCATAAACGAACATCGGGGTGTCATCCTTGCCAGGAGCAGACTGAACAACCTTCGATGCGCCAGCGTCGATGTGGGCCTGGCAGGTTTCTGTCGTCAGGAAGAAACCGGTGCAATCAACTACGATGTCTGCGCCAACTTCGTCCCACTTCAGGTCAGCCGGATTGCGCTCTGCAGTCAGGCGGATGGATTTTCCGTCTACAGTCAGGTTGCCGCCATCAATGGAAACATCACCGTCAAAACGGCCATGTACCGAGTCATACTTCAGCATGTATTCGAGGTAATTTACGTCGAGCAAATCGTTAATACCGACAACTTCCATATCCGGGAAGTCTTTTGCTACAGCGCGGAACACCATGCGGCCAATACGGCCGAAACCATTAATACCAATTTTAATTGTCATATCTTTCTCCTCTCCTGAGTTACTAATTTTAAAATTAAGCTACTTCGTTTACGGCTGCGACAACTGCCTCAGTCGTGATGCCAAACAGGTTGTACAGCTCACCGGCAGGAGCCGACTCACCGAACGTGTCGATACCGATGACCTTGCCGTTCAGGCCGACATACTTCGCCCAGAAACCGGTGACACCGGCTTCAACTGCAACGCGTGCAGTCACAGATGCTGGCAGTACAGACTCTTTATATGCTGCATCCTGTGCATCGAATGCGTTGGTTGATGGCATAGATACAACACGCACATGCTTGCCCTTCTTGGCCAGCTCGGCTTGAGCAGCCATCGCTAACTGAACCTCGGAACCGGTAGCGATAATGATCGCATCCGGATTGCCGCCGCATTCAGCACAGCAGGAAAGCACATAACCACCGCGCTCGATCAGCTTGATCTGCTCAGCCGTACGATCCTGATGAGGCAGGTTCTGACGTGAGAAGATCAAAGAACTTGGGCCAGTTGTATTTTTGATTGCAACTTTCCAGGCCACTGAAGACTCAACTGCGTCGCAAGGGCGCCATACATCCATGTTAGGGATCATGCGTAGTGTTGCAGTCTGCTCAACAGGCTGATGCGTTGGCCCATCTTCGCCCAGACCAATTGAGTCATGGGTGAATACTTCAATATGACCTACTTTCATCAGTGCAGCCATGCGCAGTGCGTTACGTGCATACTCTGAGAACATCAGGAAGGTTGCACCATAAGGTACGAAGCCGCCGTGCAGGGATATGCCATTGATCATGGCAGCCATGCCGAACTCACGTACGCCATAGTTTACATAGTTGCCGGCAGGATCTTTGATTACTGGTGTCGCACCAGACCACAATGTCAGGTTTGAACCGGCAAGGTCGGCAGAGCCACCCAGGAATTCAGGGGTGATCTTGGCCAAGCCTTCGATGGCATTCTGAGAGGCCTTACGTGATGCGATGGTTTCACCCTTCGCAGCAACTTCAGCTATGAATGCATCAGCGCCAGCATCCCAGTCAGCAGCCAGTTCGCTGTTAATGCGACGTGTGTACTCTGCAGCTTCTGCAGGGAACTCAGCTGCGTATGCAGCGAAACGTGCATCCCAGTCAGATTCAGCAGCAGCGCCGGCATCCTTGTTGTCCCAGCCAGCGTATACATCTGCAGGGATTTCAAAGGGTGCGGGATCCCAACCCAGCTCTTTACGAACCAGTGCGATCTCATCATCACCAAGGGCTGCGCCATGACAGTCATGTGTGCCTGCCATATTTGGAGAGCCGAAACCGATGACAGTTTTGCAGCAAACCATCGTTGGTTTGCCGGTTTCTGCTTTTGCAGTCTCGATAGCCTGTTTGATCTCTTCAGCATCATGGCCATCAACACCGCGGATAACCTGCCAGCCGTAAGCTTCGAAACGACCCGGCGTGTCATCAGTGAACCAGCCTTCTACTTCACCATCAATGGAGATGCCGTTGTCATCCCAGAATGCAATCAGCTTGCCCAGGCCCAGTGTGCCGGCCAGTGAACATGCTTCATGAGAGATGCCTTCCATCAGGCAGCCATCGCCGAGGAATACATAAGTGTTGTGGTCAACGATTTCGTGACCTGGCTTGTTGAACTGAGCTGCCAGTGTCTTTTCAGCCAGCGCCATGCCGACACCATTGGTGATGCCCTGACCCAGTGGGCCGGTGGTGGTCTCAACGCCCGGTGCGTAACCATACTCCGGGTGACCCGGTGTGCGGGAGTGCAACTGACGGAACTGTTTCAGATCTTCCATGCCCAGATCGTAGCCGGTCAGGTGCAGCAGAGAGTAGATCAGCATAGAGCCGTGACCATTTGAAAGGATGAAGCGATCGCGATCGGCCCATTTCGGATTTGTCGGGTTGTGCTGCATGTAATCGTTCCACAGGACTTCGGCGATATCCGCCATGCCCATTGGAGCGCCCGGGTGTCCGGAGTTTGCTTTCTGAACGCTATCCATCGCAAGCGCGCGAACGGCATTGGCCAAGTGTCTACGACTGCTATTACTCATATGTGATCCCCTCACAGTTTAAATTTCGAAATTCGAACGGTGAACGATACATAAGACAGCTATAAAATCTAATCAGCAGTTATGATGATATCCATAACCTTACCTTATGAGTCGATCCCGTGTGTTATTTAGTAATCGATCAATTCCTCAAATGTGAACCGTCGTAACCACCTGGCGTAAGTTGCCAACCGAACCGGAAAGAACCACGGTATCGGTAGTCATGTATTTACCCCTGTCGTCGTGGCCGACTTTCACATGATGTACATAGGCGCCACTGGTCAGGCCGGTGGCAATGAACATGACATCGTCACTGGTTACAAGTTCATCGCGGGCAATGATGCGCTTGGTGTCGATGCCTTCCTTCTTGCACAGCTCAACCTCGAAATCCTTCTGCGGAGCCATGCGGGCAAACATCTCTGCGCCCATAGCGCGCGCCGCACAGGCGACAACGATGCCCTCCGGCGTACCGCCGACACCGAATAGCGCATCCACGCCGTGACCCAGAATGGCCTGGATCGCGCCGTTGACGTCGCCGTCGGTTGCTAGGCGCACCTTGGCGCCGGCTGCATAAATCTGCTGTTTCATTTCTTCATGACGCGGTTTCTCGAGCAGGAACACGCGTAACTCATCGACATCTTTCCCTGTGGCCTTGGCCAACTGTTTCAGGCGATCCTTGATCGGTGCCTCGGGATCGATCTTGCCGCGGGCGGCACGGGAGTAGACCTGCTTATCCATATAGAAACATGAGCCGGGCTCATACATGGAGCCTTCGGGAGCCGCAGCCAGCGTTACTACGGAGCCGGGCATATCCTTGGCAAAAAGATTCGTTCCCTCAATCGGGTCAACGGCGATGTCTACGCCGATGCCTGACCCTGACCCTACTTTTTCACCATCGTAAAGGGCAGGAGCCTCGTCCTTGGCGCCTTCGCCGATGACAACGGTGCCGCGCATCGGCACTTCATTAATACGGATGCGCATGGCATCCACAGCCAGACCGTCGCCTTCGT
>Ga0316187_10003611_pt1 | contig 13430 bp, 10 predicted proteins | sample CroRivburrow1_MG_FD_204927 | JGI IMG/M metagenome (GOLD analysis project Ga0316187, IMG submission 204927) | Coastal sediment microbial communities from Maine, United States - Cross River worm burrow 1 | ecosystem: Environmental > Aquatic > Marine > Coastal > Sediment | place: USA: Maine...
GATCAGCGTCCGGCCCCCACCACATCGATAATTTGCGAAGGACCATAAAAAAGCCCGCTCAGGTTGAGCGGGCTTCGGGGTATTGCCGGTAGGCTTACACCGAGTAGTACATGTCGAATTCCACCGGGTGGGTGGTCATGTTCAGGCGTTGAATCTCACCTTCCTTGAGCGCGATGTAGGCATCGATCATGTCGTCAGAGAATACTCCGCCGGCAGTCAGGAACGCGCGATCCGCGTCCAGGGCAGCCAGGGCCTGGTCGAAGGTGGCCGCCACGGTGGGGATAGCCTTGCCTTCTTCCGGGGGCAGGTCGTACAGGTCCTTGTCCGCGGCATCGCCGGGGTGGATCTTGTTCTGGATGCCGTCCAGGCCGGCCATCAGCAGGGCGGCGAATGCCAGGTAGGGATTGGCGGTCGGGTCGGGGAAGCGAACCTCGATGCGCTTGCCCTTGGGGTTGGGCTCATAGGGAATCCGGATAGAGGCAGAGCGGTTGCGGGCGGAGTAAGCCAGCATGACCGGCGCTTCAAAACCGGGAACCAGGCGCTTGTAGGAGTTGGTGGACGCGTTGGTAAAGGCGTTCAAAGCCCTGGCGTGCTTGATGATCCCGCCTATGTAGAACAGGGCTTCCTCGGACAGGCCAGCGTAGCTGTCGCCGGCGAACACGTTCTCGCCATCCTTGGAAATGGACTGGTGCACATGCATGCCGGAGCCGTTGTCACCCACGATGGGTTTGGGCATGAACGTGGCAGTCTTGCCATAAGCGTGTGCCACATTGTGCACGCAGTACTTGAGAATCTGTACTTCGTCGCCTTTCTTCACCAGGGTGGAGAAGCGGATGCCGATTTCGCATTGCCCGGCGGTGCCCACCTCGTGGTGGTGCACTTCCACATCCAGACCCATCTGCTCCATAGCGGTGCACATGGCGGCGCGGATGTCGTGCAGTGAGTCTACCGGTGGTACCGGGAAGTAGCCGCCCTTGACACCGGGGCGGTGGCCGATATTGCCTTCTTCGAACTGGTGATTGGAAACCCAGGCCGCTTCCTCGGAATGAATCTGGTAGCTGGCACCGGACATTTCGACTTTCCACTTGATATCGTCGAAGATGAAAAACTCGGGCTCCGGGCCAAAATAGGCGGTGTCGCCGATACCGGTGGAGTTCAGGTACGCCTCAGCGCGCTGTGCGACGGAGCGCGGATCGCGGTCGTAACCCTGCATGGTAGAAGGCTCCACCACGTTGCAGCGCAGTATGACTGTAGCGTCGTCGGTGAAGGGGTCCAGCAGGGACGTGCTGTCGTCCGGCATCAGGATCATGTCTGACTCGTTGATGCCTTTCCAGCCGGCAATGGAGGAACCGTCGAACATCTTGCCGTCATCAAAGAAGTCTTCGCTGACTTCCTTGGACGGAATGGTCACATGCTGTTCTTTACCGCGGGTATCGGTGAAACGCAGGTCTACCCAGCGCGCTTCGTTTTCTTTTATCAGGTTCAGAGTTTGCTTTGACATCTCGTTTCCTCCATCGGATTTTAGTCGGGCCAGCGGCGCTGGCCTGCTTTCATGCTTCTGGTTTCGGCGGTTCCGCAGCGACCAGAAAATCTCGGCAAGCTCCTAGACAGCAAGAGCTGTGCCAAAAAGGTGCTAAACATAACCCAATGAATTTTATGGAGTTTTTGCCGGCGGCAGCACGGGAGACGCCATAATTGCACCAAGGCAGTGCGCTAATGCCCTGTATTGGTGCGCCTGTTGCAACTCGTTGGGGATCGTGTGGCTGATCCGCACCAAAATAGTAGGTGAGCCCGTATAGTACCTGGCTGATCAGACGCAAACGTTATGGCCTCTATGAAATTCGTTGTCAAGTATTTCCCGGAAATCGTCATCAGGAGTAAGCCCGTACGGTGTCTCCCTGGCTGAGGCCATGATTGTGGATGTCCGCCACTTCGGAAGAGGAAGAGCTGGCGCCTTGCTGGTCAAAGTCTATGCCCCCTGATCCCGGCGACCAACCGATCGATCAACGGGCATGCCCATTGCCGGACTTTAGGGTATAATCCGCGCCCTTTTTTAGGCGCTACGCTGCCCTGAGGTATTCCCTTGATCGAAAAGCTTCGCAATATTGCCATTATTGCTCACGTTGACCACGGCAAGACCACCCTGGTGGACTGCCTGTTGCAGCAATCGGGCACTCTCGACCGCCGTTCAGAGGGGGCCGAGCGCATCATGGACTCCAATGACCAGGAGCGGGAGCGCGGCATCACTATCCTGGCCAAGAACACGGCCATCGAGTGGAACGACTACCACATCAATATCGTGGATACCCCCGGACACGCCGACTTCGGTGGCGAGGTGGAGCGCGTGTTGTCCATGGTTGACTCCGTACTGTTGCTGGTAGATGCGGTGGACGGCCCCATGCCCCAGACGCGTTTTGTCACCTCCAAGGCCTTTGAGCAGGGTCTGCACCCGATTGTGGTGGTCAATAAGGTGGACCGCCCCGGCGCGCGCCCGGACTGGGTTGTGGATCAGGTCTTCGATCTGTTTGATCGCCTGGGTGCGACAGAGGAGCAGTTGGACTTCCCGGTGATTTTCGCCTCGGCTATCGAGGGCATCGCCGGCCTGGATCACGAGAACATGTCGGCCGATATGCAGCCCCTGTTCGAGACCGTGATAGAGCATGTACCCGCGCCCAAGGTAAATTCGGATGGTCCGCTGCAATTGCAGATCAGTGCCCTGGACTACAACAGCTACGTGGGAGTTATCGGTGTGGGCCGCATTACCCGCGGTACCCTGTCACCCAACACCCAGGTGATGGTGGTCGATATTGAAGGCGGTACGCGCAAAGGCAGGGTATTGCAGGTGATGGGCTATATGGGCCTGGAGCGGGTTGATGTGCCAAACGCCGAGGCGGGCGATATCGTGTGTATCACCGGGATCGAGGGACTGAATATCTCCGACACCCTGTGTGATCCGGAGCATGTGGAAGCATTGCCGGCGCTGTCGGTGGACGAGCCCACGGTCAGTATGACCTTCCAGGTCAACGACTCACCCTTTGCCGGGCTCGAGGGCAAGTATGTTACCTCCCGCAATATCAAGGAGCGCCTGGAGCGTGAACTGATCCACAACGTCGCGTTGCGGGTGGAGCCGGGTGACAGCCCGGACAAGTTCAAGGTATCCGGTCGCGGGGAACTGCACCTGTCGGTGCTGATAGAAACCATGCGGCGCGAGGGCTTTGAGCTGGGCGTATCGCGCCCCGAGGTGATCCAGAAAGAAGTGGACGGGGTGCTGCATGAGCCCTACGAGCAGTTGGTCATCGATTGTGAAGACCAGCACCAGGGCTCCGTGATGGAAGAGTTGGGCCTGCGTCGCGGGGAACTGGAAAATATGGTGCCCGATGGTAAAGGCCGGGTGCGCCTGGAGTTTATTATTCCGGCGCGCGGCTTGATTGGTTTTCGTTCCCTGTTCCTAACCCTGACCTCCGGCGGAGGTATCATGACTCACGTCTTCGACCACTACGGGCCGGTTAAGAACGCGGAAATCATTCACCGCAGCAACGGTGTATTGGTGTCCATGGTGAAAGGCAAGACCCTGGGCTATTCCCTGTTTAACCTGCAGGAGCGGGGGCGCATGTTCATCGAACCTAATGTGGATGTTTACGAGGGCCAGATCATGGGACTGCACAGCCGTGGTAATGACCTTGTGGTGAACCCTACCAAGGGCAAGCAGCTCACCAATGTGCGGGCCTCCGGTACCGATGAGGCGCTGACATTGACACCCCCGGTGCGCCATACCCTGGAGCAGGCGCTGGAGTTCATCGAAGAAGACGAGCTGGTGGAGGTGACCCCGCAAAGTATACGCCTGCGCAAGAAGCTGCTGCAGGAGCACGAGCGCCGCAAGGCCGCCCGCGGCAGCTAGCCGTCCAACGGGTATGCGCGCCCTGTTGCAGCGAGTCAGCCAGGCCAGCGTTGTCGTTGACGGCAGCAGCGTGGGCGAGATCGGTCGCGGTTTGCTGGTTTTTTTGGGCCTGGATCAGGGTGATAACCGGGACGCGGCGCAGCGTATGCTGGAGAAACTACTGGCCTACAGGGTGTTCCCTGACGCGGGCGGACGCATGAACCGCAGCGTGGTGGACATTGCCGGTGGCGTATTGCTGGTCTCCCAATTCACCCTGTCTGCGGATACCGGCAAAGGCCTGCGCCCCAGTTTTTCCAGCGCTATGCCGCCGCAGGAGGCCCGGGAGCTCTACGAGTACCTGTTACAGGCTTTGCAGCAGCGCCACCAACCTGTCGCCGCGGGTGTATTTGGTGCCGACATGCAGGTGAGCCTGATTAATGATGGTCCGGTGACTTTCCTGTTGGAGGTCTAGCGTCCGTCACTCACCTTGCGCAAGGTACAGCATTTGCACGTGCATGATGCCGTCCTCGTCATACGCATCTCCCTGGGTGGCAAACCCCAGGTCGGTATAAAAGGCCTCCAGGTAGGCCTGTGCGTTAATGCGGATGTCGCTGGCGGGCCAGTGCTGCCTATTGTGCCGTATGCCCCTGGCCACCAGCTCTCTGCCCAGGCCACTGCCGCGCGCTGCGGATGCGACAACGATTCTTCCCATGGAGCTTTCTCTGTAGCTGGTGCCCGGCGGCAGGCAACGCTGATAGGCCATGAGCTCTGTCCCCAGCCAGCACAGTATGTGTGTTGCCTGTTGGTCTTTCCTGTCCAGGTCCTGGTATAAGCATTGCTGTTCAATTACAAACACCTCCTGGCGCAGGCGCAGGATCGTATAGAGCTCGTCGTTGCCCAGTGCCTGAAAGCTTGTGGTCTGCCAGTGATAGGACATGGCCCCTCCAAAATGTTGAGCGCGGGCGTTCTCCCGCGGCACATTAGTTGCTACTATAGGCTGCAAATAGCTGCCCGAAAAGGTATCTGTATCTCGCCCGGGGGCGGTATAACAAAACGTTAAGCAGTCGGGGGCCACACGGTCTCCGTGTTCACTGGACAGGGGTTCGCGGATGTTGGCTAATGCTGAACTCGCGCAAGATTATTCAATATTGAATCAGCAATACCAGCAGTTGGTTGACGCACTGCTGCAAAGCGTTGGTTTGCAGGGTATACCCTTTGAGGTGGCGGTCACTGAGCAGGGTAACTTCCGCGGTTTTGATGGTGGCCAGTTTTATGTCGTGCAGCGCGGCTCCATCTGCGCCCGCTACCAGGGGAAAATTGTATATACACTGGAACAGGGCGATATCCTGTTGCCGGATATTGTCGGTCTGTCGGACCAGGAAATTACGGTTTTCTACGGTAGCGAGGGTGGCGCCACCCTGCACAGTTATCCCGCACTCGATTTCATGAGCCGTGTATTTACCGAGCGGGAGGCGACCAAGCTCTGGACCCGCCTGTTAGTCACCTACTCCGGTATCATGCTCAGAATAACCGCAGCCAGAACCCGGGATGACACCACCGCCACCCCGGGCTATGAGGAGTATGAGCCTGGCGACGTTATTATCCAGCAGGGTGAGCGTGCGGATTACGTGTTCAATATGTCCTGCGGGGTGGCTGAAGTACTGGTGGATGATGTCACTGTAGGCCGCATTGGCGAAGGTGAGATATTTGGCGCCATGGCGGCCCTGACCAACGCTGATCGCAGTGCCACTGTCAGGGCAAAAACCAACTGCTCAGTGGTCAAGGTGCCCAAGGAGCAGTTTACCGAGCTGATCAAAAACAATCCGGCGACGATTCACAGCCTGTTGATCGACATGGCCAATTCCATCGTCAATCTGAATGAACAGCTGGTGGGTCTGCGCGGTAGTCACGGCGTGGATTAACCCCTCGAGGACTGCGGCGCTCAGGCACCTCCTGGCCGCATACCTTCCCGCCGGAACACATCTTAATTTAGCAACTCACAGGCCAGTGTTACATGTCTGATATTCTGGAAATTGATAACGACGGCATCGAACAGGTGTCGCTCAAGCAGTATACGGAGAAGGCTTACCTGGATTATTCCATGTATGTCATTCTCGATCGCGCCCTGCCCCACGTGGGTGACGGGCTCAAGCCGGTGCAGCGGCGCATTGTTTATGCCATGAGTGAACTGGGGCTGAAGTCCTCGGCCAAGTACAAGAAGTCGGCGCGCACCGTGGGTGATGTCATCGGTAAGTTCCATCCCCACGGGGACAGTGCCGCCTATGAGGCCATGGTGTTAATGGCCCAGAATTTCAGCTATCGCTACCCTTTGGTGGATGGCCAGGGCAACTGGGGTTCGCCGGACGATCCCAAATCCTTTGCCGCCATGCGCTACACAGAATCGCGTTTGACCGCCTATGCCGATGTGCTGCTGGGCGAGCTGGGCCAGGGTACGGCCGACTGGGTGCCCAATTTTGATGGCACCATGGATGAACCTTCGGTGTTGCCCGCCCAGGTGCCCAACGTGCTGCTTAATGGCACCACCGGTATTGCCGTGGGTATGGCAACGGACGTGCCGCCACACAATCTGCGCGAGGTGGTGTCTGCCACCATCCGCCTGCTGGATGCGCCCAAGTCGACGGTGGCAGAATTGTGCGAGCACGTACAGGCACCGGATTTCCCCACGGAGGCTGAGATCATCACCCCCCGGGAAGAAATTCTCGCCATGTATGAAAGCGGTAGGGGCGGGTTGCGCATGCGTGCAGTGTGGGAGAGCGAAAACGGCGATATTGTCATTAACGCGCTGCCTTACCAGGTTTCAGGTTCCAAAGTGCTGGAGCAGATCGCCCAGCAGATGCAGGCAAAGAAGCTGCCCATGGTGGCTGACCTGCGCGATGAGTCGGATCATGAAAATCCTACTCGCCTGGTGATAGTGCCACGCTCCAATCGCATCGATCTGGACGGTTTGATGAGCCACCTGTTTGCCAGCACCGATCTGGAGCGCAGTTACCGCGTAAACCTCAATCTGGTGGGTATAGATGGCCGGCCGGGGGTCAAGGGCCTGGACCGTATCCTTAAGGAGTGGCTGAGGTTCCGTACCGAGACAGTGCGTCGGCGTCTGGAATATCGCCTGGAGCGGGTACTCAAACGACTGCATATCCTCGACGGCTACCTGGTGGCCTATCTCAACATTGACGAGGTGATTCATATTATCCGTACCGAGGATAAACCCAAGCCCGCGCTGATGGCGCGCTTTGGTATTACTGATGTGCAGGCAGAAGCCATCCTCGAGTTAAAGTTGCGCAACCTGGCCAAGCTGGAGGAGATGAAAATTCGCGGCGAGCAGGACGAACTGGAGCAGGAGCGCGACCAGTTGCAGAAAACCCTGGGTAGCGCCGCGCGACTCAAGACACTGATCAAGAAGGAACTGCTGGCTATTGCTGAAAAGTATGGTGATGAGCGCCGTTCGCCATTGGTGCTACGCGACGAAGCGAAAGCCTTCAGCGCGCTGGAGCTGCTCACGGCTGACCCGATTACGGTGGTTATGTCAGAAAAAGGCTGGATTCGAGCTGCCAAGGGGCATGATATTGACCCTACCAGCCTTGGTTACAAGTCAGGTGATGAGTTCAAGATGGCGGTACGCGGCCGTAGCAACCAGCCCGTAGTAATCCTGGATTCCACGGGGCGTGCCTATACCGTTGCATCGCACAACCTGCCCTCGGCCCGTGGACAGGGAGAGCCGGTAACCGGGCGTATCAATCCGCCGTCCGGTGCGACCTTCGAGGGCATGATGATGGGGGCGGACGACAGTCTGTATTTGCTGGCCAGCGATGCCGGCTATGGTTTCGTCGCAAAACTGGGAGACCTGCAGACCAAAAACCGTGCGGGTAAAGCTGCCTTGACGCTGCCCAAGGGCGGGCGTGTGCTGCAACCCGCGGCCATTGCGTCAACTGACGGTGCCTGGGTAACGGCGGTAAGCAACGAGGGGCGGCTGCTGGTATTCCCACTGGAGGACTTGCCGCAGCTGGTGCGCGGTAAGGGCAATAAAATTATCGGCATACCCGGTGCCCGGGTGCAGAGCCGGGAGGAGTTTGTGATCGCGGTGCAGGTGTTAACCGAAGCTGACAGCCTGGTGGTATACGCCGGCAAGCGCCACATCAGCCTGAAGTTCTCCGAGTTGGAACACTACAAGGGAGAACGTGGCCGCCGTGGTAACAAGCTGCCCCGTGGCTTCCAGAAAGTGGATCACATGCTGGTAGAGAGCTAGCGGTTGGTAGGATCGCTCAGGCGTTTCAGTATAAGTCGCAGTTGACGTTCCAGCAGATCCTGGTGGGGGCCCGCGAACTCGTCCAGCATGGCGTAATCGCGCAGCTCTGTGGGCAGGGTCTGCAGGCGCCCGGCGATATCGACGTCTTCACACACCACGGGTGACAACAGGATTTTCGGTGGCTTGCTGGCGCAGATTTCCTGCAACTCGTCCAGGGTGTGCTGCATATACAGTCCCGGGTAGATATCGCTGCTATCCCCTATACCCAGCTCACTTTGGGAAATTGCCATGGCAATGTTCATGGACAGTGGCATCTGCTGTTCCAGCTCATGACTGACGGCGCGTATCAGCCAGGCGCAAGAGGCGGCGCGAAACGCCGCACTGCCCGCGTTGTTGGGTCCGCTGAAGTAGATCGCCAGGCCAAACTGCCGCGACACCTGCAACTCCCCGCCGTAGAAGCCCGCTGCGGCGAAAACGACCTGGTGTAAGCGGTCGGTGTAGCGGTGCAGTGAGTGCTCATCCAGGGTACCCACGTAGTCCACCAGGCTGCTCAGGTGCAGGTATAGCAGTGCCGTGGTGCGATAGTTCTCATCCCTCGGGTTGGTATTGCTGCGGGTGCGCAGCAGGTCCATGGGCAGGGCATCGACGCGCCTGGCCAGCAGGGCCACTTCATTAACCGGCCCCTGGCTGCTGTCCTCGTCTTCCAGGGCAATCACACGTGCGAGGCTGGTCAGCCGGTTGGCAAGGCGTTGTCCCAGGTGGCGGCTGGCGCCATATACGGCCAGGCTTAACAGCACTGCCAGTCCCAACAGGCTCAGGATGAAGCGCAGGTGGGCGGCCCTGGCGTTGTCGCCGCTAATGGTGATCACCACCCGCCCGGCGATATCTGACTCGATGCGCACCGGGGCGCTGTATTCGTTGAGGCTATTGCCCAGCGTATGTCCGGCCTGGCCCAGTGCTTTGCCCTCTACATCGAAGATGGCGACCTGTTCCGCGGAAGAGGTTTCCACAAAGCGCTGTAATGAGGCGGAAACGCTGAGCAGGTCACCGTTCTCCAGGGCCGTGCTGATGCGCCTGGCGATCTGGTGCGCCAGCGCGGAGCCATACTCCTGCTGCTGCTGTGCCTGCATATGACGGCTGGATATCGCCCCCAGCGTCACCAGTGCCAGACTAACCAACAGGCAGAATCCTGAGGTGACCAGGGCCAGTTGTTGGCTGATGCCGGTGTTCTCGATGCGGTTGTTCACGCTCGGTGGAATAGTCCAGTGCGGGGGTGTGCGCAGTATAAACCAGGAGTGAGGTCAAATGACGCATTTTGTTTGCACTGAGGACCAAATTTCCCTGGGTATTGAAACGCGAGTGGGGCGCTTTCCACTTCCCCGCGCCAGCGGGTAGAATAGCCGACTAGCAATTTCCCCTGGATCCCCAGAGTGGCCGACATTTTACTAATAACGCTTTCCGGTGAAGACCAGCCCGGTCTCACCTCGGCAATCAGTGAGATCCTGGCCGCTCACCAGGTGAACGTACTGGATATCGGCCAGGCAGTCATCCACGCAACATTGTCTATGGGCGTGCTGGTGGAGATACCGGGAAGCTGTAACCGCGATGGCCTGACACAGGAACTGGAGCACTACGCGGCGGGGCGCGCCATGCGCCTGCGCATCAACCCTGTTACCCCCCAGAGTTATACCCGGTGGGTAGAGGGTCAGGGTCGGGCTCGTTATATCATCACCCTGCTGGCGCGCAAGATAACTGCCCACCAACTTTCCCAGGTAACCGCGGTGGTCTCCAGATACGGCTTGAATATTGATGGCATCAATCGATTGTCTGGCCGCATCCCCCTGGGCGAGCTGCCTGCATTGAGTAAAGCCTGTGTGGAATTCTCTGTACGTGGTTCTTTGCAGGATTCCGACGCCTTTCGCCGTGAATTGCTGGAAGTTGCCGGTGCCCTTGAGGTGGACCTGGCCTTTCAACAGGACAATATGTACCGCCGCAATCGCCGGCTGGTCGCCTTCGACATGGACTCCACCCTCATCGAGGCAGAGGTCATCGATGAGTTGGCCGCCGAGGCGGGGGTAGGGGAGCAGGTGAGCGCAATTACCGAGCGGGCGATGCGCGGGGAAATCGATTTCAGTGAAAGTTTCCGTGCGCGGGTCGCGCTGCTGGCCGGGCTGCCCGAAAGCGCGTTGCAGCGGGTCGCCAGCCGGCTGAAGATCACCGAAGGTGCAGAGCATCTGATAAGCACCCTGCACACACTGGGTTACCGAACCGCAATTCTGTCCGGCGGTTTTACCTATTTTGCGCGGCACCTGCAGCAGCGGTTGGGAATAAATTACGTCTATGCCAATGAGCTTGATATTGTCGACGGCAAGGTGACGGGTGATGTAACCGGTGCCATTGTAGACGGCGAGCGCAAGGCCGAGTTATTACGACAATTGGCCCGGGAAGAGGGAGTGGACCTGCAGCAGGTCATCGCGGTGGGAGATGGCGCCAACGATTTGCCAATGCTCAGCATCGCCGGCCTGGGCATCGCGTTTCACGCCAAACCCCTGGTGCAGCAGCGCGCTGAGCAATCAATCTCAACCCTGGGCCTGGATGCCATTCTCTACTTGCTGGGATTTTCGGACAAGCACCAGGGCAAGGTGCGCGAGTAGTTACCGCAAATGCGCTAAATCTTGCTCCACAGTGAGTCGTAGGGCGATGTGAGGTGGCCCGAGCGATCTTCTCCCAGCACTTCGCCCATTTGCTTGATGTAGCGGAAATCGAATTGCGCAAAGCTTGCGGTCGCCGTGATCTGGCGCAACAGCTGGATGAAATATTCTTCACCCTCGCGCACCAGGGTAATTTTCTGGCGCTCAGAAAAACCGGCCCGGGGTGTTATCAGGGTGTGGGGCTGCCCCACCAGTTTTACTTCCGGTAGCAGCAGTACCCGCATAGGCGCGGACTTCTCTCCGGTTTTGCGATGAATCAGTGCGCCATAAGGTTTGGCCTGAGGGCTCAGCAGCTCCAACCCGACCAGTGTCCTGGCATTCTCCAGTTGACTGATCCAGCGAATAACAGCCAGTACCCAGCCCCGGCTCTGCTCCTCCTTGAGGCTGACCAGGTCGCCGCTGCGGGTGTCGCCGGGAAGTCCCGCGCTCCATTCCAGGCAATAGCCCCCGGGGCTGCCATTGGCCAGCTGCACCTTGAAGATAGGGTAGCGCTCTTCCGGGGACAGTTGCTCTGCATCCTCGCCCAGCAGTTCCTTTTGTGTTTCCTTGTCGAGATCGATGCGGTGCTCCAGGTCTACAGCCGCCTCGGTCTGGTTGTAATGTTCCTGGGGGCTGAAATCTTCCTCTGGATTGGCCTGTTGCCAAAGATCGCCCCGTTCCTGGTGCTGCAGAAACGGATTGGTGGCCACACGGGACGCAGCCGGTGGCAGGTATTGGTCGCCATATAACAGCCGCTCGAACACACGTTCTCCCGCGAGGTGGTAGTGAGCGGCGCTGAGTCCGATGCTGATCCACAGTGGATGGGGCGAGCTGACCCGCTTGAAATTTCGCAGGCTCATGCTGCCCAGGGCTTTTATGATGTGCTCCACGGTATTCCCGGTCAGCCGCAAGTCCTTGCCGAAGGTAATATCTTTGCCACCCTCTGCCTGCAGCAGATCCTCGAGATGCCGGATCAATGCGCGGGTGTCTACGTAGCGGCATTGGGGGTTTTGCGGTTCGTTGTACAAGGAGCTGTAAAGGGGAGGCTGGTCGCTGTCGATATTGACCAGAAATATGCCTTCCGCATCGGGTGGTTGTCGCAGCTGGACCAGCTCCGCCCAGTCCTGTAGCCCCCGGTAAACAGCCGCGAGGTCGCTCTGGCGCAGCTGGTTTGGTTTGCAGCAGCCGAGAAGCAGCGCTTGCACATAATTGCCGGCGATAGTGCGTGCGCCTCCCAGGGGCTCGTTGATGGGCAGTTTCTGCAAGCCCTGTGCCTCGGCCAGCGCATACAACTGGTGCAAGGTGAGCCAGCCGTGCAGCTCGACCGGGCGGTGCAGTTGGAAGGTCAGCAGCAGTTTGTGGCCACTGAACAGCAGGGCCCGGTGTATGGCTTCAGCAGCAAGCCGCGCGGGGTTGGTGTTGCGGATGGAATCCCGCTGCTGGATGGCATGGATGGCGACAATGCTGTAGGCGGTCGCGGCCAGGTCGCACAAACTGCCGGCGATCTCCGCCATCTGCCGGGGCTCTTCCGGCATCACCAGTGGCTGGTTGAGGTAGCGCCGCTGCAGATTGGACAGCGCTACCAGGAGGCTGGGTCGCAGGCTTTCGATAATCAGATAGCGATTTTCCGGTGACATCTCCACATGATTGAGGTCGCTCAGCGCGTGCCTTAACTGTTGCACCACTGATTGCGTGTTGGCAACTGGCAGGCTTTGAGCCCAGTCTCGAGCCGCGCCTTCATCGAGCTCGAACAGGGAAAACTGCTGTAGATCCTGTTTTGGAATTTTGAGTTTGATAGGTGCGTTGCTTACCATGCGTCCCGAGCCTGTTATGTTATGTGACCTTGCAGGAACCTACTCTCAGTAGAATATCCTAAATGCCCTGCATCTGCCATTGGCGAACCCCCTGGGGTATTATAGACGCCTTTATGCACCCCCAACAGAACGAGAACACCATGGCCAATTACTCTACCAATGAATTTCGCTCGGGCCTGAAGGTCATGCTGGACGGCGAGCCCTGCAGCATCCTCGATAACGAGTTCGTTAAGCCGGGCAAGGGCCAGGCATTCAACCGGGTAAAACTGCGCAATCTCAATTCTGGCCGCGTCTGGGAGCGTACCTTCAAGTCGGGCGAAAGTCTTGAGGGTGCCGATGTGATGGAACGCACCATGGAGTATCTCTACACCGATGGTGAGTTCTGGTATTTCATGGAGCCGGATACCTTTGAGCAGTTCCAGGCTGACGCCAAGGCGGTGGGTGATGCCCATCTCTGGTTAAAGGAGCAGGATCGCTGTGAAATCACGCTGTACAACGGTACTCCCCTGTCGGTGGCGGTGGCGAATTTTGTGGAGCTGGAAATAGTTGAAACCGATCCGGGCCTCAAGGGTGATACCGCCAGTGGTGGTAGTAAACCCGCCAGGCTCAGTACCGGAGCAGTGGTCAAGGTGCCGCTGTTTTTAAGCCAGGGCGAGGTGATACGCGTGGATACCCGCACTGGCGAGTACCAGGGCCGTGCCAGCAAGTCCTGATGTCCCCTTGAACTGGCGGCCATCGGCGGATCTGTCCGCCCTGCGCGCACGGGCCGCCCTGCTGCAGGA
>Ga0316187_10003612_pt1 | contig 13429 bp, 13 predicted proteins | sample CroRivburrow1_MG_FD_204927 | JGI IMG/M metagenome (GOLD analysis project Ga0316187, IMG submission 204927) | Coastal sediment microbial communities from Maine, United States - Cross River worm burrow 1 | ecosystem: Environmental > Aquatic > Marine > Coastal > Sediment | place: USA: Maine...
CCGGACTTTCAGCGAACCCATCATCACGCTAAAGGGCTCTAGCCCCAGGTCGGTCTGATTTAACTGAAAATGGCCAGTCGCGACAATTCGCTCGTCCGACACAATCGCCTGCAGAGGTATTTCGACCGTGTGCACATGCGAGCGCACCGCAATCTCAACCTGCACCGTGATGTCCGGAAGATTGCCGCGCACCCGCCGGCTACGCATCACGATCTCCGGCCAGGCCTCTGCATCCAGTTGCTGCGCTCCCAGCATATTCGCGCGGGTGCCATTCACAGCCTCCGGGTCTAGCTCACCCGGGAAATCATCACCCGCATCCACCCGGTACTGCGGCAGATCGACATCCATAGTTTCAACCGGTATGCGAATCTCGAATGAGGCATCCTGCGGTGTATCTGCAATATAAATTTCACCCTGCAGGTCATCTGAACTGACGACATGGTTGTGACCAAGATTGGCCAGCCGCCCATCACGATAGACCAGCACCGTCAGGCGCGACTGATCAGTGCGCAGCCGAAAGCGGCGGGCATCGGGAGCAATAGCCAGCGGCGCAAAATCCGCAAGGGCAGCATCACGCGTGACGGGACCCTGACAGCTTTGCAGGCCCGGCACCAGCAGCACGAGCATCAAAACCAGGGAATAGCCGGGGCGCCAAAGAGCACCCGACTTAAGGCTTAAATGCCGCTGAACATACAACAGGAAACTGCTACACATGAACGCAGACTATGCCAGTCTGCTCGCCGCGTAAATGCTATTCACTAATAGAATTGAAATTGCAGGGCAGGTTTCGCCCGCATTCGCCAAACGCTATTTAAAGTAATTTTTGGGATCAATGCCAAACGCCCCAGCCTCGTGGCCTTGCGCAATCCAGCGCGACTTGGCTTCGCGCGCACTACTGGGGAGCTTACGCAGGTCGACGGTCTTTTGCTTAGTCAATGGCTGCTTCTCGGCGTCCAGGAGCAGCATCACCTTGGGCCGCAGGCGTCGGACCCGGTTCTGCTCGATAACGATACCGACTTCGCCACTGTTCAATTCCACGAGACTGCCGGTTGGGAACATGCCCATTGCCTGCACAAACTGCTCGACCAGTTCACGCTGAAATAGCACACCGGCCTGTGAATTTAGCTCGCATATCGCATCGTAAGTTGACATCGCAGGCGCATAGACACGCGCGGTTATCATGGCGTCATAACAGTCCACCAGACCGGATATTCTTCCATAAACCGGAATATCGGAGCTTTTTGCGCCCTTGGGATAACCCGAACCATCGTAACGTTCGTGATGATATTCGATCATATCCAGGACCTCGCGGCCTATCCCGGATGTCTTGCTGACCATGTCCAGGCTGTAGTCGACGTGCTGTCGCAGCAAGTTGACTTCGTAGTTAGAAAGATTGCCCTCTTTATGCAAAATATCTTCCGGCAAACGCGCCTTCCCGACATCAAGCAACATCCCGCCTATGGCCAGCGTTTCCAGACTGCGGCTATCAAAGCCCAAATGACGACCCAACACGACCGCCCATACCGATGAGGCAATTGAGTGATGATAAGAATACTCATCGCGTTTTTGCAGACCCACCAGCCAGACCATCGCATCAGGGTTGCGCATGACGCTTTCGATAACTGGGCTTACGGCATTCTGCACACTATCCAGATCGACTCCCTTGCCTGCCTGCACATGCTCGAGCAACGTATTGACAGTCTGGACGGCGGCTCGGTAGGCTTCCTTCGCCTTCGGAGCCTCCTGCTTAATTGAACTGCGATTGCGATAGGTTCGGACACCACTCATCCGCTCGTTCAGAGTGCCGGAAGGGTCCAGGCTGGCAAAAAAACTGACGACCCGGCGAGCCAGCGAGGGCCGCGGGGCCAGCGAGACCAGGTTACCCCGGGGACTGTTGTCCTGATTTAGTACTTCCAGCTGCGTTGCGGATTTACCGGGACTCAGCCTTGCCTCAATTTCACTCTCCCCGAGCGAGCTGCGTGCCGGATCAACATAGACATGCTGACAGTAGTAACGTAACTGATTAATTTCAGCGGATTCACGGACTTCGAAGCCCTGAAACAAGAAGGGCGTCTCCAGCCACGGGCGATCCAGCTGGGCAACATACATACCCGGCACCAGACTGGCAGCATCAATTTTTATGCGCGCCTTGCCCACAGAACATCCCGTACTAAGTTAAATGGCAATATTAAGCACCAAGCTTAGGGGCTCTGAGGGTCGGCAGACACGCCAGACATCACAGTTTTGAGTACTTTAGGCAATAATTTCCCCGGCAGTACCGGATGGACGGTATTCTGGGGCCGCAGTGTCAACCACCCCGGCTACCAGACGTTTCAGAAGCTTATGATCCCCACTAAACCTGTCTACGCCACGCTCAGCCGCACATTTTTGATATGTGCGGGCGTGGTTGCATTGTCTGCCTGCTCATCACACCCGGATCCGATCATTGATACCAAAGGCGTCAATATGACGGTCTATGAAGAGGATCTGGCGGAATGCAAATCCTATGCAGAACAGATCGACCCGAGCGTCGGCATGGCCAAGGGAGCCGCAGCGGGTGCCGCAACCGGTGGCGCAATTGGTGCTATCAGCGGTGGGCGTGATGTTGGCGAAAGCGCCGGCGTGGGCGCGGTACTGGGCGTTTCCAAATCGGGCGTCAAAGCAGCCAATGACAAGGAGAATGTAGTGAAACGCTGCTTACGCTATAGAGGGTACAAAGTACTTAACTAGGCCCGCTAAAACACACACCCGTTCCGCCAAGGCCACAATACCCGCCCGGGTTCTTGGCAAGATATTGCTGATGGTAATCCTCAGCATAGTAAAACGGCCCCACCGGCAGAATTTCGGTAGTGATCGTTCCATAACCGCCCTTTGTAAGTAATACCTGAAAGTCATCACGCGCTTGCAAGGCCAGGCGTTGCTGTGCATCGCTGCCGGTATAGATGCCTGAACGATATTGCGTACCCGTATCGTTGCCCTGACGCATACCCTGGGTAGGATCGTGTGACTCCCAGAATACCTGCAACAATCTTTCGTAATTGATCTGCGCTGGATCAAAAATTACCCGCACGACCTCGTTGTGACCTGTCTGACCCGAACAAACTTCCTGATAGGTTGGGTTCGGCGTATAGCCGCCCGAGTAACCCACTGCTGTTGCATAAACCCCGTCCAGTTCCCAGAAGCAGCGCTCCGCACCCCAGAAACAACCCAGGCCAACGACGGCCGATTCAAGGCCGGCTGGAAACGGCTCACGTATCGGGTGACCACTTATATAGTGCTGGTTAGTGAGCGGCAGCGGCTCATCCCGACCCGGGAGTGCCGCTTCCGGATTCGGCATTCTCGCTTTAGTGGAAAACAGGCCCATCAGCATTCAACTCCTAAACGTTTCTACCCGCCACAATGGCTTAATTTCTAGACATACGATAATAGTGCGTGAAAACGCAGTAACTAACCACTTGTGACCAGCCTGAAGCCAGTTTGTTCACCGCAAGATAAATCACTCAGCCCTTGCTGGGCTGAATAAAATATGCAACAACCACTATTAATGAAAGACTTTAGCAAGATCCCAAGCATGCATAACGAACGGCGGAAGAGCCTGCTGGCGATGACCGTGCTATCTGCATGCTACGCAGCCGTTGGCGGAATCGCTTATGGGGCGGAACTCCAGGGGGAAGAGCAACAAAAGCAGATCCAATCGCAATCCGCCGATGACACCCCGATAATCGCACCCGCTGATGCACCTCTATCCGAAAGCGTTGCAGAACCGAGCCCGGACTCCGATACCTCAATAGCGTTCACGCTCGAGGAACGGTTAGATGATGCCCACATCAGGTTTCTCAGTTATTTCGCCGATGAGCTTTACCCGCAGGCACTGGTTGCGGCGACACAAACGGCGCAGCTAACCGGCGAATACTATGGCGATCAATCTCTGGAACACGCACTGGCCTTGGTAAATGTCGCGACAGCACAAACCAAAACCGGCGACCTGGCCGGGGCGATTGCTAATTATAGAACCAGCATAGAACTGATCGAGGATCGCGAGGGCATCGTTTCACCCCGGCTGGTGAACCCTCTCATGGGGCTTGCGGCGACACACAATGAACTGGGCGCATTTGACCGGGGCCTTATAATTTACAAGCGGGCACTGCGCATAAACCACGTCGAACTGGGTCTTAACAATGATGAACAAATGAGAATTCGCGATGGCTTAACGGAAAGCTATCTCGGGCTTGGCGACAAGGAAGATGCAAATTTTCAGCAAGAAGCCCAGGTCCGGATTATCAGACAGGAGCACGGCGACAATCTGGATGAATTGCTGCCCGCGATATACAAATTGGCGGCCTGGTACAAACGTTCTAATCAACCCGAGCAGGAAGCAATGCTGCTGCAGAATGCAACCCGCGCTATCAAGAAGAAGGTGGGTAATGACAGCAATGAACAAATCAGGATGCTGCGCAGTTTGGCTGCCGCCCATCAACGGCTCGATATGCCCTCAGAGGCGATGCGCCTACTCAAGAAAGCCTGGCGAATCAACGAAGACAGGGATAATCGGGACCCGTTACTAAGCGCCGATATAGAAGTCGAGATTGGCGATTCTTATAATGTCTATAACGACCTGCGTGAGGCTCGTCGCTATTACACCCGCGCCTGGCAGACACTGGCCAGCGAAGGCGGCAACGACAAACAGAAGCTGCTGGAACAATATTTTGGAACGCCGGTAAACATTTGGTCAGTGCGGCTTCCTGATGTATATCCGACAAATTCGAAGACAGCATCGCGGGCGCTGGAAAATCCGGATGCGTTCCGCGAGGGTCTGCTGGTTGCCGAATACGAAATTGATGAAGATGGTCGTATCGACAACATCAGGTTCATCGAGTCTGACCCAGCGGGTCTGCTCGATAAACGGGTCATCTACCTGCTGGGCCGATATTTTTATCGCCCCAGGTTCGTAGATGGCGCACCCGTGTTGACCGAGGGCATAGAGTTGCGCCACCGTTTCCGCTACCTGCCAGAAAAATCTAAACAAGACGCCGAGAAAAGTCGTGCTGATCCCGGCGACCGGCTCGAGTATCCGGGAGCAATGAACTGACATGCGCGCTATGGTCCTGGAACGGCCCGGTGGCAGGCTGGAATGGCTTGAACTGGCTAATCCGGAGCCAGCAGATCATGACGTTGTGCTTGAGGTCGAGGCTTGCGCGGTTTGTCGAACCGATCTTCACGTTCTCGACGGAGAACTCCCCGATATTGCCTACCCTGTTATCCCCGGTCATCAGGTTGTCGGCCGCGTATTAAAAGCAGGCAAACTAGCAGCATTGAAACCTGGCATGCGCGTTGGGGCGGCCTGGCTGGGATGGAGCTGTCAGGCCTGCGACTTTTGTGAGAGCAATCATGAAAACCTTTGCGATACCGCACGGTTTAATGGCTACCAGTGCAATGGCGGCTTTGCAGAGCAAATGCTGGCAGATGGTCGCTACGTATTTCCTCTCGATGACAGGCTCCAGCCTGAAGAACTCGCGCCATTACTATGCGGAGGCCTTATAGGCTACCGCAGCCTTAAAAAGGCCGGCCCGGCCAGGAAACTCGGTATTTACGGCTTCGGCTCCGCAGCTCATCTGGTTACGCAACTCGCCGTTTACCAGGGTCGCGATGTTTATGCCTTCACCCGGCCTGGCGATTCCAGCGCTGCCAGCCTGGCCGAGAGTTGCGGTGCTCACTGGGCAGGCGGCTCTGACCAACCGGCACCTGTTCCGCTTGATGCAGCTATTATTTTCGCACCCGTCGGAGCATTGGTTCCGAAAGCGCTGAAAGACCTGCGTAAAGGCGGCACGGTAGTCTGCGGCGGCATACACATGAGTGATATACCAACCTTTCCCTACGCCGATCTCTGGGGCGAGCGCTCAATCGTGTCCGTCGCTAACATGACACGTGCCGACGGCCGGGAATTTCTTGCTTTGGCCAAAGAAGCGAATATAAAACCCCGTATAGAAACGTGGTCACTGCAGGAGGCCAATACGGCCTTAGACCGCCTTGGAAGGGGTGAAACCAACGGTACGGCGGTTTTGCTGCCTTAATGACTCAGCGTCGGGTTAGCACGGCAGCAGTGCCTGACGCCCTATACAGTGCGCGTGCTTCCTGAATGCGCTGATAAACTTCACGCGAACGCCCGCCTATTTTTTCGATGAGCTGCTCTGTAACCTCGGCGGTGGCGCCGCGCCATTGATCGCGCTGCTCAGACGTCAAAGGGTGCACAACGAATCCCAGGCTAGCTGCATTGTCCAGATCACTGCGCGACTCACTGCGCACGGCCATCCGGGTAGACGTGATGGCCGGCCATGACTCAGTCACCATGGTTTGCTGCGCTCCAGACAAGCTGTCCCACCACGATTTGCTCGCGACTATGGCAGATACACCGAAAGAATGATCCGTTAGAGTCAAATGCCTGGCCTCGGATGCGATACCGGTCCGCGCATAAAGACTAACGGCATTCTCACCTGCTTCAATTAATCCGGTTTGCAGCGAAGCCATGACATCTGAAAAGCCCAGGGGAATCACATCGGCGTCGATGGCGGTTGCAAACATCCTGGCGGCCGGGCCGGAACCCACGCGAAAGCGGCGGCCGGCGGCCTGCTCGGGCAATAGCAGCGGTTCTTTGGCGTAGACGTCTATAAAACCTATTTCATACCAGCTGACCAGGTGCAGACCTTTCTCGGCGAGCAGTTCACGATAGAGTTCAGTTAACAGGTTGTCGTAAACAAAATCCGCTTCGGCTTCATCATTAAACAGAAAGGGCGCGTAAAGAAGGGCCATCTCCGGAACAACGGCAGAGACCGCCATAGCGGACAGGTTGGCAAATTGCACACGGCCGCGGCGCAAGCCAGACACAAGCTGATCTTCAGAGCCCAGCTGACCATAGATCAGCATGCGCAGCGATAACTCGCCTTTGCTGGCGTTGACCAGACGATCCCGGAATGTCAGCCAGTGGCGCTCGCCCTGGGTATCAGGAAACGTTGTGCCCGCGACGGTAACAGGCCGGACCACGTCGGCATTGCTGCCAGAGTCACATCCGGCAACCGGCAACACCAATAGAAACAGCACCCATTGCCGTAACGGCGATGCTGCCAGGCACAACGTGCGCGCCCAATTTGCAATGAATCCTGCAGTTTCCAGCACCAGCCACCCCTTCAGCCTGCTACCCGACCAGGCCTTTACACAAGATATTTAAAAAATGCGCCAATCGGCGCCACTTTGCCATTAAGATTACAGCAACCCGAAATACAATGAGACAGCCCATCGTCCTCTGCACCAGGCTCATTTAAGGGCTGACATGCTGACTCGAGCCGGGCACGTTACCAAGGTAAGCAATGTGAAAATCGAAAACAACACCGTTGTCACGGTCGACTATGTACTCACGAACGACGAGCAGGAAGAACTGTATTCATCAGAGAATGATGAGTCGATAGTCTATCTGCATGGCGGCGATGAACTGCTCGACGGGCTCGAGCGCGCCCTGGATGGAAAATCGGTCGGCGAACACTTCTCAGTTACCCTGCAGCCCGATGAAGCCTATGGTGATGAGCAGCCTGAACTGATCCAAACCCTGCATAAAGACGAATTCAATGGTGTAGAGATGCATGAGGGCATGGAACTGCAGGGCAAAGACCCGGACGGAAACTTTCAACTACTGCGGGTGCAAAAGGTTGTTGGCGATCAGGTTACCGTAAACATGAATCACCCACTTGCGGGCATGGTTCTGCATTTCGCGGTAGAGGTTAAAGGCGTGCGGCCAGCAACCGAAGAGGAACTGGCGCACGGTCACGCGCACTAACGCAACGGTTGCCGGGAACTCCATGGGCCTTGCGCCGTCGAAGCATAAAGCAATCTGGAGTCACGCATGCTGATTAAGACCAGTCGCAACAACACCAGTCCGGGCGTACAAAGCTCGGACATCACCCCCGAATCCGTCTATCTCAACCGGCGGCAACTGTTACGCGCAGCCGGTTTTTCGGGTGCGGCGGCCTTGCTACCAGGCACTGCATCGGCCGATGAAATCCCGTCACGCTATAAACGCATCCCGGATCTACGCACAAGTTCATTCAGCACAAATGCGGCCCAGACTTCATTTGCAGATGTAACCTCATACAATAATTTTTATGAATTCGGCACAGACAAAGGGGACCCAGCCGAATATTCAGACGCGTTCAAGCCCGCGCCCTGGTCGGTCAGCGTCGATGGTGAGGCCGAGCTTACCGGCACGTTCACACTGGAAGATATTCTTGCGCCACACACACAGGAAGAACGGGTTTACCGCATGCGGTGTGTCGAGGCCTGGTCGATGGTTGTACCGTGGGTGGGCATTCCACTCGGCGATATCCTGAAACGCTTTAAACCAACGTCAAAAGCAAAGTACGTCGCATTTGAGACCGTTGTTCGCCCTTCAGAAATGCCAGGCCAGAAGCGGGCTATCCTGCCATGGCCCTATCGTGAGGGGCTGCGCATGGACGAAGCCATGCACCCGCTGACCATCCTCGCAACCGGCGTTTACGGCGTAGAATTGCCCAACCAGAATGGTGCGCCGTTGCGCCTGATCGTCCCGTGGAAATATGGCTTCAAGAGCATCAAATCCATCGTGGGCATACGCTTCATGGAAAAAGAGCCCTACACGACGTGGAATGACCTGGCATCGAATGAATATGGCTTCTACGCCAACGTTAACCCGGAAGTCGACCATCCGCGCTGGAGCCAGGCACGTGAGCGCCCCATAGGCGGCGGATTTTTTGCATCGAAAGTGCCTACGCAGATGTTCAATGGTTACGCAGAACAGGTCGCCGACCTTTACCGGGGCATGGATCTGGCCCGCAATTTTTAGGTGATTTTCCCCACCACTCGACAGACGCGTTTTGTCGTCAAACCACTCTGGTTCCTGGCATGTTTGTCGCCATTCCTGTGGTTGCTGCTAAACGCTTTTGAGATCACCGGCCCGGGTCTTGGTGCCGACCCGATAGAGGCTATACAGGACTTCATGGGTGAATGGGGGCTGCGGATGCTTTTGCTGACGCTGACTCTAACCCCGCTTCGGCAACTGACTGGACGTGCATGGATCAGCCAATTGCGGCGGATGACAGGGCTGTTTGCACTCTTCTACATTAGCCTGCATTTTCTGAATTACCTGTTGCTGGACCAGGGCCTGGACTGGTCCTTCATTGTCGAGGATGTTATTGAGCGCCCATTTATTACGCTGGGGGTGATTGCACTTCTGGGTCTCATCCCACTCGGTGTCACCTCAACCAACGGCTGGCGACGCAGGCTTGGGCGAAACTGGAACAAACTCCACCGTCTTGTTTATCCGATCGCTATTCTTGGCTGCTGGCACTTCTGGTGGCAGGTTAAGCAGGATATTGCTGAACCCGCAATTTATGCAGCCATTCTGATCGCATTGTTGAGCATCAGGCTATACGGTAGATACAAAAAATCCAGGTAGACAGAGCACGGCAGCTCTCAACCTCCGACCTGTGGTTTTACCCGCATCGTAAAGCCAGTTTAAGACACTGAACCGGCAAACGGGGACACAACCCATGGGAAAAAAAATCCCGCACCCGGTTGCCCGAGCGCGGGAAATCAACAACCCGCTTCCGCTATCTTTGGAACGCGCTACAAGTTGTAGCCACGTTCTTCGTGCTGGGTGAGATCGAGACCTTCGGTCTCTTCCTCTTCTGAGACACGTAATCCAATTATCATGTCAATTGCCTTAAACAAAATAAAGGAGATTACCCCGCACCATATCGCTATCGATACGGCACCAATCGCCTGCTCAACCAACTGCGCACCGCTCGACGTAATATTCTCATTAAGAAAACCCTGACCGCCCAAGCGATTCGCCAAAAAGGCCGTAAGAAGAATCCCGAGGAACCCTCCGACGCCGTGAACAGGGAACACATCGAGTGAGTCATCTATTTCGAATCTTCGTTTAACGATTTGCGTCGCCCAGAAACATACGAAACCTGCCGACAGACCAATAATCAGTGCGCCTGCGGGGCCGACGAAACCCGACGCCGGTGTAATCGTGCCCAAACCGGCCACCATGCCCGTAACGATGCCCAGCACACTGGGCTTACCGAAACGAAACCATTCCATCGTCATCCAGGCAAGCGAACCCGCCGCTGCACCCAGATGCGTAACGAGCATCGCCATACCGGCATCACCGTTGGCCGCCAAAGCGCTGCCCGCGTTAAAGCCAAACCAGCCTACCCACAACATACCTGCGCCGGTAACGGTCATCGCGAGATTGTGCGGAGGCATCGGCGTAATCGGGAAACCTTTACGTTTGCCCATCATTATGGCCGCAACCAACGCTGCAATACCCGCATTGATATGCACCACACCGCCGCCGGCGAAATCCATAAAACCACGCTCAGCCAGCCAGCCGCCACCCCACACCCAGTAAGTTACTGGCGCATAAACCAGCAACAACCACAGGGCCGAAAAAACCATCATGGCCGAAAAGCGCATACGTTCAGCAAAGCCGCCGATGATCAGCGCCGGGGTAATAATGGCGAAGGTCATCTGAAACATGATGAATACTGTTTCCGGATAGGTACCGGTCAACGAATCCTCAGTAACCCCATTAAGCAGCGCCTTGCTAAAGCCGCCCAGCCACGGGCCGCCGTCAGGGCCAAATGCCATCGTGTAACCCACGATCACCCACAACACCGATGCCATGCAGGCAATGGCAAAACACTGCATCAGCACCGACAAAACATTCTTCGTCCGAACCAAACCACCATAGAAAAGCGCCAGACCGGGTAACGTCATGAACAGGACGAGCGCTGTGGCCGTTAGCATCCAGGCGGTATCACCCGAATCCAGGCCCTCTGCCATCGCTACGCCAGGCAACAAGAATGGCAGCAACACAAAAGCGCGCAAAGCCTTAAGAGATAGAGCCATATATGATCCCCCGTCCATCTACAGCAGTGACGTAATCAGTGCTACAAACAAATTCTTAGATTATTTTCAGAGCGCGCTATCGCCGGTATCACCGGTACGAATTCGAATGGTCTGCTCTATCGTAGAAACAAATATCTTGCCGTCGCCAACTTTGCCGGTGCGCGCTGACGAAACAATTGCTTCGATCGCCTGCTCTGCCAGCTCATCACTCACGGCAATTTCGATCTTGGATTTAGGTAAAAAGTCCACGACATACTCGGCACCCCGATACAACTCAGTGTGGCCGCGCTGTCGTCCAAAGCCTTTTACCTCGGTCACTGTCATGCCATTAACGCCCACTTCGCTTAACGCATTGCGCACGTCGTCAAGTCGAAACGGCTTTATGATTGCTGTAATCAGCTTCATTCAGGAATCTCCCGCATATTATTTATTTTTGTTTGGCGCGCTAGAAAAGCACTAGTATTGCTGCCGCTATTCTAGCGCATATTATGTCATTAAGGATGGTTCATCTCCGGCACTATGGGTAACCACTGCCAGTACAATTGGCGAACTTCGCATCCGCTGGTCGGCCAGACGAGATATTTAGAATGGGTAAAAACACCTTTGAACTTCACAGCACAACCAATCCAGACTGGATTGAAACCGTGCTCGCGGACTTTGATGCTTTTCTTATCGATCACGCCAGCTGCGAACGCAAGGCGAATGCCCTGTTGATGAGCATGATCGTCAAGTATCCGGACCGCACGGAAATCATCCCGCGACTTATAGAGCTGGCCCAGGAAGAGCTTGATCATTTCGCCGAAACCTACACCTTCATGGCGAATCGAGACTTGAGGCTTGGCAAGGATGAACCAGACCCGTACGTCAATCAGTTGCTGGCCAGCGCACGGCATGGGCGGGACGAGCGATACATTGACCGAATGCTTATCGCAGCGGTGATTGAAAAACGCGGGGCTGAGCGATTCAGAATTATCGCCGAACATGCGGCCGATCCCGACCTGGCAGCGTTTTACGACAAGCTCTGGAAGTGCGAAATCAAGCATGCCCAGGTATTTGTACTATTGTTGCAAAAGGAATTTTCTGCGGACCTGGTAACCGCCAGACTCAACGAGCTACTAACCCTTGAAGCTCAAGTACTGGAGGGCCTGGAGCTAAGACCAGCATTGCACTAAACACCGTACAATCAGCGCCACGCCCGGCCTAATAGATTCTGTAGCCACCATGCTTCGAACGACTGCGGCTATCGACCAGATACCATCCACCGGCGAGCCCACCGACAAGAGCCATTACCATCGCTATGAACAACCAGTAAACCGGGACGCTCGTATCATATTGGGACATCTTGTCTGACAGGTCTGCATTTTCCTCACGCAGGGTTTCTACATCGCCTTGCTGGTCCTGCAACTGAGTAACTTTTTCCTGCTCACTGGCCAATTGCGTTCGTAATTTTTTCACTGTGCTTTCGAGGCCGGCGTTTGCTTGCTCCAGTTTGTTCACCCTGGTCCGCGCCGGCTCTTCTTCAACCAGGTATAAAGACTTTACCCAGCCTTCCTGCCCGCCTTCGCTGCGCACATGCACATACCGCCCCTTGCTCTCGAGCAATTCCAATCGGTCACCACTGCGTAGCTTGAGCAGCACCGGGCCATTCATAGCCTCGGTCGCATACATATCAAGACGCAGCATGTCGGTCACGTAAATACTTTTAGCCTGCGCGGCCGCGCTGGAAAAAAGCAACATGACAAGCAATGGTCCTCTCAAGGACTGAGCGACCCGCAGGAACCGAAACGTGTAATTACTGTTCATAGACCCACCTTAGCAATGCACTTTGCGCCTCTTCACCCGGGCCATCATCCGCCCCAGCGTAATTCTGCAGTATCACGACCACATAATCACGTCCCGAACGCGCATGAACATATCCCGCAGTTGCAAACACGTCGGTGAGTCGCCCCGTCTTGAGATGCATCTGCCCCGTCAATTCCTCATCCTTGAAGCGTCTGCGCATGGTACCGTCGAGGCCTGCCAGCGAGAGGGAAGAAATAAACTCAGCTGACCATGGCCGACCCTCTGCTGCTAACAGTATTTCAGCCAGGCTATTCGCAGCAATCCGCGTTTTACGGGATAAGCCGGCACCGTTGTCCAGCCGCAGTTCCGGAAAGCTGAATCCTTTGCGTGCCAGCGAGTCTTTGGCAGCTTGGCGCGCTTTGGCGCGCGTTGCAGGAGCACCTGAGGCCTCTACGCCCAGTGTAAGAAAAAGATGGCGTGCCATTACATTATTGCTGAATTTATTGATGTACTGGATCACATCAGACAATGGCGGTGAATCCACGCTAACGAATGGCTCTGCGCCACCCGCCAGGTCAGGTGGCAGATTCTTTGAAAACTCCGGAGCGGCAGGCGCAGCCCCCTGTCGCCAATCGCCAGACAGGGTGCCACCCGTTTCTTCCCATAAAGACCGGAAGACTCCGTAAGCATAACTGGGGCCCGTCAG
>Ga0316187_10003613_pt1 | contig 13428 bp, 12 predicted proteins | sample CroRivburrow1_MG_FD_204927 | JGI IMG/M metagenome (GOLD analysis project Ga0316187, IMG submission 204927) | Coastal sediment microbial communities from Maine, United States - Cross River worm burrow 1 | ecosystem: Environmental > Aquatic > Marine > Coastal > Sediment | place: USA: Maine...
GAATTCTCGTATTGTACCTGGGAAATAAGCATCCCGATTTATGTGCTAAATTTTAGTTTGGTATGCATTCCCACGCGGAGCGTGGGAACGAGGGTTGCTCCGCGAGTCTTGGGTAGTCAGCTATAAAGAAGGGGACACACAAGAAAGTCCAGGTTACCCTAGAGGCTTTCACCCACAGCATATAGGAGGTGTCCCCTCATGAGTAATGGTAAATATCGAGCCGAAAAAGTCAAGGGTTTAAATTGGGAGAAGCTTAACCAAACTACCCAAGATCATGCCGTAGTATTTTCAGTAGACGTCGCGAAAGAAGATATGTACGGAGCATTAATGATTGAAAAAGATGATACCGTAGTGATCCTAAAATGGAAGCATCCTATTGAAACCCTGGAGATTGTTAAGCAAATCCGTAAAAGGTTGAAGTGTAAAAGCCTGGTGGTAGCGCTGGAGCCAAGCGGGACGTATGGCGATCCCGTGATCCACCAATTTCGCCAATTCGGAGTTGACGTCTACCGAGTCAGCCCGAAGAAGACGTTTGATGCGAAAGAGCTGTATGACGGAGTCCCGAGCTTGCACGATGGGAAATCGGCCTACATCATCGGAAGACTCCATTTGGATGGTAACAGTAAATTGTGGGAAGAAAGGCCAAAGAAGCAACGAGAACTCAGTGCGCTGGTCGAGATTTTAAACCTCTACCAAAGCGGTTATCAGCAAAATTTAAATCGCCTGGAGGGTAAGCTGGCACGCCATTGGCCGGAAGTGTTGCCGTTATTACCGTTGGATTCAGTGACCCTTGAGCAGCTGTTGATCGAATATGGAACACCTCGAGAGATAGGCGCCAATGCAATGCGAGCGAAAGGCTTGATGCGCCGAGTAGGCCGTAGCGGGTTGACAGAAGAGAAGATTGAGGCCGTATTATCCAGTGCGATGCACAGCTTGGGAGAACCGAGTATCGAAACGGAAGTAGACGCACTGCAGGCATTATTGCACGAGCTGCAACATCTGCGATTATTGAAGAAAAAGGCTCAGCGGCGAGTTGAAAAAGCCAGTGTTGAAGATCAAGGTATCCGTTGTCTTAGCGACGTGGTGGGTCGGGTGACAGCGGCCGTCATCGTGGCCAAACTGGGTGATTCGACGGACTATGCATCGAGTGACAGTTATATGAAGGCCATGGGCTTAAATTTGAAAGAAAAGAGCAGTGGAAAACACAAAGGGCAAAAAAAGATCAGTAAACGCGGACCAAGTTTGGTGAGGTTGTATCTGTATTTTGTGGCGCTGAGGCTGGTCAGAAAAGACCCAGTGGTACGCGCGTGGTACGAGAAGAAAGTTGGACGTGATGGAGGTAAGCTCAAGATGAAAGGCTTAGTGGCCGTGATGCGAAAAGTCGCCAAAGCATTATGGTATGTTGGTCATGGCGAAGCCTTTGATTCAAGTCGCCTGTTTAATCGAGCGGCGTTGGACTTGGATTAATGAGAATGCAACAGGCCCAGGTGCTCAACAACCCAAATTTTTAATAGTTGCTTTTATAAACCCAGGAGATGAAATGCCACCATTGTAACTTGAGTATAAAACACGTACCGTTTTTCCATTGGAGGTGACCTTCGATCCACCCTGAGAACAGATCGAGATTCGATCGAGTTCCATCCGTAGTCATAAGGCACCTTCTATGGATATCCCGTAGGCCCATTGTCCAATGAAGCTGAGTCGATGCCGTTTAACGGACATCCTATATGACAGGTTTGACTTACCCTAGGGGTTCTATCCTGGAAAAAAGGTTCTGGTTCTGAGAGGTAATGAAATACCAAATGGTCCACTTTCCTTTGACGGCCTAACTTACTAGCTGTGGAAAAGCGGAAGAATTTGGTATGCTTAACAAACTGGTGAATAGAATGAATATGGCACTTGACAGGCTTATGACAGGGTGGATAAGCGCAGCGCATCCACCAATACCAGCTAGAATGGTGGATGCGCTCCACTTATCCACCCTACATTAAGAATACTTTCACAGTCTCACGGCGCACGCTACGGAACTTTACTGCTATGAATAAGCAATCTGACAATGAACAACGGCAACAACTCAATCTGGAAACCGGACAACTTCATTGGGAAGAACTGCAACGGCATTTTGCCAGAGGTGTGGTCATTAAAGTAAACAATGAACTCGACTTGGTAGATGTCGCATTTAGTTTTACTCGAGATGACAAAGAAACTATCGAAACATGGCTTGATAAAAAGTTGGTTTCACGAGCCTCTGATGATGACGCAAAGCATTGGGAAAAAACCAATGCCTCATTCTGGGCCATAGTGGTTGCCCCTTGGGTAATTGTGCAAGAAATCACCGAACATTAAAATTGTTTCACATTGTAAAATTTGTCCTGCTTATTAAATGACCACCTGTAAACTAGGCCCTTACAGTTTTATCTTCAAAACTGGTGACGCGACCAAGGTATTTCCCTTGTCACTATTAGATAGGCTCCGTTCTTATTAAATTTGTGGTAACTTAATAGTCTTGCTAATTAGTCTTGCATGAACTTCACAAATAGTTATAAAATACCTACTCTTGCACTAGGATATTTCTTACTCCCTGCATCTTTCTTTCACCTTGGCGTTAGATTGGCATGTCACAACACATGCTTGCTGAGAATAACACAGCATTATTTGGGGTAAATTGGCATCAATGTGCTAAATCGGGATCAAAAAGAACAGGAGTGGGCGGGATGTTTGCAAAGGGAGCGAAAAGAAAGCGAAATCCCAGTATTTCAGATTCCTCATTCGATGCAGTTGATTACGGGGATAACATCTACACTTTGCATACCAATAATAATAACCGCTCATCTGCCCAAGACAACACTACATTTGACGAACATATATACGTTGACAATCCTCCCAAAAATGACAAGCGGTTTAAGAAAAAAACCTTAGCCGCCATATTATATTTGGCATTTTCAGTGAATGTCCTCATCATCTTACTTCTCGTACCAAACAGATTTAATTCCGAATTAGCATCAGCAATTCCCGTCACATTATTAAATTTTATACAAAACTTATCTAAATATTCTTCCACAGATAAAGTCGAACAGCCATTAGAAATTCAGCTGAAAAATATGGCGCTTAATGTAATGCAATCAAATGAGTGGAGCACAGAAAAACTTGAGCGTATAGACATGAGTTGGCAGAGTTTTAGTACTGACCAACAAAACAAAATTAAGCAGGAGGTCTGGTTTCAGTTATTTGAAAACGCGATTATCCATGAACTGGACACATTAAATAATAACGCTAAAACACCTACAAAAATGCCACCCGAGGTGTTTGCTATTACAACTATGGCCAAATCTCTAGGCATACGCGAAATACCTGAATATAAACTAGCAAAAGTAGATAAAGATAAAAGTATTAAAACTGCTTCCAGGAATACTCACGCCACGGCTGCCATAAAAAAAATCAAAGCAACTCCTGTTTCGACACAAAAAACTAACGGCACAAATCTAGTAAAGGCAAAATCTAAAAATCAAAACCAAAAAAACAGCAAGCCACCAATTCAAAAAAAGAAACTGAAACCTCAAACAAAAACCGTTACAGTCAAACCATCAGATGGCCCGACGCTATCTGAATTAAGCGACATTACTGTACAATTTGAGGATTCCTATGAGGAAGGCAATTTAGAAAAACTAATGTCTCTTTTTTCCATGAAGGCAATTAGCAATCGGTTTGACAATGTTAATGAAATTGAACAACAGTACGCCGATTTATTTCGTTCAACATCTGAGCGGCAAATATTTATCCACGATATGAAATGGACTTACAGCAAAGGCAAAGCCGTTGGCAAAGGGATAATGGAAACCGTGTTAATGACCGATACTGATTCCAAAGTACGTTCAAGTAATAGTCGCGTACAATTGGTTGTTGAAAAGTTAGGTGAAACCACACGCATTACCCGATTTTATGCACTTAAACGATAGCGAGATAGTAATTTCGCCGCACCAAGATGAAAAGACGCTCTATTCGAAAAATAATTCTCATATATTATATATTTTTGTCAACTGCACATCTCCCTGGCTGCGGATTTATTAAACCGGAAAACCTGAAAATGATTTCGGCCAACTCCTTACATACAGTCATGAGCGAGAATGATATCTTACTTTTTGATGTACATATTCCTGAACAGAAACATATAGAGGGAACGGACCAATTCGCACCATTTTACAAAGTCGATACCTATCTAGAACATCTACCTACTGACAAAAATGCTCCCATCTATCTATATTGCAAATCAGGCCCCATGGCAAATTGGGCAGCACGCACGCTATTCGATATGGGTTACACTAATATTTACAATCTGGAAGGCGGTATGGATGCCTGGATCGAACTTAATCTGCCAGTTAATGACCAATAAAAAGGAATCTTACTTTGTACCTGAATTTAATTGATTAAAAATAACCAGTTAAGACCAACTTTATAACTATATTGGTCGAGTATCCCTCAGCATTGATTTACTTTCTAAGGTAATTCATTAATAATTAGCTAATAGACAGATTACCCCCCCCTCTTAGGAGTCTGCGTGAAAATATTGTTCGCTAAAACGAAAGTCAGAGTAAGTCTATTTGCCATGTTTGCCTTAATAAATACACAATCCGTACTGGCTGCGGACTTTGACTTTGGTTTTAAGGCGGGCTTTGAGTCCTTTGAATGGGAGGAATTCGATGATGAAACTGGCCAATCCCTTTTAACGGAAACCGGCACACGGTTTGTTGCTGGCGCCTTTATAGGCAACACGCCTCAACTTAAAAAGAAATTTATTTATAACGCAGAAATTCGAAATTATTTTGGCGTGGTTGATTATGATGGACAAACAGAGGATATTAACACTGGAATTACAACACCTGCTACAACAGACACCACCTACACCGGTTTTAATCTCTCAGGTGAAGCTGGAATACGCACACCAAATACGAACGGAAGTTTTGCCTGGGATTTTACCGGTAAACTTGATATTGATACTTGGGTACGTAATCTTGCTAGCGGAAACAATGAAGCGGGCGAAGCATTCGGTGAGGCACAAGAACAATATTTAGTATTTAATCTAAAAATTGGTACGGGCCCAGCATGGAATGCGGGTAAATGGCACGGCCGTGTTATTGTTGGTGTTAAACAACCTATTTATACCTATGAATTCATTGATAACTATTACACTGGTTATCCAGAAGATATTGTTCTACACCCAAAAGGACGCACCTCCGCATTTCTTACCTTTAACAACAATATCCAGTTAAGCAAAACGCTACACTTAAAAATTGATGGCTATTATGACAGCTATCGGTTCGACGCATCTGATGTGGAACCTATTGCAGGCGAAAACTTTGGTATACTTCAACCCGAGAGTTCCCAGGACACCTATGGCATATTAGCAGGTTTGGGCTGGAAATTTTAACTTTGTCTCTGCAAACAGAAACAGAATCCCCAATAATTCATTCTGACTCCAGCATACTTATGCAAGAGGCCTATAGTGTTCTTCGCAACATATATGGTTATGGAGAATTCAGGCTACACCAGGCAGACGTTATCCAGTCATTATTGAATGGTGATGATGTACTCACCCTAATGCCCACCGGTGGAGGAAAATCTCTTTGCTACCAGATCCCTTCCCTAGTATTGCACGGTACGGGAATTATCGTTTCACCATTGATTGCATTGATGCATGACCAAGTAACGGCTCTCAAGCAATTAGGTGTCAATGCCGCCTATTTAAACTCATCTCTTGATTATGCCACACTGCAACAAACCGAACAGGAACTTATTCAAGGCAAGATTGATATAATTTATATTGCCCCAGAACGGTTGTTAAAAGAACAGACTTTGCGCTTATTAGATCAGCTTTCCATTGCATTATTTGCCATTGACGAAGCACATTGCGTTTCGCAATGGGGGCATGATTTTCGCAAGGAATACCAACAACTGAGCAAATTGCATGAACGTTTCCCTCATGTACCACGTATTGCACTTACAGCGACGGCAGATCAACGCACTCGCAAGGAAATCGTTGAACAGCTAAAATTGGAAGAAGCCAATATATTCATTAACAGCTTCGATCGCCCCAACATACACTATGCCGTTTCCGATGGACAAAACCCTCGCCAGGCCTTGTGGCAATTCCTCGAACACGAACACCCCCATGATGCCGGTATTATATATTGCCTGTCCCGAAAAAAGGTTGAGGCCATTGCGTCTTGGCTCACCGAAAAAGGGCGTAACGCACTGCCTTATCATGCGGGCCTGAGCGATGAGCTACGGCGTTTACACCAGGAACGGTTTTTACGTGAAGATGGGTTAATCATTGTAGCGACTATTGCCTTTGGTATGGGCATTGATAAACCCGATGTGCGATTTGTGGCCCACCTGAATCTGCCTAAAAGCATTGAAGCCTATTACCAAGAGACCGGACGTGCGGGTCGAGATGGAGATCCCGCAAATGCCTGGATGGGTTATGGCCTGCAAGATATTATTCTATTACGCCAGATGGTACAAAACACAGATGCCCATGAACAGTTTAAACGTGTTGCCCACCACAAATTGGAAGCCATGTTGGGTCTTTGCGAACTCACTACCTGCCGCCGACAGACTTTGCTGGCTTATTTTCAAGAAACTCTCAGCAAACCTTGCGGTAATTGTGACAACTGTACCCATCCCCCCGAAACATGGGACGCTACTACTGTCGCCCAAAAAGCCTTGTCATGTATATATCGAACAGGCCAGCGTTTTGGCGTCAACTATATCATTGAAGTATTACTGGGCAAACAAGACGAACGCATCCAACGTAACGGCCATAACCGGCTCAGTACTTATGGTATCGGTTCAGAACTAGGGATTACTGAATGGCGAAGTGTGTTTCGACAAATCATTGCATTGGGATATATCGATACCGACATGGAAGGTCATGGCGCACTGCAGCTAACCGAAAAGTGTCGCACTCTGCTTCGCGGTGAGTCGACTCTGCAATTGCGAAAACTTCAGAAAAAAGAGCCACCTAAGGAAAAACCCGAATCAAAAGCTAATAAAATGCGTTCCTTCGACGAACCATTATACGAGGCATTACGCCAATTGCGCCTGGATTTGGCTACGGATATGGGTGTCCCTGCCTATATAATTTTTCACGATAAAACTCTGCAGGATATGGCCCGTCTTCGACCCGCCACGGCAAGTGAAATGCGTTATATCAGCGGCGTTGGTGAACAAAAACTGAAAAAATACGCTAGTAAATTTCTGGGTACCATAAAATCTCACCCACTACCAACTTCTCTCAAAAATTCGCTTAGCGATACCATTAACGAAACCCTGTATTTACACCTGACGGATAATAGTGCCGAACGCATTGCTGAGCAGCGCGGTTTGACTCTATCAACCATTTACACACACTTTGCCAGCATCGTAGAAGCCGGACTTCTGGAGGCGTTTGAAATCCTGCCGATAGACGACACACAGCTTGGCGAGATCATTAATACCATAGAAATGCTTAACATCAATAAACAAGACAGCATAAAACCTGTTTACGAGGCACTGGATGAATGCTATGACTACGGGATATTAAAATGTGTTATGGCAAGTTTATAATTTTTGCAACTTAATAAAAATGGGAACAAACTATGGGCGTACAAGATAACCAACCCGACTGGGACAAAATTGCTGAAAAATTTGATATCTGGCTACCACAGTTAGCGACTGTAGGTAGTGACTTGTTAAAGGTACTGGGTGCACAGAGCGGCGATAGGGTATTGGACCTAGGTTCAGGTACTGGGGAACCTGCGTTGACACTCGCGCGTAATATGCAGGACAAAATTGAAATAATTGGCGTCGATGCCGCCGAAGGTATGGTTAAAGTCGCCAATAAAAAAGTGGTCTCGGAAAACCTTACGGGCATTGAGTTTCAAACCATGCCAGCGGAAAAACTGAGCTTTGCCGACAACTCATTCGACAAAGCGCTGTGTCGATTTGGCATTATGTTATTTGAAGATCCATTACAGGGTCTAAAAGAAATACATCGTGTTTTGAAACCTGGTGGAAGGTTTGCATTTGCAGTATGGAGCACTCCGGAAACCATGTTAACCTTGCAGTGGAGTCATGATGTCTTTAAACACCGCATCGCCGAAGAGTTTCATCCGCCACTCTCAAAAGTTACTTCATTGGGTCCACCAGGTATTATGGACAATCTACTTAAAGAAGCAGGATACGACCAATTTTCCATTGAGGCCATTACCTTTCATTACGAACTAGACTCCTTTGATGCCTATTGGGACGCTGTCGAATCATCAGACATTCTAAAAATGCAATATGACGCGCTACCTGATGACCAGCGCAACTCTATACGTGACGAAGTGGGCCGATTTGCACGGGACTTTATTGAGGATGGAATACTTCGCATTCCTCACGAATACCTGTTGGTGTCCGGGAACAAATAAATTTTTCTGCAATATTGTCAGAATTCATCATACTTGCGCCATCTCTACTCCATTATTTTGGGTTTTAATTTAGACAAACAACCAGGAGAAGCATGATGACTGCAAGTAATAACGATACAGCTAGTACAGGCCCAGTTAACGAAACCAATCGTTTTTCGGAACTACTAAAAAGCGCCATTCATGGGTTTTGTTTTAATCTAAAAGAACATGTATTGGCAACCCATCGTGAGATCGCAATATTAAGGCGTTGTTCAGAATTTCTGCTCAATGAACCTAATCGAGTGGTGCATATAGTTGCTTCTGCACATTACAAACAAATTGAGTTCATTGAAAAGACCTTAATGCATCTTGGGGTATCGTGTGGTCAAATAAATTTGAACACAGCCACGTCGGTGGCTGTTGGTGCAAAAGATATTTGGGTATTAGTCGCCGAAAAATAAGCCTAACTCTTATTGCCTAGTTTGCCATGATGTCATTTTAGACAAAAAGTTCGCGTGCTTCACAAAACCTAGCGTAACGGTTTTTGTGCTGCGTCGTACAACTAGTGATCGGACACTATCTTCATGAAACGGCATACCATCGAAAAAGATTCGTGCGGGCCTTTTGGAAAGCTGCTCAAAATTGACCATGATTTCACTTTCGTCAGACAGTATTAAAGAGCCGAGTGGGGCCTTATTGACAATACAGGCTATAGGCGTAACTTGTAGTACAGGAACACCGGGGATAATAACTTTTCCTCTGAGAGCCAAGTTATACCCAGTTGAACCTTGTGGCGTGGAAAACAACATTCCGTCTCCCACAATGTACGACGTTTTATCTTTGCCATCAAATGAAAGTCGCATACGCAGGGTTTGCCCGGTTGCACGTTCAGCCCATATATCATTAAAACCATAGATATACTCTATGCCCTCTCCAGTATCCACTTCAGCCTCTAGCAACCAAAGCGAGATATATTCAACATCGAGGTTTTCTAGCAGATCGATGCTTTCTTGGTCTTTTAAATTGTTCATTAAAAAGCCACGTGTGCCCGCATTAATACCAATAAATGGCTTGTCGTACTCACGGTATTGTTTAATTGCACTGAGCATTGCACCGTCGCCACCAATGGGCATAATCACTTCGGCTTCGTCTATGTTGCTGATACAATGTAATTGTTCTTTTACCCAAGTATGCGATGCCTGTTGCTCCGGGGTCAAAACATCGATATATGAATTGGGTTCAACGATAAAACACTTCATCCATCACCTCTCAACTCTTTCCTCTCAACTCTTTACTTTCAGAAACGGGCATTACCCTGCACAAATCCACAGATTTCATGTACGCGGATTTTAGGTTTTTATGTTGGACTGATATTATCTCATAATTGTAGTAGCGTGCGCTATGCGACTGTGAAAGTATTCATAACTCGCTCCCACGCTCCGCGTGGGAGTGTATACCAACCTTTGTTAAGGCACCAACGTTGCTACAAGCATTCGAACCTGGTATGCATTCCCACGCGGAGCGTGGGAACGAGAGGGGAAAAACCTAGAAAATGCGCACTATCCGTATACGGTAGAAACGAGGGAAGTGTCGGGTATGCTATGGATGGCCTAGAGCGACCATTCAGCGCTAGATGTTCTATGGAAACGGTGGTTTTACGTGCGCACGGAGACTGTGAAAGTATTTGCCGTAGGTTGGGGTGAGGAACGAACCCCAACAATGTTGGCTTCGTAACCTTCTGATTGTTGGGGTTCGTTCCTCACCACCAACCTACGGATCGTGCGATTTATGATTGTTATTCGAATACTTTCACAGTCTCACGGCGCACGCTACGCTCCACTCGGCGTGTAGGAACAAGGTGCGCGAGATGCTTAGAAATGGTGTGGAGTACACGTGCGCACGAAAGGCGCACGTTACAAACAACAAAAGAAATTAAAAGAACTCAGAAGTGACCTCAACTCGAACGGTAGTGTATCGTTCTTGGTTTGAACCGTTTGTTGAGCAATGCGGATCGTAAATCGCCGATGTGCTTAGACAAGTATAAAAACTTTGGTCAATAACAAGCTCCAATACTGTCTTGTAGGCATCGTCTCCCATAGGGCTGATACTAACCACTCTGGCACCACGCAAGTACGATTCGAGAAAAGCGTTATAGACATCCCCCTTAACCATCATATTATCTACCGATGTGCTACCGCTCAAACGCATACCCCGCACACGCTCTGCAAGGGCCCTATAAGCATCCATCTTGGAAGAACGCATACCTAATAGCCGTTGTTGCGCAGACGTTAGTTTTTTATTCTCGTTCATTGCGCCATACCCGGTTACTGATATTGTAAAACTACTCTCAACAGGAACTGAGGTTTCAACCACTTGGTAGGCACAGCCCGATAAAATTCCCAATACAATCCCTGTTAATGCCATTACCTTCCATGGAGAAATGATATTGAATTGCATTTCAATTCTCCTAATTACCCATAAATTCTTAATTACTAATAGACTATCGGCAATACTAATGAGTACTTTAAATCGCACATTTTAGCGTGCACTGCGAGACTGTGAAAGTATTCTTAATGTAGGGTGGATAAGCGCAGCGCATCCACCAATACCAGCTAGAATGGTGGATGCGCTGCACTTATCCACCCTACGGATAGTGCACATTTTCTTGGTTTTTGAATACTTTCACAGTCTCTGCGAAAACGCTATTTGCTTAAAAGAAGAATTTTGTAAAATTGTGATGCCGTTCTCAATTTTATTAAAATAATTTTTAGGTGTAAGACCGAAATTACCGCTTAATGCATCGACAATGGGATGAGAGTCATGTCGGCCGGGAGATTATCGATATCCATAATTGCCACATCATAAATATAATTCATCTCAAAGGCCATTTGTTCAAACACTAGATCAATATGTAACAGATCCAATATTTCACCTCTTATTTCAGCCAGTGTTTCATCGTCTATATTCTGCTGATTTTCCTTATATTGCACTTCCAGAATAAGATTAAAATCACTAAATGAAATGCATTGCTGTTGTACTGAAATTTCTTTTGGCTCACAAAAACCCACTATATGCACCGACTTTATAGCGTAATCATCCAGATCATAAGGCATATAAGGATATATGGATTGGCAAACACGTTGCTTGAATTCACGCTGGCCAATGACTTGCTTTCTATTTAAAGTGGTTTCTAAAATATCATCGGCACTTTCTTCATTAGTTGCAGAAACACCTGCAATACTAAAGCCCATCTGCTTGATACATAACTTTGTGATTGAAGTATCCGGGCCTAGTTGGCGGTTAATAACACATACATCATTTTTAGTTTGCATGATAATCTTTCTTTTTTAATTTGGGTTTATCTAACGATTAATCACTTATAACGACAGTAAATTGAAAATATTGAATTATCGTGCGTAATTCCATAAAACACTCTCATTCGAGTGGCATTTTTAATGCATTATTTGTTACTTCATGAATAATCCATTCACTTTCAACCCGTATAAGGATCAACAAATGTCGAAAACGTCTAGGACGCTAATTGCATCCTGTTGTTTATTATTTGTTTTTTCGTGCAACCAGGCCCCCACCGAAGCTATCCGTATCGGTATCAGTCCTTGGCCGGGATATGAACTACTCTACCTTGCGCAAGAAAAAGCCTTTTACAGGCAAGCTGGATTGAATGTACAAATTGTGGAATTTAGTTCATTGGGTGATGTGTTGCGTGCCTATGAACAAGGCAATATCGATGGAATGGCGTGCACTTTAACAGAAGTCATTTTGGCCAAACAACAATCATCACGTGATCCTAAAATTGTAAGCCTCCTGGATTTTTCAAATGGTGCTGACGCAATCATTGCATACCCTCCTATTTCGAACATCAAGGGTCTCAGAAACAAGAATATTGGTGTTGAAACTAACTCACTGGGTCTATATATTTTGAGCCGGGCTTTAGAGCTCAATGACATGACGCTTAACGATGTTAGGATTATTCCATTGACTCCTGCCAATCAGGAACTGGCGTTTAATAAGAAAGAAATAGACGCTGCTGTAATCTATCCCCCTGTATTAAACCGACTAATGCGAAATGCTAAGGCAAAAATATTGTTTAGCAGTGCGGATATTCCACAAGAGGTCATTGACATGCTGGTATTTGATGCGGAAATTTTAAAAACTCGCGAACAAGAAATAGCTAAGATTCTGAATGTTTGGGATCAAACTATGCTCTACGCAAAACAAAATTCGGCTGAATCCCATAAGATAATGGCTGCCAAAGAATTGATAACGCCAAAGGAATTTCATGAATCACTAAAAGGATTGGAGTTTTTGCCACTAGCCGAACAAGTTGATTTATTTAGAAACGACACATTGGTCAAAAACAATATAGACAAAATGTATGAATTTTTAGTTTATACCAAACAAATCGAAGTGGATACAAAAGCGAACAACTTAATAGATCCATCGATCATAAACAGCCTCCTTGAAACTCATTAAACCACTCATTAATCACAATGTTTTCACTCCGTTCAAAACTGGCCTTGCTTATATTCACCGCCGTGCTTTTGGTTTGTGGGTCCGTCTCTATATTAATCTACAATAATCTTAAGCAGCAATTGTATGAAGAACATATGCAGCACGGAAATAGCTTAATTAATTCACTGAATTATGCAGCTGAGCAGGTTGACGATTCCGCTGAGTTGATCCAAATAGTTCAGGCCTTTGGTGCAGAACGCGATATTAAGACCATATTCGTGCTGGCAAATAGTCCTCTACGGGTTATTGCATCAACAAAAAATAAATGGCTTGGTACGGCGTTCAATAAAATGACCCCTCATATTCAGCACGATATCACGCAGGCCATTAGCCCAAAAAACACAAAAACCATTTTTCACAACGCCGTTACCTCCACATTACATCTTAGCAAACCACTAAAATTAGCCATTAAAGACTCCTACGTTAAGCTCACCAATGGTGCAACATTTATTAGCTTGGACAACACTCA
>Ga0316187_10003614_pt1 | contig 13427 bp, 12 predicted proteins | sample CroRivburrow1_MG_FD_204927 | JGI IMG/M metagenome (GOLD analysis project Ga0316187, IMG submission 204927) | Coastal sediment microbial communities from Maine, United States - Cross River worm burrow 1 | ecosystem: Environmental > Aquatic > Marine > Coastal > Sediment | place: USA: Maine...
AAATCGAGCATTTCCAGCGCAAGATCGAAAGCCGAAACGAGCAATTGCAGTTGAAAATCGATGAAAAAGAAAAGGTCCGTCAACGGTATGAACTCGATCTGGAACGCTTCCGGCTGCTCAAATCCGCCTCCAATTAAAGCGAGGTACCGCTCAATCGGTCGCGATCACCCGGCCTGAACCCCATTGATCAAGGTACCTACCCCGGTATCGGTTAACAGCTCCAGCAGCACCGAATGCTTGATGCGCCCGTCGATGATCTGACTGGTAGCAACGCCTCCCTTGACCGCGTTCAGCGCACAACGCACCTTTGGCAACATACCTCCATGTATAACGCCGCTGGCGATCAGGCGTTCGGTATCCGCAGCACTTAACCCGGTTAGCAAATTCCCTTGCAGATCGAGCACACCCGGGGTGTTGGTCAGTAATAACAGTTTTTCCGCACCCAGAACCCGCGCCAGCTCACCGGCTACCAGATCCGCGTTGATGTTGTATGAAGTACCGTCCGGGCTAACACCTATCGGCGCGATCACTGGAATGAAATCGTCGTTGACGAGCATGGTTACCACGCGCGGATCGATGGATTCGACTTCACCGACCTGGCCCAGGTCATTACTTTCCGAATCAATGCCGGCTAGCTTCATTTTACGTGCGGTGATAAGGCCACCGTCCTTACCGGTAAGACCGACCGCACGACCGCCGTGGCGATTAATCAGCGACACGATCTGCTTGTTGACCTGCCCGCCGAGCACCATTTCCACCACATCCATGGTTTCGTTGTCGGTTACCCGCATGCCCTCGATAAACCGGCTTTTCTTACCTATCTGTTCCAGTAACTTGCCAATTTGCGGACCGCCGCCGTGCACGATAACGGGATTGACGCCAACCTGTTTCAGTAAAACGATGTCTTGCGCGAAGCTGCTCTTCAAGGCCTCGTCGACCATCGCGTTGCCGCCAAACTTGATTACCACGGTTTTCCGGTCGAGGGCCTGGATATAGGGCAAAGCCTCGACCAGGATCTCTGCGACGTTACTTTTATTTACGTTCATGCGCTACCGGGTTCGGCGGAAAGCGCACCAGTATAACGCTCGCCTATCAAATCGATAAGCTGTTTTGCAACCTCCTGCTTGCTCGCCTGCGCAATGCTGTGCCCTCCTCCTGGCCAGAATACTTCGAGCCGGTTGACATCAGTCTCGAAGCCACCACTGCCATCCGCTACCAGGTTGGCCGCGATCATGTCGAGGTGCTTGGCATCAAGCTTGCCAAGCGCGTATTTCTCAAGATCGCGCGTTTCGGCGGCAAAACCCACACAAAACGGTCGTTGATCGAGTGCGCTAACCGCGGCCAGAATGTCCTCATTCGGCACCAGCGCGAGCGTCATCGCCTGCGTCGATTTCTTGATTTTGTGCTCCGCCTGCTGCTCGACACGGTAATCCGAAACCGCGGCACAGGCGATGAAGATATCGCTGTGCGCAACGGCCTGCATTACCGCAGCATACATTTCCTGGGCGGACTCGACCGCGATCAGTTTCGCTCCCGCTGGCGGAGCCAGCGATACCGGGCCGCTAACCAGGGTGACTTTAGCTCCTGCACGCAGTGCCGCACGGGCCAGCGCATAACCCATTTTTCCTGAGCTGCGATTACTGATATAACGCACCGGATCGATCGCCTCACGCGTCGGCCCGGCGGTCAGCAGAAGTTCGACACCCTGCAACCTGCCCGGTTGGAAATGTGCCTCGATGTTTGCCAGCAGATGTGCCGGTTCCAGCATACGCCCGGGGCCGACATCGCCACAGGCCTGCTCGCCCGAATCGGGCCCCCACACCAGTGTCCCACGAGCATTCAGTTGCTCGAGATTGGCAGCTGTTGCGGCATTGGCAAACATTTGCTGGTTCATTGCCGGTGCCACTGCCACCGCTTGCCGGCTTGCAAGACACAGTGTCAACAACAGGTTATCGGCGTAGCCTGCGGCCATCTTGCCAATAAAATCGGCCGAGGCAGGTGCCACCAGCAGCAGATCACACCAGCGCGCCAACTCGATATGATCCATCGCCGAATCTGCTTCCGCGTCAAACAGGTCGACATACACGCGGTGCCCGCTCAAGGCCTGGTAAGTCAGTGGCTGGACGAATTCTCGTGCCGCCGGCGTCATTACCACGCGCACTTCAGCACCGGCCTTGATCAACAGCCGCACCAGTTCCGCCGACTTGTAGGCGGCGATACCTCCGGTAACACCGAGCAAAATTTTCTTGTTGATGAGTGATTGCATTTGTTCTATTTTAGCGGCTGGAAACAACAGGTAAAGGATTACCCATGGCAATTTCCGAGTGGCCACGCGCCGAACGACCCCGTGAAAAACTCATCCAGCGCGGCGCAGCCGCGTTATCGGATGCCGAATTGCTGGCAATTTTCCTACGCACTGGCCCCCCTGGCTGCTCTGCAGTTGATCTCGGCAGGCAATTATTGCGGGATTTCGGTTCGCTGCGCGGCATTCTCGACGCCGACATCAACCGCTTTTGCTCGGGACGAGGTCTCGGCCTGGCCAGGTTCGCACTATTGCAGGCGGCGCTGGAAATCGCGCGCCGCCATTTCGCCGAAAACCTGGCGCGTGACAACTGCCTTACGAACCCGACGCAAACCGTACAGTACCTGCGCACTCAACTGCGCGACCACGATCATGAAGTCTTCGCCTGCCTGATGCTGGATAACCGCAATCGGGTCATTGCGTTTCGCGAATTGTTTCGCGGTACCATCGACGGTGCCAGCGTCTACCCGCGCGAAGTGGTCAAACAGGCGCTTGCAGACAACGCAGCGGCAGTGATACTGGCACATAACCATCCCTCTGGAATCAGCGAGCCCAGCCAGGCCGACATCCGCATTACCGAAAGGTTACGTAAGGCCCTGGCACTGGTTGACATTCGAGTACTCGACCACGTGATCGTCGGCGATGAGACTACCTGCCTTTCCGAACAAGGTCTGGTTTGACGAGGGTCTCGAACCAGCCGCTGACCTGCTCTGCTTCCAGCGGGCGGCTGATGTAATAACCCTGCACGTGGTCGCAGTTCATTTCCGCGAGCACTTCGCAAACCGCCAACGTCTCGACACCTTCCGCCACGACTTTAAGATCGAGGGTATGGGCAAGTTCAATCGTGGCACGCACGATCAGTTGGTCATCCGGGTTGGTCGCGATATCGCGCACAAAGGACTGGTCAATCTTGAGTTTTTCGACCGGCAATTCCTTTAGATAAGTCAGCGACGCCTGCCCGGTGCCGAAGTCATCGATGGACAGCGACAGCCCCATGACACCGAGATGAGCGAGCACTTCGATTACCTTTTGCGGCTCCTGCATGATTTGCCCTTCGGTGATTTCGATGACGATCTGGGAGGGCTTGACCTGGTACTGTTGCAGGAAAGTTTCGATACGCTCCGGCAGACGCCGGTCGTGCAGGTCGATCATCGACAGGTTGATGCCGACCGCCACATCGCCCAACTCCGATTGACTGACGAAGCGGCAGGCAGATTCGATTATCCAGTTGGTGAGCGATTTAATCAGGTGATTCTGCTCGGCGAGGTGAATCGTTTGTTCGATGGACACATCGTGCCCCTCCGGGTCCTTCCAGCGCAGCAGGGCTTCGAGATAGACGGTCTGAAAGCTCTGCAAATCCACCACCGGTTGATACACCAGCTTCAACTCGTCGCGCTCGATCGCGCGACGCAACGACTGGATGATGGTAAATCCCGAGGTATCGGTCTGGTCTTCACTCTCATGGAAATACTCGATCGGCCATTCGCTGTGCTCGGCGGCGACCAGGGCGGTGCTCGCCTTCTGGTAGAGACCATTGGCGTCGACCGCGTGATCCGGGTAGATGGCGACCCCGATGAAGGCATCCAGCTCGAACTCGCGTTCATACACGCGATAACGCCGAATCAATGACAGGTAAAGTTTTTCGACCAGGTTATGCAGCTGATCGCGTTGTTGCACTTCCAGCAATAGCGCGAACAGGTTGCGCTCGAAACGCGCCAGGTGATCACTCTCGCGCAGGCTCTCGCGCAAACTCTCCGCGACCTGTCGCAACAAGGCATCGACGACATACTGGCCGCGTTGCTGCACAAATTCGTCAATTCCCTGTAGGTCAATAAACACCAACGCATACTTGCGACCGCTGCGCTTGCCCTCGCGTATTGCCTGCGCCAGGCGATCTTCAAAAATGACGCGGTTGTTGAGCCCGGTGACCGGATCGAGGCGCGCAGTTTTCTGCATCAGATTGAAATAATCCACCAGTTTGCCAAGTCCTGGTCTGACGACACCCGCCTTAGACACGCCATCCTGCGGCTGCCCATGGACGGCGACATGCATCTTGCCGGCCAGCGCCTGCATTGGCCCGAGCAGAAAACGCTGCAGCAATAACATCACCAGCACGGCGCCCAGTATCAACACCAGCAGGACCACCAGGGCCTGGCGTTCGAACAATGCCCAGAACGACAGCGGCTGCGGTTGCAGATACAGTTCACCGAATACCTCACCCGGCACCCCGATTTTGACGCGGATCAAATTCTCGTCACTCGCCGCGGCGCCATATTCAAAGAATTGAAAATCTTGCTCGCTGTCGACTGCGCGCTGCAGCTTGCGTCCGGTCAGACTCGAAAACTCGTTGAGAAAATCAAAGTAATCCATGCTCACCAACAACACCACCGCATCGCCATCGGTCACCACTGGACCCGCGATCTCGAGCAGCGCCTTGTTGTCAATCCGGCAACTGGAGATACGCGGCACCAGGAAGTCGTCGAAATTGGCCCGCAGCATCTGATCAGGTTGCCGGCAACCCGGCTTGCTGGATTTCGACAACGGCAGGCCACGCTCGTTGAACTGCACCAGGTTGACTGCCCAGATACTGGGGTTGCGCTGGTAGTATCCCCACAGGAAAGACTGGAAATTCTGGTTATTATCGGGCGATTTCGCCAGGGTGTTCAGCAGGTAGTACTGCGATTGCAGCCACAATTGCTGATTTTGCTGTAACTGCTGGATCTGTGCCTGCAGATTGTGTTGCAAGGCGCTGCCACTGTCCTCGTTCTGCCGGTCGGCTAGCACCAGCAATGACGCCATCCACAGCACGAACATCAGCAGGCTGAGACCGCCGATCAATAGTGCGCTGAAGGATGAGATGGTTAGTTTCACGATACGCGCCCGCCTCACTCGATGTTCTGTACCTGTTCACGCATTTGCTCGATCAGTACCTTGAGATCCACCGCCTGCTGGGTAGTCACGCCATCCTGCGACTTCGAACCAAGCGTATTGGCCTCACGATTGAGTTCCTGCATCAGGAAATCGAGCCGACGTCCTACCGCTTCATCACGATCGAGCACTTTTAATACTTCGGCGATGTGTGTGTCGAGCCGATCCAGTTCTTCCTCGACGTCAAGCTTTTGCGCGAGCAACACCAGTTCCTGTTCAAGCCGACTTTCATTCGCGGAATCACGCCACTGTTGCATCTTCTCATCCAGTGCCGCCACCCATTTATCGCGCAGCGCAACAATCAACGCGGGGCGCTGCTTGCGCACTTCAGCGACGATTTCGCTGACCTGCTGACAGCGACTGCGAATCATTTCTTCGAGCGCGCTACCCTCAGCCTCGCGACCTTGTTGCAACTGCTCCAGGGCCGCTTCGAGACAGGTCATCGACAATTGCTGCAGGGCCGACAGATCCCGTTCCCCTTCGCTGATAACGCCGGGCCAACTGAGAATATCAGAGACCGACAGCTTGCTGCCCTCGTGCACGATGTTCAACACCTGCTGCTCGACTTCGCGCAGGCTGCGCACGATGTTTTCGTTGAGTGATATTTTGCTCGTCAACTGCTGGTCGAGCTTGTAACGCAACGACAGGTCAATCTTGCCCCGGGTCAGCTGCTGGCCCAGCAGTTTGCGAATCTCTGGCTCGAGTTGCCTGAATTCATCGGGCAACTTGATTCCGGGCTCGAGATAGCGGTGGTTCACCGAGCGCAGCTCCCAGGTAATCGATCCAGCTTCATTGCTTTGTTGTACACGTGCAAAGGCGGTCATGCTTCGTATCACTATAGAGTCTCTCTTTAACGTATTTTGTTAACGGGTAACGCGTATCATATCTTATTTTAGCCTGTCACTATAATTAAGCTGATCACACTCTCGCAAAACTCCGCGGCCGATTCTTGCGGACGAGCCGTGACCCGATGAGTATAATTGCCGCTCATTTTATGGAGGCAAGCCAATGCGACCCAGTTCCCGTTCCGCGGACGAACTTAGACCGATCAGCATTACCCGCAACTACATCAAGCACGCTGACGGTTCGGTATTGATCGAATGCGGCGATACGCGCGTCATTTGCACCGCCTCGGTAGATAACTCGGTCCCGGGGTTTTTGCGCGGCAAGGGCAGCGGTTGGGTCACCGCCGAATACGGTATGCTGCCGCGTTCCACCGGCAGTCGCATGCGCCGCGAGGCGAATGTCGGCAAGCAGGGCGGACGCACGCTCGAAATCCAGCGGCTGATCGGGCGTGCTCTGCGTGCCTGCATCAATACTGCGACACTGGGTGAGCGCACCATCACCATTGACTGCGATGTCATCCAGGCCGATGGCGGAACGCGCACGGCCTCGATTACCGGGGCCTGGGTGGCGCTTGCCGATGCGATACAGAACATGATCGACAAGGGCGCATTGCAGCAAAATCCGATCGAGTGCCAGGTTGCCGCCATTTCCGTCGGCATTTACCAGGGGCAACCGGTACTCGACCTCGACTACGCCGAAGACTCGGTCGCGGATACCGACATGAACATTGTGATGAATAACCAGGGTGGCTTTATCGAAGTCCAGGGCACCGCCGAAGCAGCTGCCTTCAGCGAAGCGGAACTCGGTGAAATGCTGACGCTGGCACGCACTGGCATCAAGCGTCTGTTCGCCCTGCAGACGCCAATATGAAGCAACTGGTGTTGGCGTCAGGTAATGCCGGCAAACTGCGCGAACTATCGGTAATACTCGACGATCTCGGTTATCAACTGCACGCACAGTCCGAATTCGGCGTCAGCGAAATCGCCGAAACAGGAACCACCTTTGTCGAAAACGCGATCATCAAGGCGCGCCATGCTGCGAGTGTGACTGGACTCGCTGCGCTAGCTGACGATTCCGGGCTCGAGGTCGACGCCCTGGGTGGCGCACCCGGGGTCTACAGTGCACGTTTTTCCGGTCCGGCAGCCAACGATCAGTCCAATAACGCCTTGCTGGTGGAAAAACTGCAAACGGTTCCCATTGCCGAACGCAGTGCTCGCTACCGCGCGGTTATCGTGTTGATGCGCCACGCCGCCGACCCCTCACCGCTGATCTGCGAAGGTAGCTGGGACGGAGTGATACATCTGCAACCGGCCGGCACCGGCGGCTTCGGCTACGATCCCTACTTCTTCCTGCCAGAACTGGGTTGTACCAGCGCAGAACTCAGCGCTAGCGAGAAAAACCGCATCAGTCACCGCGGCAAAGCGCTTGCCGAGTTAAAGCGCAGGCTCAAGGGCCACGATGTTTAGCAGCAACCCGCCACTCGGCCTCTACATTCACCTGCCCTGGTGTGAAAAAAAATGTCCCTATTGCGACTTTAACTCGCACGAGGCTGATTCTATTCCTCAACAAGCCTACGTAGACGCGCTACTCGACGACCTGGCGCAGGACCTGCCGCTGATCTGGGGGCGTCGCATCGAATCGATCTTCATCGGCGGGGGCACTCCGTCATTGTTTTCGGCACAATCCATCGATCGGCTGTTTTCCGGGTTGCGCTCGCTGATCAACCTGGCGCCGGCAATCGAAGTCACCATGGAGTCCAATCCTGGCAGTGCCGATGCGGCAAATTATCAGGGGTACCGAGAGGCCGGCGTCAATCGCCTTTCTATCGGCATACAAAGCTTCGACGACCGCCAACTTGCGCTCCTGGGACGGGTACACAATGGCGCCCAGGCACAACGCGCTTTCCGCATGGCACGCGCCGCCGGTTTCGACAATATCAACCTGGATCTGATGTTTGGATTACCCGGACAGGGTCTCGCCGCAGCTCAAGCTGACCTGGCGCGGGCGCTGGCGCTCGAGCCCGAGCACCTGTCGCACTACCAGTTGACGATCGAGCCAAACACGATGTTTCACCATCGCAGGCCCCAGGATATGCCCGACGATGACCTTTGCTTCGAGCAACAACAAGCCTGCCAGGCGCAACTGGCGGCGGCGGACTACCGGCAATACGAGATTTCCGCCTTTAGTCGCGCCAAACGCGAGTCGTACCACAATCTGAATTACTGGAATTTTGGTGATTATCTCGGCATTGGCGCCGGGGCCCACGGCAAGATCACACTGGCGGGCGAAAACAGGGTCATCCGCCGCGTACGCCTGCGTCATCCGCGAGCTTACCTCGAACAGCACGGCGCAGCACGCATTGCCAGCGAGACGGAACTGGACAGTGCGGACCTGTGCTTCGAGTTCATGCTCAACGCCTTGCGACTCAAACAGGGCTTCGCTACCCGCCTGTTCCACGACAACACCGGCTTATCGTTAAACGAGGTACTACCCACAGTGAAACAGGCGTGTGACAAGGGCTTGCTAGCGTTCGACGGTGAAAAAATAACCCCGACTGAGCTCGGATTTTGTCATTTGAACGACTTGCAGGCTCTGTTTTTGACACCTCAAAGCAAAAAAAACAAGCCTTTTTTCGAATCCAGCCCGAAAATTATGCACAACTGATTATTCTTCCTGAAAATGTCAAGCTTTTTACTGGAAATTTTTTCAAGATATTTTCTGACTGCTCAAGCCATTGATTTTTATGGGATTTATATCTTGGTTAAAAAATGACACATTTAACAAAAACCTAGGTTTCTACTGGCTTTGCATAGCCCCCGCAACGTTTATGCACATAGTTATCCACAGAAATTGTGGATAAAACTCACGCGCGTCGACGACTCAGTATTTTATGAAATCTTGGTGACAAAGCACTTTAACAATGTCGTCTAAATCAGATGCCATGCAGAGGCGACACCGCCAAAAAAAACTTGCACTTTACCGGCTAAAAGGTCAAAATCCCCGCCCTTTACCCTTGCCCGATAGCAGCCGCAACATGAAACAAGACATTCACCCCGAATACCGAGACGTCGTTTTCCAGGACATCTCATCCGATTTCGCGATCTTGACGAAATCGACCGTGCCGACACGTGAAACCATCAAGTGGGAAGACGGTAATGAATATCCGCTATTGAAGCTTGAAATTTCGAGCCAGTCACACCCGTTTTATACGGGCAAACAGCACATTATGCAGACCGCCAAGCAGGTCGATAAATTCCGTCAACGCTACGGCAAGTCATAATCGGCTGACTGTCATCAGCAGTTTTCAGGAAAGGGTGCGCAAGCACCCTTTTTTTCGCCTTGAATTCGGTGCCCCGTCAGCCAAAATTCACTGATGAAATTCGTGGCTCCATTACTGTTGATTTCGACACTGTTGCTGGGTGCCTGCGCCAAGAATCCGGTGACCGGCGGCCATGACTTCGCGCTGATATCGGAAGACGAAGAAATCAGCCAGGGTCGCGGCTATCACCCCGAGATCATCAAGACATTCGGTTTGTATGACGATACGGAACTGCAGCAATACGTCGATCACATCGGTCAGCAACTGGCCGCCATGAGCCATCGCAACAATTTGACATTTCACTTCACAGTTCTCGACTCATCGGACGTTAACGCGTTTGCATTACCGGGCGGCTATGTCTATATCACGCGAGGCATCATGGCCTATCTCGATTCCGAGGCCGAGCTCGCGGGCGTCCTGGGGCATGAGATCGGACATGTGACCGCTCGTCACTCGGTACGCCAGCAAGCCGGGCAGTTCGCCTCCAGCCTGCTTGGCGTACTGATAGCCGCAGCTACCGGTCAATCCTCACTGGGCAACCTGAGCCAACAGCTCAGCACCGGCATAGTGCGCGGTTACGGGCGTGAACACGAGCTGGAAGCGGATCGCCTGGGTGCAGAATACCTGCACAAAACGGGCTATGACCCCGACAACATGCTCGACGTTATCGGCGTGCTGAAAGACCAGGAGGTCTACGAAAAGGAGTTGGCGAAAAACGAAAATCGTCCCGCAAATATTTACCATGGAGTTTACTCCACCCATCCACGCAACGATGATCGCCTCAAAACGGTGGTGCACGCCGCCAGGAAGCTTTCCTTCAAACAGTATCGTGACGACAACCAGCAGGCTTACCACAGCCATATCGATGGCGTGGTTTGGGGGAGTAGCCTGCACCAGGGCGTGGTCGTTAAAAATCGATTTATGCATCCCGATCTCGCCTTCGCCCTGCAACTACCCGCCGGCTGGAAGGCAGACAATAATCCGCGCTTTATCGAGGCACGCGACCCGAATACGTCCGCATTAATTCAGGTTGGCGTTGTTCACCGCGCAACCGACGAAACCGCCGGCATGGCGCTGAAACGACTGGCCAAAAACGACGACCTCGATATTGACGATACCAACTACGGCGCGACCGCCACCACCAGTGTCAGGACAGACGATGGTCAATCCCGGCCAGCCCGGATCAGCGCAATCCTGCTGAACAACGACCTGCTATTGATGCTTGTCGGAACCGCGAACGACAAACACTACCAGGCAATGGACAAACAACTGCTGGAAACCAACGCCAGCTTCCAGCATCTCGACGCGGCGCAGGTAGCCGCCATCAAGGCTCCACGCTTGCACATCATTCCGCGCACCACCCAGAGCTTCGAGTCACTGGCACAGCAAAGCGCTCTCGAACACGATGCCCTGAACCGATTGCGCCTGCTCAACCGATCTTTTCCAAATGGCGAGATCACCGATCTTGTCCTGCTAAAAACGGTAACCCTCGGTGAATAGTTACGCCATTGCATTAATGGCCGCTCTGGTACTGATGAGCAGCCACGCCGGCGCCCAGGAGACAGCCACCCCGGTTGTGTCAATTGCATCGCTGGAAGCGGTCACGGTGGAAGCGCCAATGGTGTCCGCCAGGGCTCTCGAATCGGTTGCATCGGTCTGCAAGCGCATTTCCGACAAGCTCGCCAGTGTCGCATACCAGGAATGCGTTGAACTGCAACTGCAATACAGCGGTCATCGCTCGGTAGAGGATATCCCCTTGTTGATCAAGGAGTATCCCCCACTTGGCAGGCGCCAGCCGCAGGCACGCATCTTGCTGGTCGGCGGCACGCATGGCGATGAGCTGGCCGCGATCAGCATCGTGTTCAAATGGATGCAGACGCTGGAAAAACATCACTCGGGACTATTTCACTGGCGTATCAACCCGTTGATGAATCCCGATGGCGCGCTGCGCAATAAGCATAGCCGCACCAACGCCAACGGTGTCGACCTGAATCGAAATTTTGCGACCCCTGACAGCGGCGTCGACGCGGCGCTCGAGTACTGGCGGGTAAAGACCAAACAGAGAGCGCGCCGCTACCCGGGACCATTCCCGCTAAGCGAACCCGAAACCACCTGGTTGTTTCAGGAAATCAGGGACTTTAAACCGGACGTGATCATCGCGGTGCACGCGCCCTATTCGCTGGTGGATTACGATGCACCGGATCGTAGAAACGCGCCCCGTAAGCTTGGCCATCTCTACAAAAACCTGATGGGCACTTACCCGGGGTCGCTCGGCAATTACGCGGGCGTGCACCTCGGCGTACCTGTGGTAACACTGGAATTGCCGCATGCCGGCATCATGCCGACGAATAGCCAGATCAATCGCCTGTGGACAGACCTGGTGCGCTGGTTGGTACGCAATACCTGATAGTTTGCAGGGTGCTTGCCACCCGCCACGGAAGCGGCAGCAGATGGCCCCTGTCACATGTGCTCAATATGTGCGATATTTGCTCTTTTCACCCCAGCCAGAGATAAAAGCGTGTCCAGTTATCCTTATACCCGCAAGCGACGTATGCGTCGCGACGATTTTTCCCGGCGCCTGATGCGCGAAAATTGCTTGAGCGCCAGCGATTTCATTTACCCGATGTTCATACTCGATGGCGAACAACGCTGCGAAGCGGTGGAATCAATGCCCGGGATCGAGCGGGTTAGTATCGACTTGCTGCTCGAACAGGCACAGGAAGTCAGCGCTCTCGGTATTCCGGCGATCGCGTTGTTCCCGGTAGTGGACGCATCCGGTAAGAGTGACCGGGCGGACGAGGCCTGGAACCCCCAGGGCCTGGTGCAACGAGCCATACGCGCGCTCAAGGCCGCACAGCCCGGCCTCGGAGTGATCACCGACGTGGCGCTGGATCCCTATACCAGTCACGGCCAGGATGGTCTGCTGGATGACAGCGGCTACGTCGTGAACGACGAAACCATCGAAGTGCTGGTCAAGCAGGCGCTGTCACACGCCGAGGCTGGAGCTGACGTGGTCGCCCCTTCCGACATGATGGATGGACGTATCGCCATGATCCGCGAGGCACTGGAATCGAGCGGCTACGTGAATACGCGAATTCTCGCTTACGCGGCCAAGTACGCCTCGAGTTTCTATGGACCGTTTCGCGATGCGGTAGGATCAGCCGCCAACCTCGCCGGCGCAGACAAATACAGCTACCAGATGGATCCGGCCAACAGTAACGAGGCCCTGCACGAGGCCGCGCTCGACATCGACGAGGGCGCCGACATGGTCATGATCAAGCCCGGCCTGCCCTACCTCGATATCGTGCGACGTGTCAGCGAAGAGCTGCAGTTTCCCACCTTCGTTTACCAGGTGAGCGGTGAATACGCGATGCTCAAAGCGGCCGGACAAAACGGCTGGATCGACGAGCGTGCCTGTGTCCTGGAAGCGCTGCTGTCATTCAAGCGCGCCGGCGCCAATGGCATCCTGACCTATTACGCCAAATCCGCGGCCGCCTGGTTGCAGGAAAAATAATGCCGCGCGATAAGCGGGTGGATCGTTATGCCGTGGTCGGCAATCCGGTAGCACACAGCCTGTCCCCTCGCATCCACGCTGAATTCGCGCGCACCACCGGCGAGTCCCTCGAATACCAGGCGATTGAAATTGCCAGCGATGCCTTTGCCGCCGGCATCGCTGACCTGCAGCAACAGGGATTTCGCGGCCTCAACGTCACCGTTCCGTTTAAAGGTGAAGCCTGGGAAATCTGCAGCAGTTTGACGGCGCGCGCCAGGACTGCCGGCGCGGTCAACACCCTGTGTCTGCAGGCGGACGGCACAATTCACGGGGATAACACGGATGGCATCGGCCTGGTTCGTGACCTGGTCGACAATCTGAAAATTGACATCGAACAGCGCAACATCCTGGTTCTCGGTGCCGGGGGGGCGGTACGCGGCGTACTGCAACCGCTGTTGGCGCTATCTCCCACCCGAATCACGCTCGCCAACCGCAACATCGACAGGGCACGTGGGCTGGCGCGGGATTTCAGAAGCCTC
>Ga0316187_10003615_pt1 | contig 13421 bp, 13 predicted proteins | sample CroRivburrow1_MG_FD_204927 | JGI IMG/M metagenome (GOLD analysis project Ga0316187, IMG submission 204927) | Coastal sediment microbial communities from Maine, United States - Cross River worm burrow 1 | ecosystem: Environmental > Aquatic > Marine > Coastal > Sediment | place: USA: Maine...
CAATTTACCCAATCTACAACGCGGAACCAGCCTGCTGAAAGGTTGGTTCGTGCCTCTCGACGAGGAAAAGCGCAATCTGCTGCAAAGCGGTCGCCTGCGTCTGATTTTGCTGTTTATAGCGTTGTTGTCGCTGCTGCTCATTAACCTTTATTTAAGCGTCTTTCCCGACCACCCCATCGCATTGCAACTAAGCGAATATGCAGCATGGGTGCACAGTCTCGAATTCATCCTGCTGCTGCTATTGTTCTGGCAAACCTGGAGCGTATTGCTGCAACCGCTGTTGCGACTGTGTAACTGGGCCGAACTGATGCGTGGCGTCAACCTCGAAGCCAGGGTCGAATTCGGCGCCGACCACGACTTTGCCGAACTGGCACGCGACATCAACATGCTCGGCAACATGATCAAGAACCTGTCGCGCGACACCGAGGTCCAGTTACAGAAACACACTGACCACATTACGCGCGAATCGCGATCCCTGGCGATACTCTATGACGTTGCCTCGAGCATCAATCTTTCGCACGACCTGAACGAGCTGTTCGACAGCTCGTTGCAATCGCTATGCCAGAACCTGAATGCGCGCGCCGGCATCATCCGCCAGTTCAAGGGCAAGAATAAAAAAGATATCGCCGCCGCCTTCGGCAGGATCAATCACACGTTTCTGGCCAGTGCAGACCGTTTCCTGTCGATAGAAAACCTCGACAGTAAGACTGACCTCGAGCAGATTTACCGCGTCGATCGCCTCGCTGCTGAAACGGTGTTTGGCGCCCGCAGCGATGAAGATGGCGAATTGCTGGTACTGTCGGTACTGCTGCAGTATCGATCAGATATCCTGGGTGCCATTCACCTGTTTTTCCGCGACGACGGTAGCTTCAATCTCGACAGCTATAGCGAGCTGCTGATCAGCATCGGCCAGCATCTCGGCAGCGCGGTCGAGAAGTTTCGCCTGCTGGAAGAAGAAAGCGAACTGCTGGTGATTCAGGAGCGCACCCGTCTGTCTCACGAACTGCATGACTCACTGGCGCAAACCATCGCCAGCTTGCGCATTCAGATTCGTGTCATCGACGAAACCTTTCACTCGAACGACGAGAAAAGCATCTGGCACCAGATGGAGCGTATCGAATACACCATCGACCAGGCCAACGACCAGCTGCGCGAACTGATCGCCCACTTCCGCATACCGATCAGCGAGCAGGGTCTGATTCCATCAATAGAAGCGAGCATCCGACAGACCAGGGAGGAAATGGGTATCCCCATCTACTTTCAGAACGAATGGCCGCAACAGGATTTCCCCGAGGAGGTCGAACTCAACGTACTGCGCATCGTGCAGGAGTGCCTCGCCAATATCCGCAAACACAGCGAGGCCGAGAGTGTACGCGTGCTCCTCAGTCGTCGCGATGGCCAGTTTATCGTGCTGATTGAAGACGATGGAATCGGCTTTGAAGAAACCACGGTTGTACCGCAACATGGACGCCACCTGGGGCTCAATATCCTGCGTGATCGCGCCAGTGAAATCAACGCTCGTCTCGACATCGAGAGCGAGCCCGATGACGGCACCCGTATCCATTTACAGTTCAGCGCAGAGCCGCTGAGCAAACTGCGCGAAGCAATAGGTTAGGAACGTGGCCAGGCGAATTTCCCTGTCGCGCGCCGCACGCCTGGTTGGCGTTAAACGAGGTGTCCTGCAGCAAAAGATTCGCGCAGGCCAGCTGCAGACTTTTGAGGGTGAAATTGTGCTTGCGGACTTGTTGCATTCTTACCCGAATGCGCAGGTAGAAGATTCGAGCATGCTCGAACGGGTCGAGCAAATCATCGAGCAGGCCAGCTTCATCAATGCTGATAAGGTGACCCGCAAGCCGGATAACCTGGCACTGGGCTCACGCATTATGGCGCTCGGCAAAGATCTGTCGCAGCAGCAGAGACGGGTGTCCGCTTACCGGCATCTGTTGCTTAATCTGCGCCACGAGATCGAGCGCCTCGACGCCGGGTCGGGTTCACTGAAGACGCTGACTCAATGGCTTGACGAAGCCGAGACCACGCTGCAAGCCGACGATGATACAATTGATCAACCCTTTATCAACGAGACTTTTCTACGCGTTATGACGGCACAGGCTACAGTGATTCCAAGCGGTCACGAATTCTTCGTCGAAGGTGCTGATTCGATTCTGGAGGCGGGTCTGCGCGGCGGACTTGCGCTCAATTACGGTTGCAGCAACGGTAATTGCGGCTTATGTAAAATGCGCGTGGTATCCGGTGAGACGCGCAAGATCCGTCATCATGACTACACGCTCACCGAGGCCGAAAAAGGCATTGGTTATGTTCTTGGGTGCTGCCATACCGCTGTTTCCGATGTCGTTCTCGAGGCCGATGAAGCACAGGGCACTGCCGACATACCGACGCAGACCATTCCACTGCGCCTGAAACGCATCGAGCGTCCCAATGCGGATACCCTGATCGTTAGCACCCGTACTCCGCGTACCAGTCGCCTGCGCTTCCTTGCGGGCCAGCGCGCAACGCTCAGCCTCGACCAGGTCGGCTCCGCCTTTTACCCGATCGCGAGCTGCCCCTGCGACGATATGAATTTGCAGTTTCACATCGCAGTCAAGGCCGATGACGCGCTCGCAAACTACCTGGCCGACACGGCCAGAACAAACGAGCAGTTAACGCTCGAGGGCCCGAGCGGGTCGTTCGTGCTCAATGAAAATTCGCCGCGTGCGCTGGTTTTTATCGCCGAGGGCATCGGTTTCGCGTCGATCAAGGGTTTGATCGAACACGCCATGGCGCTCGATTCCGCGGAACAGATTCATCTGTTCTGGATCGCCGATGGTGACGAACCACCTTATCTCAATAACCTGTGCAGGGCGTGGAACGATGCCCTCGATAATTTCAGCTATTGCCCCCTGCCCGCCAGCGCCGGGCAAAACCTGGGCGATCATCTCGACGATGAGTTGCAGGCTCAGGATCCGGCGGGGTTTGATTACTATATCTGCGCACGTGAATCGCTGCGCGCGCAATGCGAGAAATACGCGCAGCGCCAGGCGATTCCGGCGTCTCAGTTCATGTTCGAGACTATCTAAATGGAAAGGTTAACGCTATGAGCCTGAAAGTCCTGCTGATCGATGATCACATGCTGTTCCGTGAGGGCCTGACCAGTTTGCTGCAACGTCGTAACATCGAAGTGCTGGCGGCGGTTGGCGACGGTAACGAGGGTATTCGGCTCGCACAGCAAATGAAACCCGACATCATTCTGCTGGATAAGCGCATGCCGATCATCGACGGTATCAGCGTGCTCAAGCATTTAAAGGAAATCGGCATGGGCATGCCGATCGTCATGTTGACCACGAGTTCCAATGAACAGGATTTGCTCGACGCACTGAAAGCGGGTGCCAGTGGATATCTGCTCAAGGATATGGAACCCGACGGACTGGTGTCGGCGCTGCGCGACATCCACGTCGGCAAAACCGTGGTCGCGCCACCGCTGACATCGGTGTTGGTGCGCTTCGTCAAGGGAGACATGACGGTGTCACAAAGCAAGGGACCGTTCAGCGAACTGACCCCGCGTGAAGGCGAGATTCTCGAGCTGATGGCCGAGGGTCAGGGCAACAAGCTGATCGCGCGCAACCTCGGCATCTCCGACGGCACGGTGAAGCTGCACGTCAAAGCCGTGCTGCGCAAACTCGGCGTTCATTCGCGCGTCGAAGCGGCAGTCATGTACATCGAACATAATCACCGTGTCGCCGACCAGGTCGAGGAATAGTCCCTGAGGTTGTACTATTGGTGTTTTGTGAGTTCCCGATACGTCGGACCGCCGCTTACGTACCAACTCCGCCGCTTCTACTGTCGTTTAAATTGGAAAATACTCGATTTTTCGAGGAGCTGATTTATGTCTACTGGAGAGTGTGTGTCCCGAATGGCCCATGTGCTTTTCAAATACCTTGAAATTAATATTGCCGTTCTGGTCGAACGGTGTGACTAGTGCAGGCAAGACACCTCTTAGTTTCATTGCTCATTCTCCTGAGTTTTATCTGGATAAGATAGGTATCTAGGCCGTTCAATGACCGGGAATGCGTCACCGCGACGGACATAGGTGGTGTTCTGGGCTAGTGATCGGGGCATAAAATCCCAGATTTCTTCCCGCCCGGATGACAATGCCGCGTCGATGAGATTAGGTTCGGTTTGTGAACGGATTACCTCATCCAGTAGCGTGTCGAGCGGCCAGGTTTGTTCGGCAATCTGGGTCAGGCGTTCCTCATCCGGATCACCCGTTCCCGCGAGGCTGCCGGTTTCGTGGGGGTCGATAGCAAGATCATAAAACTGGGGCGGATAGGCTCTTGAAATTATGAGCTTTTTGTCGCCATCGCGTACACAGACGCGCGGTGCCGATGCGCCACCGTCTAATATGTTCGACAAACACCATTACGGATACCGATTCTCCTCTCATTGCCGGCATCAGGCTCTTCATCTATCGGGCTGCTCACTTGACGGTCGTCGACTCCCGCTAATTCTAATAGCGTCGGAAAAATATCAAGCAAGGAAACCGTATTGCGAGAACGCGTACAAACAATGGTGAAAAACGGCTGGGAGCCTGTCACTACCACCGAGACCTCGGCATCTCTCGCAGGCCGACGCCCATTCGTCTGGTGTTTGTTCTTGATTGTTATCTTTGTTTTCCCCTTGTTTGGTGGTGTTTTACACCTGATTTTCTGGCTTGCCACTTCAAAGGCTACGGTATTTTTGCACATGGAGGACGGTGAACTCGTTGTGACAGGTGACCAGTGGCTCATGCAATTGCAGGAAGCCCAGAGTGAAGCTTACGTAGACCGGCAACAACAGATCAAGGAGCGTGGCTTCCTGCCCGTGATGTGGCCACAACTCGTGGTTTCGCTGGGAATGATTGCGCTGTGGATTTACCTGTTAAAAACTTTTATGTAGGTCGGCTATTGTTTTATGCAACACCCAACATGTTGCTTATCGGGTTTCCATTTACTTATTTTAGATAGTTAATACCGAACCGTGCATCTGGGAAAGTGGGGCACAGGGGTCTGTCGTTTTTATTCCGAACTGCCTGATCCTGATTTCATCTCGATCAAACCTGGTCGCATCGCTAATCCCTAAAATGGGAACAATAGCGGTGTTACAAGCAGGTTCACAATGTAGGTCAACAACATGAGTGGACCACCCACCTTGATGAAGTCAATAAATCGATAGTGCCCCGGTTCAACAACCAGGGTGACGACCGGCGAAGCCACCGGGCTGGCAAATGCCGCCGATGCTGCGATGAGCACAGTAACCGCGAAGGGATAGGGTGAAAGTTCCAGAGCCATGGCGGCCTGGATCGCGACGGGGGCGATGAGTACAGCACTCGCGGTGTTGGAAAGAAAGAGCGAAAGCCCGGCGGTCAGGAAAAAGAGCAAAGTCATCAGGACGTAGGGTCCGGACGTGCCAGGTCCGGAGATCAGGTTGTTGACAATCATCTCCGTGCCGCCCGTTTTCTCCAGTGCCACAGCTACCGGGAGCATGCCAGCCAGAAGCACGATACTGCTCCAGCTAATAGAGCGGTATGCATCTTCCATCGTCAGGCAGCGCGTAAAGATCGCCGCCATTGCGGCCATAAGGACAGCGGTCACCACGGGCACAACGCTGAATACACTGAGGAGGACCATGGCGAGCAGGATTACTATTGCGATTGGCGCTTTTTTGTGGGCTGGCCTGGCTTCTTCGAATTCCCTGGGCGTCTCGATTAAAACGAAATCGTGAGCCTCTTCACCAAGCCTGCTAATTTGATTCCAGGAGCCCGCCACCAAAAGAGTATCCGCAACCTGCAATGCCTTGTCCGCGAATTGATCCAGTTGTTTCTGATCTCGCCGGATTCCGAGCACGTGTATACCGTAATGCGATCTAAGATCAGCCTCGCGCAGGGATTTGCCCACAAAGTGGCAGTCCGGATGAATAAGAGCGACGGCGACTCCATACTCATGCAGCAATCGTTGACGTTTGCGGGAGTCATCGGGAACGAACTCGAGACATTCCTGTTGCATGAACTGATCGATGCTAGAGCTGGGTGCCATGACGAAAATTTGATTCCCGGGCTTCAATTTGTCCTGCGAGCCCGCAATCACCGTATTTGCAGTCCTGCCGTTCGACTCGATGGCCAGAATCCGTATTCCGTAGCGAGTCTCTACTTTAGCCTCGGCGATCGTTTGCCCGACCAGCGACGAGTCGCTTCTGATTCGCAGGCCTTGCACTCCGCCGTCCAGGTCGAAGTCCTTCTGCAACTCACTCAAGGGTCTCGCGGTTTCGCGCCCGGCCTTCGAATCCGTCTCGCCGAGCATTCTTCGACCGACAAGCAGCACATAGCCGATTCCCATCAACAGAACCACGATGCCCACGGGAAAGAACGTGAAGAACCCTAATGGCTGAAAACCGGCATCGGCGAGCTCGTAGCTGACGACGAGGTTCGGTGTCGTTGCGATCAAAGTGAGCATGCCACTGATCATCGCCGCGAATGACATAGGCATCAGCATCCGCGATACGCTCAATCCAGATCTGATCGCAACCTTGAATACCACAGGAATGAAGATGGCCACCACGGCGGTCGAACTCATGACACTGCTAAGCGTCGCCGCCGCGACCATGATCAGAACCAGCAGGCGGGTTTCACTGCTTCCGCCAGTTCGAATGATCCAGTTTCCGATCACCTGGACGACGCCGGTTCTATCCAGCATTTCGCCTACGACAAGGAGTCCTGCAACCAACAGCACGACCGGGTCACCAAAACCCGCCAGGCTTTCGCGCACCGTCAGTACCTCCGAGAGCATCAGCGCGAGGACGACCAACATGGCAACGACGTCGAGCCGGATCTTGTTGCTCGCGAAGAGCGCGGCGGCAACCGCCACGAGGATGAACACGAATAAGGTATCGCCAGGCATGAGGGCTCAGAGTCTTGGGATTATAAAGTTGGTATTCGTAATGTATTGATAACTCGGCCACACCATAAGGTTCATCGAGAGGGAATATCATGGGGCGCCCGCAGAGTGTATCAGTGGCAACACCCGGGAGCTACTATACCGGTATCAGACAACCGTTTATACACCCCGTGCGTAATTCATCGCGCACTGCAAGGGCCTGTCCCCTGATCACAGGGCGGATGGCGCAAGCGACAGCATTCTGCACCGAGGGAAACTCGACCAGAAAACCATCCCCGGTGAATTTGATGATGTGTCCCGATTTTCTGGCGGCAAAGGGTTTGATTACATCATCCCGCGCGGTATTCCATGCTTTCACCGTAGCATCGGTATCCTGATGTACAAGTTTCGTGTAGTCCGCCACATCAGCAGCAAGAATGGCAGCTAGTCGACGTTGGTTCGATGTGTCCGGCATTTCATCTCCTGGCGAAGTCCCGAAGCATACTATAGGTACCGGGCCCCACCACAGCCCATTTGACTGTCGATGTTTATCAAATGCACGGTGTGAGGACATCCCCGGTTTAGAGGACCACTTATAATGACCTGGAATACGGTTCGGAAAGTGGGCAATGACGAGGAAAAGAGGCGATTACCGATACAGTGCAGAGTTCAAGCGTAAAGAGTTGAAACGCAAAAGTGAAGATTGGACGACGGACACCAGTAAGCGGTCGCAGCAAAGTTTTCGACGCAAATAAGGGATAGTCAGACCTCGTTATGCTTACCTGGCCCCTACTCGGGATTAGAAAAGATCCATTAGAATATTTAAATCAATGAGTTATGCACGTCACTTTATGTACATCGAACACAATCACCGCGCCGCTGACCAGGTCGAAGAGTAAAATTTCAGCTCAACTGCTGGAAAAAAACTCGTTCAGGGCAATAACAACCGTCATCGCTCCAGTCGGGCCTGTGACCCGCATTTTCCTGCCGCCGAAAATCGCGCCATAAAGCGTGGCGAGTACACCGGCGCCAGACAACACTCCAAAGGTTAAAGTCAATGGAGAGCCACCACCACCGCCGTCGCAGCTTCGAGAATAGCACCTTCAATTGATCTCTCGATCACAGGTTAAGTGAAAGCCCATACTTAGCAGTTATTTGATGCGGCGTGCTGCCAGTCATTCGGCCAGTCTTCAGGAATCTTGCCCCGGTTTGTCGATCGTCTGGCATTCAAGGAAGATACGGTTTTCACAATTAGCACAGATGGACTTGTCGAGCCGTGAAAAAATAGCCCCAATCGCTTCTCTTTTACTGTCGAAGATATTAGCCTCCCCAATCTTCGCCGGATAGCCTCCACGCTCAAACGTTTTGGCGGCACTACCCTTGAGGCTGTGCATGTAAAATTCGCCCCCGATCTTTCGTCGCTCGTGGGCTTCATTGAGCAACAGCTCGGCACCCGCAACATCCATCTGGCTGACGCCCTTGGTTAACAAAAGCAGGCTTTTTTGATCTGGATAGTGCTCCCGGTATCGCCGCAGCATCTCTCCAACGTGGGCTACCGATCCAAAGTAAAGTGAGTCATCGAGACGCAAAATTTTCAGCTGTGGACACTCTGGTCGATTTCGACCATAGGTAAACTTGCGGTCGACCGATTGCAAATTGGGCACTCGCGGTGATATTCGCGGGCGTGAAGTCTTGCGCAGGAAAATCATCAGCGAAAGAATTACGCCCGCCAAAATCGCAAATTCCAGTGCAAAGAAAATGGTGCCGAAGAAGGTCACCGCCAACACCACAGAGTCATTCTTGTCGGCTCTCAAAATTTTCTGTATCTCGCTGAAGTTAATCAGGCGCCAGGCCACCAGGATCAATAAGCCGGCGACAGCGGCTTTCGGCAGGTACGAGGTCAAAGAGCCAACCAGCAGTACAATGACTATCAATATCAATCCAGCCAGGATCGCCGCCAATGGGCTTCGGGCGCCAGCATCATAGTTGGCGCCACTCCGATTGAATGACCCTGTGGCAACATAGGCGGAGAAAAAGCTGCCGAAAATATTGGAAAGACCTTGTCCGATAAACTCCTGGTTACCTTCTATCGGCTGGCCCGAACGAATCGATATCGAGCGCGAGATGGACACTGCCTCGGTCAACGCAAACAGGGTCATTGCCAGCGCCAGGGGCGCGAGGTCACGGAATACGGTGAGTGAAATCTGTGGCTGTGAGAACGGGGGCAGTTGCTGAGGAAGGGCGCCTACCATTTCGATTCCGGCAGCCTCTCGTCCAAAGACCAGGTTAAAGAGTAATGCCGCAAGACTACCCACCACCAACGCGATTATCATGTCGGGTTTGTTTGGGTAGCGGTGGTGACAAATCAATCCGGTGAGCAATGTGATGGTAGCGACCAGCATGACCAGCGGGTGGAAATTCTCCCAGTGCGTCCACAGAAACTCGAGGGTCTCAATCAAATGACCAGCATCCGGAATTTCAATACCGAGGAATGATTTTGCCTGTTTGGCTGCGATCAGGCAGGCAGCTCCGGAGGTAAAGCCGACTACGACCGAGTGGGAAATGAAATTGACCAGTGAACCAAATCTCAACAGACCCATGGATAGCTGGAGAATGCCAACCATAAATGCGAGGGTGATTGCGAGCGCAATATACGCTTCGCTACCCGGTGCCGCCATGGTGCTCAACGAGGAAAACATGACGATTGATGCTGCTGTCGTTGGCCCGGAGACCAGGTGCCATGAGGACCCGAACAAGGCTGCTATAATCGCTGGCACCATACTCGTATAGAGCCCGTACTCTGGCGGCATGCCGGCAATAGCCGCAAAGGCAACACCTTGTGGTAGTACGATTGCTGCCCCGGTCAGACCAGCATACAAGTCGGCCTGAGCACTTTCCCTTGTCAGGTTCCTGCCCCAGCGTAAGAAAGGAAATAGTTTTTTAAAACGGTCTTGTAAGGTCATTTATAAGCCATTTACAGATTAAAGTGATTCTCCCTGGGGTACTGGTATCCACTAGTACTTATAACCACCCTGTTAGAGCCAGCAGTCAGTGTCATTCTCCCTGAAACTCTGCCCCTGAGTGGGCTGTCGATCAATTTGCCCAGGCAAATCGAATGCTTACCAGCCATTTTCCCGGGCCTGCTTCCAGTCATTTCGCCATCCTTCAGGAACCTCGGAATCTATACGCAAACAACCTTCCGGGTGGTGCGGGTATGGTTCGGCATAACTTCGGGTCTCGTCACCGTTAACGCGGCGCTGGATATGGCAGGGCCGGAGTTCGTCGGGGCGGTTGAGCCCTGCTGCAACCACCAGCTCTAACAGGCTCTCCACCATGGCTGCAGATACCTTAGCACCCTGGCCGATTAATCGTCGACGTCAAGCACCTTGCACCTGGCCGGGTTTTGCGTCGCTATACCCCTGGGGCAAGTGTCCCGATTACAGTGCCGTGATTGAATACATTCGAGCGTAAACATCATCGCGCGGGCCGAATTAATCGTATCCACGCCGAGCGCCATCAACCGTAACATATGAAAGGCCGATACCACCGTTCCCGCCTTCAGTGCCATCGACGCTAATAAAATCCACGGCTATGCCGGAGTCAATCATGGCTTTGCAAATCGCGAGAAACTCGCTGCGGTCGCCACTGCAAAGTTTAAAACCAACGGGTTTACCGTCACAGAGTTCACGTAACCTGGCAACAAACTGGAGCAGCCCCTCGGTCCATCGAGAGCCGCGTCAATCCGGTTTTAATTAACATTATAAACACTTTTAAATCAATGGTTTATATTAACTATTTAATGTAGCTCGAAGGCAGTCTCCGCGCTGTCGAACAGATCGAAGAGTAGCCCCCCCTTATATCGAGTTGCTACCTGCCAACCCTGCGCTACCGGCATACCGCGCGGGCAACAGCAGGCCCACCATCAGCAACAGGATGCCGGCAGACAGGCTAGCGACGGTCAGGTAGGTGATTAACTCGGTAATCGCCGCATGATGTGCGCCATCCCTGCCCAGCGGCAGCGACAGCAGGAACATGCTGAGCCAGGCCATCGGATAAAAGCTACCAACTCCGATCAAGGTAGCGGCTACAAATTTCATTTTGCGGGGTAGCGAAGTAAGTCCTGTCACCAACACCAGTACCAGGGCAAAACCGCCGACACCGGTTGCGTGAAAGTGGGAACGCTGGGCATAACGCCATATCTTGGATTCACTTTTGGCATCGTGTTGCGCCGGGTGGGAGGCAATGCCGTCAGAGATAAATTGTTTCACGCCATCTTCGTTGGTACCGAACATAACGCCCATCGTAATGCCGAAGATCAGGGTCAGCATCGAAAGAACAAGCCCCACCCGTAAATCACTAATATCAAAACCCATGCAAAGAACCCTTAATCGAGAAAAGAGTCGTGAGCCTAAAGGTGAAGTATTAAGGCAATCTTAAATCGTCAGTCAAAAGCCAACATCGCCGCAGATAGTCGGCAACTAGCTCCCAAATCGGCACACTCGAAGATTGCGAACCCAACGTCGCCCAGCCTGCGAACTCGCAGCTATTGAACGCCCGAGTACTATGGTGGAATTGCAGAGCAGTGCAACTCGCTACCACTGGTGTCAGATGTGAACCCGGACCTCGACGGGTACGCAACCGACAGGGCTATCGCGGGACTGTTTTTAACAGGCGCTGAAGAGGAAGCTCTTATTCGCACCAATCGGGCAGCACGCACAACGACTTTGCTGCGTCATATTTCTGGCAGCCTTGATTAGCCTTATTTATGAATGCGATCCGGCATTAAAACAGGGGCCGTCAGACTCGACATCATTTCGATGAAGGGGTATCGCCTGCAGTGGATTGCTGAATAGCGATAACCGTGAAGCGGAGGTATATGTAATTTTGATGCACTGGCCTGCCGGGTAAGGCAGGCCAGTGTAAGACCATCTGCGATCGTACTGGTACGACTAGAGCAGAATCTGAAATAACTCAAATCGAAGGGAATAGAAATAATCCACTTGAACTTTAAATTCGCCTACGACTAAGTTGAGTTCAATCTACTAACAATCAGATAAAACCACGAACTTCCCATCCTTTCTTTCAAGATACATGTCGCCATCTTTGAAACTGGCCTGGTACTCAACAGGTTTTTCGTTTTCACGCTGGACGACCAGTGTTTGACGTTCTCCTGCTTTGAGATTCCATTTGCCCGCACTCTCATACAGCCAGCCAAAAGAGTTTACCTGCCAGGTGCCGTCTTCCTTGAATCTCCAGCTCAGATCTTCCAATTTAGTCGGGAGGCCCTGCCCGGCCTCCTCGTTTTTCGCTGTGGTCAGTTCCCAATCAGTACACCAGCTGCCGACCATGTATTCGGATTTAAGCTTGTCTCCTCGAGCAGTGTCCGGGGCCTGCATCAATTTAGTTCCCGCACAGGCGGAGAGCAGCAGTGTGAATGTCAGACAAAGTAATGTTACGGCAGTTTTTTTGTTCATATCGACCTGATTAAAGTTAAGTTGTAAGTAACCCTAATTGTACCAAGGGTAAGCGCCTGTTTGCAATGATCCCGGTTGCCCTGGTTCAGGGTGGAATCAGCATCGAACTGGGTTGCGAGTCCCATTCGTCGTGAATCCTGGAGGTAATTCCATGGATACGAGCGAAAACACACCCTTTCGATCACTCGGTCTGTCCCTTCCGAACCACGAGTCCAGGCCGATCCTTGCTACTGACGCCTGGAGACGTCAACCGATCCCGGGATTTCCAGTCACGTTTTTCAATCTGGGGGTATTGAGTTTGGTAATGCGCGCGCTGTCGGAGCGCCGCAGATAATCGGCAACCACTTCCCATATCGGCGCGCCCGGAGATTGCGAACCTACCGTCGCCCAGCCGGCCACCTTGTAACTTTTGGAGGCCTCGATACGGGTGCCGTCATCGAGTTGCATATCGGCAATGCGCACTCCGGCAGCGGCATCCGGATCGATGCTGTAGTCGAGTCCACCGAGACGTACCATGTCCCCGCCCTGCTGGTAATAGGGATCCTTGTTAAACAGATTATCGGCGACATCTTCGAGTATCAGCTTGAGGTCTTCGCCGCTCATTTCGCGTACGTAAGTTTCAGGATAGGTAATACAGGTCTGGTCCAGCACGTGCTCCATGGTAATCGTCTGGCCCGACAACACCGTGGTTCCCCAGCGAAATCCGGGTGACAGCGAAATCTGTGCATCGCCCTCGACGCGCAGCGCATCGCAGATGATCTGATCAAAGCTTCCATTGAAATTTCCGCGCCGATACAGCAGGCTTTCCGCCACGCTCAACTCCTCCTGCAGTTGCGGCAGATAGGGCTTGCGTGAGCCTGCGATCTGCGCCGCCATTTCAGCATCGGGCTCGAGCATATTCGAAAACACCGGCAGTAAGCGATAACGAAAGTCGCGCAGTCTGCCCCCTTTGTAGTCCATATCCATGACACCAAGAAACTTGCCATTGGAGCCGGCATTGGTCACCAGGGTCTTGCCCCCAGGGTTGGACACTGAAATCGCACCC
>Ga0316187_10003616_pt1 | contig 13421 bp, 11 predicted proteins | sample CroRivburrow1_MG_FD_204927 | JGI IMG/M metagenome (GOLD analysis project Ga0316187, IMG submission 204927) | Coastal sediment microbial communities from Maine, United States - Cross River worm burrow 1 | ecosystem: Environmental > Aquatic > Marine > Coastal > Sediment | place: USA: Maine...
GTCACGCCCAAAAACCAACCTTCTGTTTTATCCATCAGTATGGTAAGCTGCTCTTTATTTAAATCTAAATCAAAGCATGCTTTTGCATAATCTTTTAATTCAGTTTTAGTTAAGTTTAAATGATGCATTCTTATTTCATGAAATACACTATTTAAACGGTGCTTAGAAAAGTTAAGAACTGGATCATGACGCGTAATAAGAATAAGTTGAATATTCTCAGGAGGATACTTTAGGTATAATTCAAGGAGTTTAGTTATTTGTGGATTGTTTACCAAATGAAAATCATCTAGTACCACATAAGTTTGCTTTTTTGTAGTATTAATTTCTGTGAAGAAGGTGTTTACAAGTAAAGCTTTGTTTATTTTATTTTTACCTGATAGTAATATTGAGGTTTGCGGAAATGAGTTTAAATTATTTTTTATGAAAGCATAAACAATATAACTTAAAAGTGATTCTATGTCGTTCATGTCAGCATCACAACTAACCCATATCGAGGTTTTGTTCTTTACCCATTGGCTTGCAAGTGTACTTTTACCATAACCAGCACCGCCAATAATGAAAGTTGCAATTTTAGTTTTATTTGCTTCTAGAAGCTTTACTAAACGCATTCTTTCAAAGTAAGTTTGAAAACACCTCGGGGGGGTTAGTTTCGTAGAAAGAATGGGCTTATTCAACATAAAACATATTAATATATTACATAGAACTTAACATCGTTGAAATTGATTCTTCAAAAAAATTGTGTTAATGAAGGAGTAAAATTCATTCACTTTTTCAACAAAAATAATATAAATTGAGTTCATAAAATTGTGCTAATAGTATTGGCGATGTATTTCAGTCATTCTGTTTTGGGTCAAACTGAAGCACAACTTGTTTATAAAGATATAAAAAGTTTCTTTATGCCTATTGAAAGTGTAGGATAAACGCAGATTGAGGCATTTTTATTTTTTATTCCACAATAGCTAAATCATCATAGCAAATATTTAAATCAGGCTCTTCACCCTCTTCAAGGTACTCAAAACCTGGCGTAAACCTGGCACAAAAAAAAGACACTCACAATTTAGAACTGTAAGTGTCTGATTTTCAAGTGGGCCCAGAAGGACTCGAACCTTCGGCCACCTGATTATGAGTCAGGTGCTCTAACCAACTGAGCTATGGGCCCGGAATTAAAATGGTGATTTAGCGATATAGTGATTTAGCGAATTATTTAAAAACCTTTAAATCAGTATTTTCAAAGCCAAAATATCAATTTATTCCAGAAACTATTACCCGCAATTTTTAAGAACGTATTAATAAATGTAATCCCTTCTTGAAATTGGGAGTGCAATGTTACATATTTGCCTCTTAATACACAAATTTACACTTCAGATTTGGTTTCAGAAACAATAAAAAATATAATTTTTGATCTGGGAGGGGTTCTGTTCAATATTGAACCGGAAAGAACGGCCGAGGCATTTGCTGCGTTGAGCAACAGTAGCCCGGTAGATATCATGGAATTACATAAATCTCAGAACTTCTTCACAGATTATGAAAAAGGATTGATCGGGGATCATGAATTCAGGGATCATATCCGTGAATTTCTAAATAAAGAGCTATCTGATAAACAGATTGATGACGCCTGGGGAGCCTTGTTACTTGATATACCCATGAATAAGATTGCAATGATCAAAGAGGCTGGTCAGAATCACAGGACTTTTCTCCTAAGCAATACCAATAATATTCACCGGATAAAGTTTGAAGCGGATTTTATAGAAACCGCAGGGAATAGGATACAAGAATACTTTGAAAAAGTTTATTATTCTTTTGAAATGGGTATGAGAAAACCGGATGCTGAAATTTTTCTGGAAGTATTGAACAAAAATGACCTAAATCCGGAAGAGAGTTTGTTGATCGATGATAGTTTACCTAATATACTTTCCGCAGAACATTTGGGTATGCGTACTATTCATGTACCTATCAATAAGACAGTAATTGAAATTCAGATTTGATGGAGGAACAAAAAGAGAAAAGATTTAAGCCAATATTTCTAATCTTATTTATTGTTACATTAATCACTACCACTATTTCCGGTGCTGAATGGATGTATGGTAAACCGTTGATGTACTTTGAACCAGGTCTTACCTTGGCGGAAACGCTTTCGGGAGTATACTTTTCTATTCCTTTTCTAAGTATTCTTACCATCCATGAGTTTGGTCATTATTTCACAGCCAGATATTATAACATAAAAGTAACCCTGCCTTATTATATACCTTTATGGCTGGGATTCTTATTTATGCCTTTTACTATTGGAACTATGGGGGCTTTTATTCGAATCAAAGAACCTATAAAATCACGAAAGGAATATTTTGATGTTGGTATTGCCGGACCACTAGCCGGTTTTGTCGCTGCATTAGTTGTATTGTATATCGGATTTACTAATCTTCCTCCGGCAGATTATGTCTACCAGATCCATCCGGAGTATGAGCAATACGGACCTGATTATGCTGAACATTTTTATAATGAGGAGGGAAGCTTTCAACTGGGCAAAAACCTGACCTTCCTCTTCTTCGAAGAATATGTGGCGCCAGATAAATCTTTAATTCCAAATCCTTATGAAATCATACATTATCCCTGGCTATTTGCTGGTTTCCTGGCTTTGTTTTTTACTGCGTTAAACCTGCTACCTATTGGTCAACTTGATGGAGGACATGTACTTTATGGTTTGTTTGGCTGGAAAAATCATAAAAATATATCTTTGGCAATCTTTATCATTTTCCTCTTTTATGCAGGACTTGGAGTAATATCACCCTACGACAAGCTGGAAGATCTTATGTTATATATACCCATTTATATTGGATTTCTCTTCATCACCTTGCAGTCCATCCGGCTGAGTATGCGCACTAAGCTTACTATTTCAGTAGCCCTGTTTACAGCACAGTTTTTAATTGCCTATTATTTCCCTGGTTTAAAAGGATATGTTGGTTGGTTGGTATTCGCCTTTCTTATTGGACGTTTTCTTGGAGTATATCATCCTCCTGCCATGATTGATCAACCCTTGTCGATGGAGAGAAAGATCCTCGGGTGGATAGCATTGATTGTTTTTATAATTTCTTTTTCTCCCAGGCCATTCATAATTATCTAATCATTCAACTGCATATACCTGTACATGACTTTTCTTTCCTCTGAGTTCAGCTTCCTCGATCGATGTAATTCTAAAATTACTGGTTTCAGGTAACTGATCATATAAATAACCAGATATAAGAAACTCCTTCCCATACTTGTTGCACAGTCCACGAATCCTGGCAGCTGTATTGATAGGGTCACCATGAAAAGCAATTTCTTTTTTTAAATATCCTACTTCGGCTACCATTACATTTCCTGAATTTGATCCGGCCTTGAAATCTGGAATATCTCCGTAATTTTTAAGATAATAATCCTTTTTACGCTCCAGGATATCTTTGAACACAAAGAAAATGTTAATACAATTTAATTCTTCTATTCCCTTGTCCAGATCCCAGGTAACAATCGCCTCATCGCCTACATATTGGTAGATCTGTCCGGAGCATTGATTTGCTGCCAGATTGAGATCAAACAGAAAATCCTGGATAAAATGGCTGTATTTTACATGGCCATATTTTTCTGCATAGGTAGTAGATCCGGTAAGATCAACAAACATGAATATTTTGTATTCTTCCCTGGGTTTGTGATATTTTCCTAAGAACATAGGAAGTAAGATCCCGGGACCGAATTTATCATTTACCTGGCTGATAAAACCGATCAGGATACTCACGATGATCGAAAACAATAAGTAGCTGGTGAGTCCTCTTGTTAAGAAATATCCTGAGCTTTCTTCGAAGGTGATATCTGTAATAAGCAGCACCATAGAATATATGATTAACAACACAAAAATTATGGTTAAAATATAAAGGATGCTTTTACGGACCAGGTAATATCCGAAAGAGTGTTTTGACTTAATGGATCTGATTATGAAAATATCAACAACACCAAGCAACATTCCCAAAATCATACCAAAAACACTATTAAAAATGAGTAAAAATACAGGCCCGGGAAACATTCGAAAAAATGGAATATCAACAGGTTCAGGTAAAATTGTAAATCTTAATAAAGCGAAGAAATTAAACGCTATGATCCAACATATTATTTGAAATAGAAATATTTTCTTATAGTCCGGATTCAATTATTTAGTATTTAAAATTGAGTATGGATTAAAAATATGAAAAAAAAACGAATATTGAAATTGACATTTAGGAAGTAATTTAATCCTGATATTAATTATTGTCTGAAAGAGCTAGTCTTCAGCTTTCATAATTCTTAGTGGTTTTGGTCCAGCTTCTTACAATAGCAATTATGATAATTGTTGACATTAAAATGAATAATATGCTTGCACCCGTATTTCGGTCATAATTAAAAAGTTCTACCATTATTACGAAATCGATAATAATGAGCAATACTACGATAATCATTAAAACTAAATTTTTCATGTTAAGCAGGGGTTAGTATTATCAGAACAATTATTAGATACACTACGTTCCTTGACAGCCTTTTTTATGCAGTAAAATTTAAAGTTTTTTGACTTTTTGTGGACATACCACCAATTCGATGAAACTGGCAATATTTATAATCAAATAAAGTACTTTTGTAAAAACTTAAAACTGATTTTTGAATGAGAGATGCAAGTTTATTAGATCGCATAGAAGAAGGCATTGAAGCAATAAAGCGTGGGGAAGTGATAATAGTTGTTGATGATGAGGATAGAGAAAACGAAGGAGATTTTATTTGTGCAGCTGAAGCAATCACCCCTGAGATAGTAAACTTCATGGCTACTCATGGTCGCGGTTTGATATGCACCCCTTTAACAGAAGCCAGGTGCAATGAGCTTGGTCTCGACCTGATGGTAGGTAAAAATACTGCCCTTCATGAAACTCCTTTTACCGTTTCTGTCGATTTGATACATGAAAAAGTTTCCACTGGGATTTCAGCAGAAGACAGGTACCGGACCATTAAATCCCTCGTGGATCCTTCTACTAAACCTGAAAATTTGGGGAGACCGGGCCATATATTTCCTTTGAAATCAAAAATAGGAGGTGTACTGAGAAGAACAGGACATACTGAGGCAACGATTGATTTTGCTCGTCTGGCAGGTTTCCAGCCAGCTGGAGTTCTGGTAGAAATAATGAATGAAAATGGATCTATGGCAAGATTGCCGGAGCTGAGAAAAATCGCTGATAAATTTAATCTCAAACTCGTATCCATTTTCGATCTGATTGAATATCGGTTAAAGAAAGAAACTTTAATCGAAAGGATAACGAATGTAAATATGCCTACCGATTATGGAGATTTTCATCTAAGTGCCTATCGGCAGACTAATACCGGAGAAGTTCACCTGGCATTGGTAAAAGGATCCTGGGAGCCTGATGATGCAGTGATGGTACGCGTACATTCTTCCTGTGTTACCGGGGACATTTTCGGATCCTGTCGATGTGATTGCGGGCCTCAACTTCATGGATCTATGGAGATGATTAATAAGAAAGGTGCCGGGGTGATAGTCTATATGAACCAGGAAGGTCGAGGTATTGGATTAGTTAATAAATTGAAAGCTTATGAATTGCAGGAAAAAGGATTTGATACTGTAGAAGCAAATGAAAAACTGGGATTCAAAGCTGATGAAAGAGATTACGGTGTAGGTGCGCAGATATTACGGGATCTTGGAGTCAAGAAAATTGAGTTAATCTCTAACAATCCAAAGAAAAGAGTGGGTTTGATGGGATATGGCCTGGAAATTGTGGGAGTAAAAGGGATCGAGATTATCCCAAATCAGTATAATATAAGATATCTTGAAACCAAAAGAGATAAGATGGGGCATGATATTCTTGATAACAATAAAAAGTGATAATATGAAAGGAGCTTTTCTTTTTGTAATTCTATTTTTTCCATTGTTGGTAATAGCTCAGGATTTTCCTTCTGATCTTTTACATGAGGGCAAGGTTGTATTAATCAATGAGGATACCCTTAAAGGAAAAATCAAATACGATTTTGAAAATGATCTTATTCAAATTGTAGTTAACGGGACTATCCAGACTTTCGGTGCTCGTAAAATTTTATATTTTTCAATATATGATGAATCAGTAGAGATGTTCCGTACTTTCTACGCTATTCCTTATGCAGTACAAACAAATTATGAGATTCCAATTCTCTTTGAAGTATTGTATGAAGGAACACTTTCGCTTCTTGCAAGAGAAGAAATTGTCACCGAAACTGTTCCTCAGTACTCCTATACTTATAGATCTTCTATGAATATGACACGGACAAGATTATCATATGAATATTTTTTCCTGGATCAAAAAGGAATTTTTGAAAAATATGAAATGAAAAAGCAACAGTTATATTCCTTAATGAAAAGAAAGGAGCCTCAGATAAAACAATACATCAAAAAAAATAAATTAAAGACCGATTCAAGGAGAGACCTTGTTAGGATTACTGCTTATTATAATGCACTTCTTGGTAAATAAATTTTCAAATACATGAGTAAACCCTTAATACTTGTCACCAATGATGATGGCATTAACTCAAAAGGCATTAAATTATTAACAGAGATTGTTTCGGAGCTTGGAGAGGTATTGGTTGTTGCCCCGGATAGTCCCCAATCGGGAATGGGTCATGCTATTACTGTGGGAAATACTTTGCGATTAACTAAAACCAAAGTGTTTAATGGTATTAATTCCTACCAATGTTCAGGAACTCCTGTTGATTGTGTTAAGCTGGCAAAACACTATATTCTAAAAGAACGAAAGCCGGATTTACTGGTCAGTGGTATTAATCACGGCGCAAATACCTCTATTAGTGTTGTTTATTCAGGTACAATGGCCGCAGCTCTAGAAGCTGCTATTGATGATATACCAGCTATTGGCTTTTCTCTTTGTGATTATTCTCCAAATGCAGAATTCATGCATGTTTCTGAATATGTAGAAAGTATAAGTACCCGGGTTTTGGACAAAGGAATACCACAGGGAGTTTCTTTAAATGTTAATTTTCCAGCAAGTAAAGATGCACCAATAAAAGGTGTTAAGGTTTGCCGCCAGGCAAGAGCCAAATGGAAGGAAGCATTTGATGAAAGAATTGACCCCTATGGTGAACGATATTTTTGGATGGCTGGAGATTTTATTAATCAGGATGGAGGCGAAGATAATGATGTATGGGCTATTTCAAATGGTTATGCTTCCGTGGTACCAACTCAATTCGACCTTACCTCACACGCTGCGATTCAGGAAGTTGAGGATATGTTGTTTTCTTAGGCTGAGCAGTAGAACAGTATATCAGTAATCAGTAAATCGGTAATCAGTAGATCAGTAATCAGTAGATCGGTAATCAGTAGATCGGTAATCTGTAAATCAGTAATCAGTGGATCAGTAATCAGTAAATCAGTAATCAGTGGATCAGTAAACCTATTTCAGGACAGGAAACCTCAAAATCACTAACTAAAAAATCGCCATATCACAAAATGTATTATTCATATCTCAATGAATCCACAGGATTTTGTAAAGCCGCTAAAATCGTATGATAACTTATTGTGATCAGGGAAATGAAAATGATGATCCCGGCGGCCAATAAGTATTCAAGAGGGCTGGATTCAACTTTTATTTCTGCAGGATCCATTATTTTATTAATTGCACCCAAAGGTAAAGCAATCATATTCGCGATGATGAGAAGTACGATAAATTCTCTGGCAAGCATTTTGAAAATCTGACCCGGGGATGCACCATGAATTTTACGAATACCTATTTCCTTAGTTTTCATCCTGGTAGAATAGGCTACCAGTCCAAGTAATCCAATAATACCAATTCCTATGGTAATTATGGAAAAAAATCCAATTGTATTGGCCATTCCCTTGTATACTTTCAGGGACTCATAATCCAGGTTATCTTCAAGAAGCCTAAGCTCGAAAAGTGCATCTGGATAATGCCCTTTGAATATAGCAGCTATCTTTTCCTTAACCTGGTTTAGCTCTTTATCTCCAGATATTTTAAATGAATATACATGACTACCAGCAGTTCTACCATCATGTAGCAACATCATACTTGGAGGGATTTTCAATATGGTTGTGTAGAGATGATGGTCATTTACGACACCTATTACCTGATATTCCTTGCCATTAATATCTTTTATTCTTTTACCAATAGGATCTTCCCAACCGAAGTTTTTTGCGGCTGTTTCATTGATCAGGCAGCTACCTTCCAGATCGGATAGGATATCCCGGGAGAAATTTCTTCCTCTTACCAGATTCAAGCCAAAAACCGCTGCATAATCGTAACTGATCCAGCTACGTCTGATATTTAACTGCTCACCTTCATAAGCCCCTTCCCAACTGACATTAGTTCCTGAGGTACCATTAAACGGTATAGCGGAAGATATGGATGCATTATTAATTTCCGGTTCTCCAACCAATTTTTCACGAACCAGATCGAAGTGTATGGAAGAGGATCCCTCATTTATTTTTATCCATGAAAAAAGAATATTATCCTTGTTAAAACCCAGTTCCTTATTTTCATGATAAGTGAACTGGCGATATATCATGATTGTTGTAAGTATCAAAAATGTAGCTATTACAAACTGAACGACTACCAGAGTTTTTCGAAGATAATGATTGCCAGCAATCCCTGAACTTGATAAACGCAGAAATCTGGACGGTTTTAAGGAAGAAAGATATAATGCGGGATATATACCAGAAAAAAAACCGATTATAACTGCAATACCAAGGATAAATGCTATAAATTGAAGATTTTGAAAATACCTGATCTCAAGATGCCGTTCGACAATCTGATTAAATATCGGTAAAAAAATCTCTGATAACAGAAAGGCAATAAATACTGAGATCATTGAAAGTATGATAGATTCAGTAATGAACTGAAAGAACAATGAGGATCTTTTTCCCCCAACTACCTTCTTAATACCGATTTCTCTGCCCCTGGATTCCGCATAGGCGGTCGTTAAATTAATAAAATTAATCGCTGCGATTAACAAGGCAAGGCCAGCCACCATTGAATATAAAGCGACCAATAAATACATCCCACCGATATTGGATGGCCTGAGATGAATGATAGAGAAGGGACGTAGCACCATGGTTCCCTTGGTCTTCTCATCTTTATTAAGCATATATCCGGCAATCTTTCCCTGGAATTCATCCGCTTTACTACCCTCATTAAAAAGAATATAGGTGTGATAACTATAATTATTCCAGTTGTCATCAAGGTCTATGCCATCTATATGCTCTAGTCCATCAATGCTGCATATATAGCTCGGACTCAGGGTAGAATTATCAGGCATATTCTGCACAATTCCAGTCACTTTATGAGAATATTGGTTTCTGATGGTAATCGTTTGTCCTAATGCACTTCCATCCGGAAAATATTTTTTAGACAGTTTTTCTGTCAGCACAATTGAGTATGGCTCGACAAGAGCTGATTCCATATTCCCTTCAATAAATTCAAATGTAAAAATGTTGAATATCGAATTGGACGCATATAAACCATCAGCTTCATAAAAGGTCAGTTTTTCTGAAGTGGATAAATAATCTCCCCATACCGGCCTGGTAACTACTGCATCTTCCACTTCAGGGAATTCCGCCTTAAAATTTTCAGCTATCGGGAAACAGGTTTGGCTCCATAATTGATCTCCATCAACAAGATGTGCCATTTCTTCAACCCTGTACGTTCTCTCAATTTTTTTATGAAACTTGTCATAGCTATATTCATATTGTACCAATAATGCAATGAGAATAAAGGTCGTAAATCCAATTGCAAGCCCGGCAATGTTAAATGTGGCAAACATTTTTTGCCGGTAGAGATTTCTGAAAAATATATTTATAAAATGTCTTAGCATATAACTTCCCTCTTTTGATTCTCTCCATTAAGAGAAAGAATACTTGCGATATCAATTAATACTTCCTTCAAAATATAAGTATAAGCTACCTTAATATCACCCCTTTCCACATAGGAGCCATTAATGCCATAATCATTCATACCTCAAACTTGTCACCGGATTCTTCCTGGCAGTGCTCAATGATTGCCACAATACAGTTAAAAACGCAATGATTACCATAATAAATGCAATGATTATAAATACAATTGCATCAAGGCTTACTTTCATCATAAAAAATTGAAGTATCCCTTTCAATGCAAGGTAAGCCAGTGGAATGGCAATTACATTAGCAATTATTACCAACTTGATAAATTCCCTGGAAAGCAATTTGATGACTCTTGTTACAGAAGCTCCAAAAACCTTCCTGATACCTATTTCTTTAGTCCGTCGCTGTACAGTAAATAAAGCCAGTCCAAACAATCCCAGGCAGGATATAAAGATCCCGAAACCACAGAAATAATACAATGTGGTAACCAATTCTTCACTGGTTTCAAAAATTGGATTCTTATATTCTGACATCTGGTAATATTCAAACGGATATTCCGGGTTGTGTTTTTTCAGAATAGCTTGAATTCTGGCCAGCGATGTTGAATTAAAACTTTCGTTTACTTTCAGAAAAATAAATTCATTGGTCTCTCCCAATTGCATGATAAATGCTTTTCCGCCTATATCTATTGGGAAAAACGCAAAATCTTTTATAACACCAATGATATTGTAATCCTTTCCTTCGATCTGGAATCTCTGCCCTATCGGATCTCCTTTGTAATTCAGCATTTTGATGATCTCTTCGTTTACTACAATTCCGTCAATACTATCCGAGGCATGTTCTCTTGAGTAAAACCTTCCTTGAGCCATTTCCATTTCAAACGTTTCCAGGAAATCATAATCTGTTATCATAATACGGGCAACTGTGTTTTCCACATCCTTTTCTTTACCCCATTCGATTACTCCACGATCAGCAAAATTTGGAAGTGAAGAAGCCGATGACACATAGTTGATGCTCGTTTCTTTCAATAAATCGTTCCTGACATCTTTATAATTATTCCAAAGATTACCTCGGGAAGGAATGTAGATAACATTTTCTTTGTTGAATCCAGGGTCCGCAGAATCTATATAAGCAAGCTGCTTGTATAGATAAAAAGTGCATAGTATGAAAAATGTAGTAAGCGCAAATTGGAAGACCACCAGAATTTTTCGCATTCCGGATCCTTTTGATCCTGAGGAATGATAATCCCTTAAAATCAACGAAGGCCGCAGTGATGACAATAAGAATGCCGGATAGGATCCTGCTAAAATACCCACCACCAATATAATGCACGTAACTATTATCCAAAAGGCGGGACTGGAGTATTGAATACTTAAATCAGCTTGGAACATCTGGCTGATCCTGGGCAGCGCCAATTCCACTAATAACACTGCAAAATGAACAGCTATGATGGATAAGATCAGACTTTCGCCAAGGAACTGCCACATTAATTGCCATCTTCCCGCTCCTCCGGTTTTACGGATCCCTACTTCTCGCGCTCTTTCTATTGATTTGGCTGTTGAAAGATTGATATAATTCAGGCAGGCTATGATCAGTATACCGAAGCCAACTATACCAAATATCATAATACCTATGAAATTCTTTTGTTCACCAAAAAGATAGGCCTTCTTTATATGGGTTAAAAACCGATCGGTCTCCATATTTACTTGCTCTTCTTTTGAAGCAAGAAATTCGTTTAAAGTGGAATTTATAACTGTGGCAGAACCGGGATCATCCAAAACAAAGTATGTAAAAAAGTTTGTATAACCATATCCTTCTGTTTCAAATCCAATTATATCCATGACTTTAAAAGGAGCGATATAGGAAAATTTGATGCTTGAATTGTCTGAAATATCTTTCAGAATTCCTGTAACAATCAACCCAAGATCCTCATTTACATATATCATTTTGCCCAGGGCATCTTTATCAGGAAAGATCTTTTCAGCCAGTGTTTCAGTAAGGATTATGTAGTTGTCATTTTTTAGTGCACTAAAAGGATCACCTTCCAGGAATTCAAATGAAAATACCTTAAAAAAATTAGAGTCTGCAGCTATTCCTTCTTCCTCAATAAATGAACTGGAATTGGAGTAAGCTGCGTTAATATCATCGGGCTTATAAGAAATCAACATTTCACCCAATCGACCATACCTGGAAAATTGTCTAACCTGGGGATAGGATTCTGAAATCGATGGGCCCATTGAACCACCTACGCGGTCCGATGTATAATCTCCACTTGACAGAACAAGCTTTTGCTGAAGAATGAAGGTGTTTTTATAATTTTCATGAAACCTGTCTGTTATAAGCATAAAATGTGTCATCATCAGGATCAGTAAAGAGCAGGCCATTCCAATGGAAAGCCCTACAATATTTATAAAACTGAATCCTTTGTTTTTCAGGATATTTCGTATGGCGATTTTTATATTATACCAGAACATTTCCTTTTGGGTTTAAGAATTATCCAGAACAGAATGCATATATCAGGTTACTAGCGGAATATTTTAATGTACAATAGAATATGGTTACATAAGATTTTACCATAATATACCTTAACTTTTTTCTCTCAATTATTAGTTTGCAAGCATAGTGCCATAAAATATAGTATTGATTTTCAGCAAGTTACAAATATTTCGTTATAAAATCTGTTGGGATTACCGACATATGTGTTCTGAAATAACACATTTTTAAGGAGGAGTCACTGTAAATAAGTAAACTGGTAGATGAGTATGCGGGGAAATGAGGTTGTAGATCCCTGAATAGAGTTGAACGGTTTTACACATTTATTTCAGTATATCGGTAGATCAGTATATCAGTATATCAGTAGACCAGGATATCAGGAAATGTGGAAATGTGGAAATGCTGAATCTATCCTCTATCATCCATCATCTATCTTCCTACTTCCTACTTCTTACCTCTTACTTCCTACTTCCTACTTCTTACTTCTTATTTCAGTTGATCAGTAGATCAGAAAATGTGGAAATGCGGAAATACGGGTCATATTGTCTTTTCCTGAAATAGGAATATGCCAAGGCATCCCTTTTGAAAAGGTTTAACATTGAAATCCTTGAATAAATTAAGTCTCAAGTGACCCAACTCACAGGCCGACACCAAACACTCGCGACAGGGTGTGGAAATGTGGAAATGCGGAATCTATCCTCTATCATCTATCTTCAAATTTCCAGCCTCCAGCTTCGAGCTTCGAGCCAACTCTACCCCTGACCCCTAAAGGGGAAATCCAACGCTAAATTTCAATCATCAATCCTCAATCCTCTTACTTCCTACTTCTTACCTCTTACTTCCTACTTCCTACTTCTTACTTCTTACTTCAGTAGATCCGTAGATCCGTAGATCCGTAGACCAGGAAATGCGGAAATACGGGTCATATTGTCTTTTCCTGAAATAGGTATATGCCAAGGCATCCCTTTTGAAAAGGTTTAACATTGAAATCCTTGAATAAATTAAGTCTCAAGTGACCCAACTCACAGGC
>Ga0316187_10003617_pt1 | contig 13420 bp, 12 predicted proteins | sample CroRivburrow1_MG_FD_204927 | JGI IMG/M metagenome (GOLD analysis project Ga0316187, IMG submission 204927) | Coastal sediment microbial communities from Maine, United States - Cross River worm burrow 1 | ecosystem: Environmental > Aquatic > Marine > Coastal > Sediment | place: USA: Maine...
CAGCATCAAGATCACCGGAGTCGGTTGCGGAAACTCGTACGCCAGTTCGTAACCGACCCGAAATTTCAACTTTCTCTCCCTGGTCTGGAAACCACCATCATGCCTGCCGGGTTATCGTGATACCACACCTTCTGCATTCGACTTTTTCAACACCTCCCGCGGCACCGAAACCAAACGTTTTGCTGATCATGCGAAAATCGTGGCGTCCCAGTCTGCACAAGAGCCGGGAGAGTAGAGGTGATGCCTTTGGCATCTGTGCCCGGCCATTCTGTGCACCATCAACCCGCCGTCTCGAACTTCCGCGCTGTCGCAGCACAAAATGCCCGGTCGTGCTCGACTCGACGCCGGATAAACTTCTCCTGGGGTCTCGTGCAGGCAGCATCGAACTCATGCACACATGGTTGCCGCAGGCTCTCTTTCGACTGCCTCCCGGCAACGCGGTTTTGCGTTCACGCTTCGTAACGACCCTGGCAGTGAGGTGCGCATTTCAAAATAGCCGTGCCTGAAAAAAATCTCCCGAGCACGCCGTATACTGCACAAATCTGAAATTTCATATTCCCGCTAATTGATCTACGCACCGTCTTGTTCTGTTCAAATCAGAACACACTTTTCCTGTTGTTTGCGATAGGGTTGGTTGCAGTCCCAACCGTCTCCTGAATAATCGAGGTGAGCGTTTTCTGGTATGTTCACCGCATTGCAGTTGTCGCCCCTGACAGTGGCACGATATCCGCGTTCGCATTTCCAGCCATAACCTGAGGCGTCCAGATACCCGTTTTGAGGTACTTCGACGGTGACGCAGGTCTCGTCAATCTCTCGATAACCTCGTCCACACGCCCAACCACTCCCCAAAGGTCTATTTGTCGGATATGCATTTGCAGGTACCTTGATAGCCGCACAAGACTCCCCGTCTTCTCGATAGCCCCGGTCGCATTCCCACCCAGGTCCATACCGCGAGGTTTTCGCCAGGTAACCGTTTGCCGGCACTTCTATAGCACTGCAGGAGTCGTCGGCCGCCCGATACCCGCGATTGCATATCCATTTGTCACCGGAAGAGTCCAGATAAGCATTTGGAGGCACTACGATGGCGGCGCAGGTCTCACCTGCCTCGCGGTAGCCCCGGTCGCACTCCCAGCCACGCCCATAGGATTTATTTGTCGGATAGGCATATTCAGGTACGTTAATGGCCACACAAGAATCATCGGATTTTCGATAGCCCTGAACACACTCCCAGCCATTGCCGTAAGACCTGGCGCGGGCGTTCTCTGGTATTTCGACAGCGCCGCTCTGCGAGTACACGATCTCGGACACGGGTGTCAGAACCAAAAGCAATACCAGCGTGTGAATGAAGACACTACTCGTTCGTTCCGTTTTTCTCATGGATCACTCCTGCGTGTAGTCGGTGAGTACCGCACCACATTCGCTGCCGGTGAAATTGAGCGCGCGGTCGGTTACATGCAGCCGCTTGCCAGGCACGGACGAGGCAGGCGCCTGTGCATGTTCGATGAGGGGGGAGTAAAGAGACTGAAGACCTAAGCTATATCTTTACGGGCCGTATGCTTTTGCAGCCACTAGCGTGAGCCAGCCCGATCACTGAATTGAGGCTACTATACGCTTACTTTGATGACATAGATAGATATCATGCTACCGTCAACTGGTGTGGCTTGGAATAAACGAGCGCCCGGTTCGCTGACTTCCAAGGTGGGGAGATTGAGATTTGAATTCTGTGCATGGTTGATTTGTGGGCGGAAGCACAACAAAATCATCGGACAAATCAAGTGGGCACTGTGCATCAGGCTGGCCAATGATCCGAAGCAATTTCCTTTCTTATAACCACCCCACCCTGGTTGGTGACAATGACGAGAAAAACTAATCGGCGCAAGCGTTTGAAATCAACGCGACAGGCGCGTTTCAAGAGATTCCTTGAGGACGTTTCCGCTCATACGCCATTTGTCCATTTGGTGGTTCTTCTGGTTGTGATGTGGATCCTGTTCTCGGGCGCCTTATATCTGGCAGAGCGGAATATGGGCGGAGCCTCCATCCGGTCCTATGGAGAAGCGTTGTACTGGGGGGTGGCCGCATTCTCTACGGCGGGAATTGCCGATACTCCGGTCACCGCCGCCGGTCAGTTTGTAGGTGCGCTGTGGATCGTTCTCGGTTCGATGCTGTTCTTTGGAACCATCGTTGCGACAGCGACGAGCTATTTCATGAGGCCCATGCAACGGCCCCATAAAAAAATAATCGATACCATTGAATACAACCTCGAACAGATGGACGATCTGACGCTCGATGAATTGAATCTGTTGAAAGAAACTGTGGACACTCTGATCGTTCATGTTGAACATTTGAAAGCAAAACAATCGCGAGACCATTAATCCCGCCCGTTCGTGCCGGAAGCATGCGGTAAACGGTCTGCCTGGCGACAATTTGGCACCTCGTGCAACTCACGCAGGTGACTGCCGGAGCATATCTTTCAGCCGACCACTGCAAAAACGAAACAATAAATCATGGAAAACAGGGCGGCCGGCCATACCAGAAGTCTCACGGCGCGTGCGTTGATTACGTCCCCGGACTTGTCGATGAACACCAGCCACATGGGAAAAAGAAACAACAGGTACTTGGTCTTCAACATCCAGATGTTGTAGCCTGTAAACCAGTTCACATACACTGCGGTCGTAACAATACACACTGCGAGCAGCAGGCTTGCTTCACGCTGCAGTGCAAGCAGGACAAACCCAAAGATACTCAACACGACCGGGGCGAGACCTGCGACCAGAATGGCCCAAAGCAGCAACTTCGGCATGTCTTTTCCCTGGAATACTTCCTGAAATTCAAACAGCCCGTGTCTGCCTTTGACGCTGAAGAAGCTGAAATCCGTCCACAGTTGCCCGTAAAGAGAAGTGAGCACCTGCTGGTTGTATTGAGGAAATCGCCATAGCTGGATCGTTTTCTGGTCCTTCCAATACTCGCGTTTGTCGTCGATGCCGGGGAGAGCGGCCGGGTCGAAAGTGGCAACGATTCTTCCGAGGCCAAAGCTGGTGAAATCATAATAATCCCAATGCCCACTCCCCCTGTTCCACGCGTCGTTCCCCGGAAACGGCGTTTCATATTTGACGATATTGGAGATATACAGCCACCCCCCCATGGCAAGTACGATGGCTGCATAGATGAGTCCGTGACCAAACTCCTGAGAAGTCCGGTGCTGCAAGAATCGCCATAGCAAAGCGACGCCGAAAACCACGCCTACCACCACGCCGGTGTATTTCGTCAACGTTGCCAGGCCAACCAGGAATGCGCAAACTACCAGGTGGGGAAAGTTTTCACGTTTCAGATAGACTGCAAGGTGATAAGTTGCGGCGACGATCAAGGCTGCTCCCAGCATGTCCGCCTCGATCGAGAATGAATTTATGAACTTGACGGGCAGGAACAATATCAACACCCAAAGCACCAGGTCCATGTTCTGGTGTTTTCTGTAAATCAGATATAACAGAAAGCCGTAGATCGACAGAATTAGTGACAGGGTTGAACCGAGGCCTGAAACAACATACTGCTGGACCGCCGGAGAAAATCCCATCGCGGTAACAATCTTGAAAATTGTGGCACCAATGACCGGATAAAGCGGCGGGTGGTAACAGATCCAGCAGTCATCGCGATCAGGTATGCGTAACTCACTCGACACCACATACAGTGCTTCTGAATACAGGTCATAGGCATAGCCTTTGGAGTCCGGCGCGTACACGCCGAGCAGGACATGCGCCGCAACGGCCAGCACGAATGCCAGCAAATACCAGCCGGAGAAGAGCATCCTCAAATTCTTCATTCCCTCCACAAAAACAGTTCCACGATGATCCCGTCAGTGATAATTCAGCCGCTGTAACGGTGTCGATATTGTTTGATCGGTTTGGGGGTTCAAAGCCATTCGTAACTCAAATCCGGATTGTTTCATATTATACTTCGCTCTGATCACGTCCGGCCGAATACACTGTGCCACACATACGCCCCCATACCGCCTTTGTAGTACTGGCAACCTGTTTTGGACTGCTGTTTCTGTTGTTCACGCCGCCCGGACAATCACCGGACGATGCCGAACATTTTTTCAGGGCCTATCAGATTTCCACCGGAGACTGGATGGCAACCCTTGAGAATAATCTGATTGGCGGCCACCTGCCTGAGGATCTTTCCGTCATCTCGAAACTGGTTCCTCGCGGCATCCACGGTCGTCAACAACTCCCGGCTGACGTACTGAGGTACATCCATACCGATCGTTCATCCGAGGGATCCGGAAAAACCATGTTTTTTCAGTTCCCCAATATGGCGTTGAACACGCCGATACCCTATCTACCCCAGGTTCTGGGTATAACCATCGGCAAAGCATTTGACGCATCACCAATTGCACTCGGTTACCTCGCCAGACTTGCCAACCTGGTAGCCTGGATAAGCATCGTGTTTGTCGCGATCAAAACCATTCCCATGTCCAAATGGTTGATGCTGGTCGTTGCGTTGATGCCCATTTCACTGTTTTTAGCAACGTCGACATCTGCAGACGCATTGACCTACGCATTATGTTTTCTTTTCATTGCGGTAGTAATGAATCTTGCCTTTGGGGCCAGCCCTCTGACCGGACAATCACTGCTGGCACTTTCGGCGTTATGTGTACTCGTTACGGTTTCAAAAATCATATATATCCCTTTGATACTGTTGGTGCTGCTCCTTCCTCGCTCGAAATTTCGATCAAAGCAGCGTCATTTGGCATACATGGCGCTGTGCTTCGGATTGGTTTTCACGGTGACATTGTTGTGGATGGTGGCGATCCGGGACCTGCACCTACCGGTAAATCCGGGACAAACGGCGGATCCTTCGGGGCAAGTCAGCTTCATTATTGCAGACCCCTTTCGCTTTTTGTCGATCGTCGCCAGCACCATAGTCAACCATTTTTTTTACCTCGCATGGCAGTTGATCGGCGTACTGGGATGGCTGGATACGCACCTGCCGAAATGGTTTTACCTTGTATCCTATGCGACGATCGGACTGGTAAGCCTCTCTGACTGGACACCCAATATCAAACTGAGTCACTGGTCTAAACTCATCATCCTGGCGGTGGTTGCCTTTGGTACCTTGATGGTGTTTACGGGAATCTACATCCGGTGGACGCCGGTTGGCGGCGCACTCGTCACGGGCATGCAAGGACGTTATTTTATCCCGTTGTCCTTGCTGTTCTGGTTATTGTTCTATCGCCTCAAAGAGTTTGATGAACAAAAATCAGAGCGTTACTTGAGCTTGCCGATAGTGGTCTTTTGTACGGGAACGCTTGGCTATGTCAGCTGGTTGCTACTCAACCGCTATTACATTATCTGACCGGAACCTGTCTCACGCTGTACCTCACCCGCCGTCTTGTCCATCCACGGGATTTTGTAGCGCGTTCTCCAGTGCTCACTTACCCGAGGCAAGCCGCGCTCCTCGCACGGCCCCTGCATTGCATTGACGACCGGGCCACTATGCGGGCTAGGGCTGACCGGGCAAATGATAAGGTTGAAATATCCGTTGAATCAGAGGCACGTCGACAAACAACAACATCAGGATTACCGCGACGCACAGGCCGACATACAGGACAAACGAGGTATGTTTATACAGATGCTCCGGGTATTGGGTGGGGCTGTCGTGCAGGAAGCCAATTTTCAAATAAAGAGAAATAAAGCCGGCGATAAGGGGAACACTCAGGATCAACTCCAGGCGATAACGCACCATGAAAATACCGAAGAACAGGGCAAACGCCGCAACATAGTAGACGATGCTGAGCAACAGGCGGTATTCGTCATAGTAGGCGAACGACTCTCTGTAAAGTGCTGCCCGCTGCGGATCGCCTATTCTTCGGTATTCGGCATATCGCTTCACCGCCATAAAGAAAGCGCCGATCATCCAGTATGCGAGAACCAGCGACAGGGTGGGCGGATACAATGTATTGACGGTGTACCAACCCAACAACAGGCGCAGCGGATTGTTCATGGACTCGGACAACACGTCCAAATAGGGTATTCGTTTCAAACGTATCGGCGGGACGTTGTACAACAGACCCATTGTCCACAGGCCCAGGGCGCTGAAGAAAAACGGCAGGCCGACGGCCAACCCCAACCCCAACCCCAGCGCAGCCAATATGATCCATTGCGCGTACGCGACCGGTATGTTCACCCGCCCGGATGGAATCGGCCTGGCGCTCTTTACCGGGTGCAACGCGTCCGTAGGCCCATCCAGGATCTCGTTCAGCGTATAGTTGCTGGACGCCACCAGACAAGCTGAGACCAACCCGAGCACTATAGGCCACACAAGGTGCCAACCAATCAGCTCCGGCGAATCGTACATTGCAAAAACGATACCGGGCAGGATGAACACGTTTTTAAACCAGTTATCTGGCCGTGCGATGGACAAATAGGGAGTGAACTTCAGAATGCCAGACCTCGACTCAATACTATTCCGCAAAATCGCTGCTTAACGACAATAACATGCTGTTCCCTGTGGAAATATAATCCATTTACAGGTATTGGCGACCTGAATGCGTAATCCGGCGAAGCTGAACAGTCGGACCTGATGAAAACTGGATCGATCGGCCATTACAGAGCTTACCCCAACCCGTCGCCGCCCGGCGCCTAAAACTTCTCCGGGATCCAGCGCCGCCCGGCCAGGCTTGCCTCGTCGTCATAGGCGTGTTTCATGTCCCGCTTCGGCAGCTTGACTTCCTCGCGCGGGATCGGCTCGTATGGGATCTGCTTCAGCAGGTGCGTGATCAGGTTCAGGCGGGCCCTTTTCTTGTCGTCCGAGTGCACGATGTTCCAGGGCGCGAAGTCCGTGTCGGTGGCATCGAGCATCTGGTCGCGGGCCCTGGAATAGTCGTACCAGCGCTCGCGCGAAGGCAGGTCCATCGCCGACAGCTTCCACTGGCGCACCGGATCTTCGATGCGCGCGCGAAAACGCCGCTCCTGCTCCCCGTCTCCGACCTCGAGCCAGTACTTCAACAGAATAATGCCATTGTCGATGATCATGTTTTTCTCAAAGGCCGGGCACAGCTCCAGGAAGCGCCTGTGCTGGGCCTTGGAGCAGAAACGCATCACCTTCTCGACACCGGCGCGGTTGTACCAGCTGCGGTCGAAGATCACCACCTCGCCTGCCGCGGGAAAGTGCCTGATATATCGCTGGCCGTAGACCTGGGACTTCTCCCGGTCCGAGGGCGCGGGCAGCGCCACGACCCGGAACACGCGCGGACTCAACCGTTCGGTGAGCGCCCGGATGGTGCCACCCTTGCCGGCCGCATCGCGGCCCTCGAACACGATGATGATGCGCTGCCCGGTGGCCTTTACCCACTCCTGGACCGCGCACAATTCCGCCTGCAGTTTGCGCAACTGTTTCTCGTAATCCTTGCGCTTGAGCTTGCCCCGTTCCTTCACTTTCGCATCCCGGTACTTATTGGATGACTTCTTGCTGTCTTTTTCTTTCAATGATTGCTCCTTGCCCGAAGTTTAATGGCTGGCGGTAATTGTCAGCGGGCGGCTGACCGCTGCTGGCAGCGTGCGATCACCCTGCAGATTCGAGTGATCCGTGCCGCATCTTTTTCTCTCCAGTGGATTCATTCGGGCGATCGGTATCAGTGGAAAGGAAACACGTAGTTGAGCCAGCCCGACATACGCAAAAGGACGCGGCGCAGTGTGCCCAGGTGATGGAAGTGATGGGTGTAAATCGCCGCCTGGCCGTACAGGCCGCTCGGAAGCTTTTCGCGATACTGGTCAAACGCAGGGTCGGTGATCTCGATGTAGACTGCCGCCCGCCCGGGCATCTTCTCCTCCGAGAATGATCTCAGGTTCGCTCCCGGTTGCAGCTGGCCTTCGGCTATGGCCGGAATCAGCTGGCCCACCCGGCCCTTGAAAATCACCCCGGGCACGGCGTCGAGCGCCACCTCGGCTTCGTCGCCGGCCTCCAGCCTGAGCAGGCTGTTCTGCCGGAACCAGCCGACCACGGCACGCGGCGCCTTGTGCACGAAGGTCATCACCGGCCAGCCCCCCAGCGGCAGCGCCATCATCCCCGGCCGCAGGATCAACTGGGTGACAAAACCGTCGCTGGGAGCGGTAACCGTGGTCTGCTCCAGATCGAACTGGGCGTCCTCGAGCTGCGATTCCAGGTCATCGACACTGGCCTGGGCGATGTCAAGATCCCGCTCGCTGCCCGCACCCTGCTTGTACAGGTTCTCCGCCCGCTCCGCCTCCTTGCGGGCGGCTACCAGGCGCGCCTCGATACCTTCGATTTCGTACTTGTACGGCTCCGGATCGATGCGGAACAACACGTCCCCTGCCTTGAGGGGTTCGTTGGATTTGATAGGCACTTCGAGTACACGGCCGCGGACCTGGGGAATGATCGGCGTCGTCCCGAAGTAGTCGCGGGTCGTCTCGGAGTACGGGTGGTTGTAGTTCATCACCAGCAACAGGGCGCCGATCATCACCACGCCGCCAAGGAAGGCGGTCGGGACCGTCCACTTGTTCAGCGGAATGCGGAAAATCTTGAAGATCGCGACGCAGATCGCCGTGTAAGTCGCAACCAGCAGTAGTTCCATGGCCTAGCCCTCCAGCCCCTCGCCCTGCTCCATCCCCTTGCCCTGCTCCAGCGCCTCGATGCGCTGAGCCAGCGCATCGACCCTGTCCTGCAGGGTCGATGCTTGCTCGGCAGACTCGACGCCACCGGCAAATCCCCAGCCGCGGTCCTCGCGGTAGAGCGTCGCCCAGATCCACAAAAACGGCCAGATCACGTGCAGCGTGAGCAGGCTGACCCAACCCGCCACATGTATCGCATCCTGCTGGGGGTGATTGCGCTTCTTCGCCATCTCATACGGAATGTCATGGATTGCGATGATGCTGTAGAACAGGACGATGGCAACGAAAAACAAAAGCCCCAGGGCGAAATAGTCGAGAAACATGGCTGGCAACTCGTGAATAATTTAAAAAGGTGCAACGGATCGGTTTAAGTCTGCACGGATTATATGCCGGAAATCGCTCCCTGTACTGCTCCTTCTTCACCAGGAAATTTTCCATGGGTGAGCCATTTCACGGCATCCGCGGTGAGATCGCCAATCACTGCAACCACCCGCCCCGGAGGAATGACTCCTCAACCTGATCCCGTTGTTGACCCGGGGCCCGCCTGCGGCTGAGGCACGTCGGTGAGCCAGGCCTGAAACAGCTTGTAACCCAGCGACAACACGATCGCACCGATGAACAAACCCACAATACCGGACGACAGCATACCACCGATGGAGCCAAGGAAGATTACCGCCATCGGTACGTCCGCGCCGCGGCCCAGCAGGAGGGGCTTCAGCAGGTTGTCGGACAACATGACGAATACGCTCCAGACCAGGAACAGCAAGCCGGTGAGCGTGTCGCCGGTGGCGAACACCCAGATCACCGCCGGGACCAGGACGGGCCCCACGCCGATCTGCACGGTCGACAGGACCAGGCACAGCAAAGCCCAGATGCCGACCCCCGGCACACCGGCCGCCATCATGCCAAACGACGCCAGCATGGTCTGGATCACGGCGACGCCGAGCACGCTGCGGGCGACGCTGCGAATAGTGACTTCGACGAGAGTGGCGAACTCGTCGCCGCGCGGTCCGGCCAGGCGCTGTGAAATGTCGCGGGCAAGCCGGTCGCCCCGTGCGGACGTAGCCAACATCACACCGGCGATGACGAACGCGAACAGTAGCATAAGCAAACCCAGTCCGGCGCTGGCCGCGACATCGACCAGCCAACCGCCGAGGGCCTTGATCTGCGGTTCAATGAGTTTCAGGGCATCACCGAGATTGGTGGCGGTCATCTTCCAGAGATTTGCGATGGACTCGCCGATCAGCGGCCATTCCCGCACGCCTTCCGGCGGCAGCGGGATTCTAAGCTGTCCGTGGTCAAAACTGCCTGCGAACGTGGCCACATTGCGCACCAACAGCCGGCCCAGCATAGCAGTCGGCACCAGCAGCAACAGGAAAAACCCCGTGGAGACCGCGGCGGCCGCCAGCCGGCGACGACCGCCGAGCGCGTCAGTGAGCCTTTCGTACAGCGGATGGATCGCCACGGCGATGATGATTCCCCAGATTACCGGCATGATGAAGGGCTCCAGTATCCTGAAGCACCAGATCAGCAGAACAGCCAGCACGGCCAGGCGAATCAGCAACTCGGCTGCCGTGCCGTTCCACTCGTTACGCCGGTTGACCAGATCGTTCGTTATCATTGCGCGCTCCCCGTTTCAGGTATGGGTAAAGTTTTCAGTCGAGGTGATCATCGTAGCCCGGAAATTTCACCAGGATCCCGAGCGATGGCCCGAGGGTAACAATAACAGGCGCCGATGAGCCTGTGGCTGAGCGAGATGCCTAGCCCTAGCTATGGATCGAGTGAAGCCCAGGTCCAGCGGTGCGTGAATCTTCACCTTGCTGCCGCCGATGTACCAGATCTCGTATCAGTGTAATAGCCATGGCGGCCATTACTGCCTACGTCTCCTCGTTCTCCGGATGCACCAGTAGCCGTCCGCTGCGCCATACGCGCACGATTCGTACATACTTCGGATCGCGGCGGTAGACAATACGAAATGGCGGATGGATGAACTCGCGCAGGAACGGTTGCTCGAACTCCGGCACGATCCGGCCCATCTCCGGATGGTCGCGTAGCGCTTCGATGCGGCCGACGATTTCCTCGACGAACCGCTCACCGACGTCGGGTACACCTTGTTCGATGTACCAAGTTCTGATCGCTTCCAGATCTGCAATTGCCGATTCGGCGAAACGAATGGCGACCTTGGGCATTCGACTACTTCAGGCCGAGCCGCGCCTTGGCGTCCGCCAACGAAACCTCCCGACCTGATTCCAGGTCGGCAAGCCCAGCGACCACGGCCCGCATGAAGGCCCGCTCCTCTTCGGCCGTCTCATAGTCGCTGATCGACTGAACCACGGCGACCCCGCGACCGCGGCTGGTCAGAAGCACGGGCCGGTGCGCGTCCGCCACGTGCTTCACCACCCGGCCGGGGTTCACTTTGAGGTCGGTGAGGGGGACCACATCCTCGGAAAATTTCGTGCCCATCGACGCTGCCTCTGGTACCTGTTATATGGTCAGATCATAGCACCTGTCTACAGGTTCTTCTAGAAGATAAATTGGCTACCGCGATCGGAACCAATACTTGAAAATGTGTATCGGCGAAGGCGAACAATTTTGACCCCTGTCGGCTTCCAATCGTCACCCCTTTCTCATTGTCATTTCTGTGTTTGACTCAAAACCTTAGTTGCACTAGGTAATTATATTTCGACGCCAATTTTCTATTTGATCCTAGCCGATCAACACGTTGAGTGGTTTGTCTTGTAAACAAACCCCTTCAACAAACCCCTCCTGGATTCAGATGAATTTAAACAACCGTTGTCAGCGGTAGTGCAATTTCAACAAGTTTGAGACTGTCCGCAATGGTTTTGTCAGCTGCCGATGGGTTTTTGCGGTTTGGAAACATGAATTGGCACACTGCACAGACAGCAAGCGGCCAGGACCGGCCACCATCCAGCCCCGCCGAAGCGGGGCTTTATGTTGGTTGCGGATATGTCGATATTGACATATAATATGAACCCAGTGAGCCCATCGCATAAACGACTTGTTTGGTTGAGCGGCGAAATTAAAACGCCCCCTATATCTAAGGAAGCCCGAGTCGAAGCCGGTTATTTGCTTCGACTTGTTCAGATGGGAGTGGCATTGTCAATGCCTGAATCACGATCAATGCCGAGCATCGGGACGCGGTGTCATGAACTGCGAATCATCGACACCGGTACCGACAAAACATGGCGTATCGTGTATCGAACTTATCCTGACGCCGTTGTAATTCTGGAGGTTTTTGCCAAGAAATCCCGGGCGACACCCCAGTACGTTGTAAAAAATTGTAAATCTAGATTGAAGAGATATGACGATGAAAGCTAGCAAACAAAAGAAGCTCGAAGCTGCCGGTTGGAAAGTCGGCGACATCGATGACTTCCTTGGCCTCGCGCCTGAGGAGGTTCAGCTTATTGAGTTGAAGGTCTCCATGGGCCAATTTCTAAAGACGTGCCGGGTGAAGAGCAAGATGACTCAGGAGGCTTTCGCTAAACGCATTTCCTCCAGCCAGTCTCGGGTTGCGAAAATGGAAGCCGGGGATCCTTCGGTCTCTTTCGACCTATTAGTGAAGTCTGCTTTTGCGCTCGGCGCCTCGACGAAGGACGTCGCTAGAGCAATGACTCGCAAAGCCGCTCCTAGCAAAGCCGCATGAAAAAACGTCCGTAAACTGGGCAATCTGCAGCTGTAACGGCAAGCTCACCCAAAGACCGGAATGGGTCGTAAGCCGTCTGTTAGGAAATGATTAGATACACAGTCCTTGAGTGAAATCGAAAGGCGGGTGTACTCGACTAAGCGGACGGAATACTTCGCATTGTGGGTCTGAGCATGAACGTGTTTATCTCCTCGACGAGATTCAAAGACAACGACGCAACGCTCCCAAGAATCGTGTCCGAAATCGTGACTGACTCGCTGCTAAAAACCGTACATTCAAGAGCAATCAGGAACAGGTATCTTAATTGATTATTGGGACATTCTTTTCGTTGGATGCAGACCGTATCGAGGGTTTCTTATATCCCATAACTTTTTGTTCTAATTGAATAATTGGCGGTGGACACAGTCTACAGCGACCCTTTCCCCGAGAAAATCCCTTTTAACGGGAAAAATACACGGAAGTTTGCAAGATTTAGCTAACCTGATCCTGGGCGATCGCCTTACCTGACCCTAATTCTTCGTTCTCCGCCTCTCAAGCTGAATTCGGGACGAACATCAACAGGAAATTATCAGGGAATTCATTCAAATTACCAATTCGCCATGCACAGGCCAGTTTCCGTAAGCCGCGAACCTAAAGTCTACCCGCCATGACCCTGGCATCCTGACCCGCGCCGCCCGTCCGCACATTGCTGGCAATTGGCATAGCGGCTATGCTTCTTATCCGGGTATTGCTGATCCGCAAGGTTTTCGGTGATGAAGATGACGCAGGAGCAATTTACTTTCGACTGAGCAAGATTTATATCGCGTTAATTAAGAACACGCGAATAATTGTCAACCCGGAATGATTTCCGCGCCCGATGGAAGCCTTTCTGGAAACCACTGGAGTGAAGGTATATGAAATCCCCCGCAAGCTTTTTTAAACCTCTCGCCATCGGTGCCCCCGAACCCATCCGTGAACTACCGGTCGCCTTGGAACGAACAATCCACTTCCTGCCCCCTCATATTGAGAAGATGCGGGTCAAGGCCGGAAAGATCGCCAAAACCGTGGACGTACTCCTGGGCAATCTCGAAGATGCCATTCCTATCGAGGCAAAGGAGGCCGCGAGAAACGGATTCATCGAAGTAGCGAA
>Ga0316187_10003620_pt1 | contig 13417 bp, 9 predicted proteins | sample CroRivburrow1_MG_FD_204927 | JGI IMG/M metagenome (GOLD analysis project Ga0316187, IMG submission 204927) | Coastal sediment microbial communities from Maine, United States - Cross River worm burrow 1 | ecosystem: Environmental > Aquatic > Marine > Coastal > Sediment | place: USA: Maine...
TTTAATTTTATCACCTGGTATGCCAGGAACTGATATGTCTACTGGATTATCAATACCATAATAAAATACATTCATTTTTGTTGGTGAAACAACTAAGTTAGGTTCTGCAACTTGATATTCTTCCTTAAAAGGATACATTTTTTCACCCCCATTAGGCGTAGTGACTTTTATTAATCCTCCCCATTTTTGCTGACCGATAGATCGTGAAGGCCGTGTAAAAATACCTTTCCCACTTTCAACAGTTAGTGTTTCATACTCGCCAACCATCTCATAATTTCCATCTTCTAATTCATTATATTCTCCAACCATAATAACAGGAGCCTTTGTAGAATCATAAGCTGCCAAAAACACTTCAGCACGAAATTCCCCACCTTTCATTATATAATTAGAATTTGGAATCACAGTAGCTTCCATTGCATTTACTTTAAAATCACCGGCACTAATTTGTGAAAACAAATAATTAATCACATCAGTCTCCATGTTTTTAACATCTGTTTGAAGTTTTGATAGCATTACAAAATCAGCTATCAATGGAATATATTCAAAGGTTTGGCTCTCCCACGTTGGTATAGCATCTCCATGCCCTTTACCTTCTTCAACAGGTTTAGGTTCTGTGTCTAAAGCTATTTTTATATTATTACTTAAATTGGGATCTTTATCACCAACTGTTTGCAAAAGTAATTCACGAAGTTCTTCAATTTCTTTTTTAATAGTAGAACCATGCTTTTTTCCCATAACACCAAAATATTCGCCACCTTTATCGATGTTATCTTTTTGGCTTAAATCATTAATATAAAATATTCCTTCTTTTACTGCTTCTGTATCTTCACCTTCAGCATATTTAGCTAAACCTACTTTATGTTCTTCAAGGATTTTATATATTTCTTCTGATTTACTCCTAACTTTTTCGGCCTTTTGTTTCCATGGCCCAACTTTAGTAGGATTATTAAGATTTTCGGTTTCAAATTCACCATACACCTTATCATTCTTTGATTTATAATTGTTAATAGTCATTTCTAGACTATTACCAACCAAGACAAACGAATTTAGCACCTCCTTTGAAACGTTTAACGCTAACATAGCAGTTAAAAACAGGTACATTAAACCTATCATCTTCTGCCTGGGGGTTTCCTTTCCGTGACCCATATATTTTTAACTTTATTACTTATTAAAGTTTAATGAAGAAAGCATATTCCCGTAAATACTATTTAAAGAGGCAACATTTTCCTCTAGTTTTACGACACCCTCATTCAATTTAGATGTATTATCAACAGTTTTATTAATGTTTTCAACCACACCATTTAAACCTTCTATATATTGCTTTGAAGATTCAACGTGATTGTTGGTATTTTGTATTTGTAATTCGTAAACCGAATTCAAAGCAGCTAAATTTGAATTTAATGAACCTAATTTCTCTGCATATGCTGTTCCTTCACTTCCTATTGAATCAATTTCAGCAGTTAATTTATTTGCAAAGCTATTATATGCTTCAGATAATTGAGCATTCGTATTATTAAATGAATCTGCTGTTTGAACATATGATTCTGATAAATTTCCAACAGACTCCTTTAATACTTCAGAAGATTTCTTATAAGTCTCATCCAATTGTTCAACAGCACCTGTTGCAGACTGCATTTTAGTAACAAAGTCTTTAGTAGCAACACTGGCTTCAGATAAATCGCCAAGTTTTGCTGCTGTTTCGCTTAAGCTACTTAAACCAGTTCCAAGTTTTTCAAATATTTCTGGTCCAATTTCAGCATTTTCAAGCATTTGATCAAACTTAGCTAACGCCGAAGGACTACCTCCGCCTACTATAACCTGACCACCGCCACCTCCAGAAGCAACAACAGCTTGACCATCTCTAGCAGCAGTTCCACCACTAACTGGTACGCCCCCACCCACAGGTACTCCAATAATTTGAGGTTCCTGAGCTCTATCAAAGCTCCTTACTTGTACATCATCATCAAACTCATCAGTCAAACCTGCAAGCTCTGGATATACTAAAGTCCAATCCAGTTCTTCATGCAATGGTTCAAAAGCAGAAAAGAAGAAAATTAAGGCTTCAATAATTAACCCTGCAGTAAGCATAGCAGATGCCCCAGGAAAATGTTGAATTTTAAATAATGCTCCAATTAGTACAACAGATGCTCCCCATCCATAAACATACTTCATGAAATTCTTATACCCCTTGCTCTCAACTAATTCGGTTATACTCAACATGGCTGTTCTTTATTTGTTATGGGTAATTTAATAAATATTTGATGTTGCAGACTGATTAGGCCCCATATAGGTTCTAACACATCTAAATCCAATATAAGCTTTGGCTGAATCTTGGTACTCATATGTTCTTGTACCATTCTGTAAATAAAAAGCGATGTCTTTCCAAGAACCTCCTCTTACAACTTTTCGTTTTAACGATGGTGGGTCATCAGGTAAAGCATTAAATTTATATTGAGGACTCATATCGTGTGTAAAAGAATAGGCACTTTCATCAAAAGCATTTGCTGTCCATTCAGAAACATTTCCAGCCATATCAAATAAGCCATAGTCATTTGCCTCATAAACTGCAACTGCAACAGTCTGAAGACCACCATCACTTGCATAATTTCCGCGTAAAGGTTTGAAATTTGCTAAAAAACAACCTAAATCGTTTCTTGTATATGGTCCTCCCCAAGGATAAACTGCTAAGTCAGCATCACCTCTTGCTGCATACTCCCACTCAGCTTCCATCGGAAGTCTGTAATCTTGCACAAAAGTTTGTCCATCTCTACGTAAAAAGGTATTATTGTAGTTTGTTCTCCAAATACAAAATGCAGATGCTTGTTTCCAAGTAACCCCAACAACAGGATAATTATCATATGCTGCATGCCAAAAATACATATTCGACATTGGTTCATTGTATGAATAGGAGAAATCGCTAATCCAACATAAAGTATCGGGATAGACATTGACCATGTCACTCATTATATATGATGATCTATCTTTAATTGGAACTCTTTTCCCATCAAGATTATATATTTCACCATCATATTGACCGGTTTTGTAGTTGTAGCTTCTACGAACCTCATTGCCATAGCTTGACTTTTTTGCAGCTTGCTTGTAATCAATCCAGAAATATTCATAATTCAATTTTCTTGGATCAATAGCTTTGATTCTATTAAACCTTTCGTGCTCAGGGTAGTAAAGATCTTGAAGAATTTCATTTTCCTCTTCACCTTCCCAAACTATTTCCATATCCCAATTTATAAAAGGAGGATCTATTTCTTCTCCATATATATCTTCAGAAATAAAATACTCATCAATTTGCTCTCCTAGTAAGCGATAAGCTAATGAATCTCGAACCCAATACACAAATTGTCTATACTCATTGTTCGTTATTTCTGTTTCATCCATCCAAAAAGATGGTACAGATACCGATTTTGATTGTGCTGTATTTGCCCAAGGTACATCTTGATAACTTGGTCCCATGCGGAAACTTCCTTTGGGTATTTGAACCATACCAAAAGGAGGTGGTGCATACCATGGTGCCCTGTCTTGAACACCAGTTAATTCACCATTACTGCCTCCAAAGTTGCCACAACTGGAGAACAACAAAACAACCACACTTAAAATTGCCAGATTTTTCATGTTCATGCGAATATTTTTAAAATATAAAAATGAGCAAAATAAATTAAAAAAGCAAATTAAAGAAACCGAACACTCTTATACTTTCGATTATCCTTGTCAATTTCTAGGCTAAATGAATAACCTGCCATAAACTCAAATGACCCGTTACTAAAATTAGTTAACCTAGTTGTATTAATATCATAACAAATTGCTACTTCAATGCCACTTGGCAAATCAATACCTGCAATTACTGATACTTCACTAATTGAATTTGAGAACTTTACTCCCGTTCCTCCAAAAAACCTTTTGTTATAAGTAACGAAATTAGTTAAATTTAATTGTGTGCCTGAAAAATCAGTACCAACAAATACAACTGGTTTAATGGAAAACATGGGGTTCGGTAACTGATACTCATATCCAGATGAAAAATAAATCTGTCGCCCAATAAACGATCCTTCTTTATATTCCTCTTTAAAATTCATTTTTGCGTTTCCTAAGTTTCTTCCTGATATACTTAAAAATAAGTTATCAGATTTATAATAAACACCAAGATTAAAATCTAATGCCATTGGTGCTTCTGATGTACCTGGAATACTTGGGTCTGAACCAACTCCACTAAGGACAGAATTCTCCGACATAATCCATGATGCATCATTATATGTTGAGTTTGTTAAATTTAATCCAATACCGAAACCTAAATCACCTTGAATTAAACTTCGCCTATATGCATACGAAAGATTCACCCCAACGTTACGTGATGCGCCAATTATATCATTCATTATAGATAAACCAGCACCATGACGCTGATTAAAAAGTTTAAACGGAGCATCCACATTAAAAAATTGAGTTGTTGGAGCACCTTCTCCAAAACCCATAAGATTATTCTGACCTAAAACTCTGGATTCAATTTCATTCCCATCGCCTGCATAGCCCGGATTGTAATACATAAGGTTGTACATTGCTAAACCACCATATGGATCAAATTGACTAAATGCAAAGGTCGAAATTGCGCTTGCTATAATAAATAATGCTGTTTTTCGTAACATTAAACTTATATCAGATTTTATTATCTACTTTGGTACATTAATTTGGTAAATTAACTAAAAATTACATAGTGAAACAAGTTTTATTCACTTTTTGAAATTAAATAACGAGTGATCTGCTGGAGTTATTATAAGTAATCTGATGTTTATTTCATAGCATTTGAAATTCTTTTCCAAATACGTTCAGGTATTTCGTTATTGCAAACTGCTGTGTAATCAGATTCAGCACAAGCAATTACTTCTACCTCTTTATTGTTATTCTTAGGCAATTCAACCCAAAATCTGTTGTTTTTTTCGTTCTTATAAAAGATAAATTCGTGGCTTAATTTTTCGCTGCTAACATATATTTTTTTATACGCCGATAATGATTGTATGGGATATTCACCTGTGCGATTTGATAAACCCAATATAAAATGCCAAATAATTTGAGCCATTAAATGTGTTGATTGCCCACTTTCATCATTTTTAGTGTCAATCCCACTTATATTTAAAATCTTTATTTTATCACTCAATCCACCAATGTTTGTGAGCTGACAAGCTTCTTCAGCATAAAAGCCGTTAGGGCTTTTAAAATCAGAAACTGGTGAATCAGATTGCCGAACTGATGATAAGTCAAAAGATAAAAAATCGGTGTCTCGCAATATAGGCTCAATACTTTGAAAATTATTTCGAATACTCCCTAACCGAAATAGGTTATAACCTTTGCTTTTCATCTGGGTGAGTATATTTTGACTTGCTAAATATGATTGGAATCCAAATATGCTTTTAACTACCCTGCCCTTTTTTGTAAATATTCGATTTAGTAAATAAGATTTAGAATGAAAATCAGATTCGTCAATACTATCTATCAAGGCGTCAACAAAAGTTAACTCAAGGTGTTTTTGATTTTTATAAAGGGTCTCGGAAATTGGTACTGAAATTTCTTGTGTCCCTCCTATTAAAATAATAACAACACCTTTTGTCACAAGAAATTCAATAACCTGTTTGATAGAGAAATAAGTATCATCTATTGTTTTTCCCCTTTTAAAATTTCCAAAATCAATTATTGAGAGCTTGCTAAACCCTACTAAGCTATATAAATAGGATCTGACTTTATTCGGATTAAATTCAACTTTATTAGGAAAACTATTTCTTGTGTCATCAAGACCAATAATCCCAACTTGAAAATCAGAGATATTCTCATTGCCTGAAAATTTACATATGGAAGAACCTAAAAACCCTTCGCTAAATTTTGCGGATGATAATTCCAAGTTGTTTGGTAAATCAAGGTAGTCAAGCAGGTTCATCGTTTACTTTTTACCTTTTTTACGTGTTGTTTTTGCCGGTGTTTTTTTAATTATCTCTTTACAATCTTCAACAGTTAGTGCTTTTGCATCAGTACTTTTTGGTATACGATAGTTTTGTTTGTTTAAGGTTATATAAGGACCATATCTTCCATTTAAAACCTGTATCTCCCCTTCTTCATCGGTAAAAACATTAATAATTTTGTTTTTATCAGCCTCACGTTTTTCATTAATAAGCTCAATGGCTCTTTCTAATTCTACGGTATAAGGATCATCAATATCTTTTTTTAGTGAATAGAATTTTGAATCGTGCCTTACATAAGGTCCGAAACGCCCTATGGCAGCAACTACTTTTTTGTCTTCAAACAAGCCTAAGTCGCGTGGTAATTTAAACAATTCTAAGGCTTCTTCTAAAGTTATTGTTTCCAGATGTTGATCTCGTCGCAAAGCTGAGTATTGTGGTTTTTCCTCATCTTCAACATCTCCAATTTGAGCCATTGGACCATATCTACCAATTTTTACAATTAGCGGTTTTCCAGTTTTTGGATCCTCTCCTAAATGACGTTCTCCACTTTTTCTGCCTGAAATTTCAAGAGCTGCATCAATGCTTTTGTGGAAAGGATTATAAAAACGATCGATCATTTCAGGCCAATTAAGATTGCCAAAAGCAATATCATCAAATTCTTTCTCTACCTCTGCAGTGAAATTAAAGTCAAGAATTTTTGGGAATTGTTCAAGTAAATAATCATTTACAACAATTCCTATATCAGTAGGGAATAGTTTGCTTTTTTCTGAACCGGCAATTTCTTGTTTGTCAAAAGTGTCTATTTTATTATTTGCAAGTATTACTTGTTTATAATCTCTTTCTTTCCCAGGTCTGTCTTCTTTAATTACATAGTTCCTGTTTTGTATTGTAGAGATAGTTGGTGCATAAGTTGATGGTCGGCCTATACCTAATTCTTCAAGTTTGCGAACTAAACTAGCCTCAGTAAAACGTGCCGGATGGTGCGTAAAACGTTGGGTAGCTGTAATATTATTATAATTTAATGCTTCACCTGAAGTAAGTTTTGGTAATATTCCTTCGCTTTCTTTCTCCTCTTCATCATCGGTTGATTCAATATAAACTTTCAAGAACCCATCGAATTTAATCATTTCACCTTGAGCTACAAATTTATGCTCGCTCTTACTTACTTCAATATTTATTGTTGTTTTCTCAAGTTGCGCATCACTCATTAATGAGGCAATTGTTCTTTTCCAAATTAATTCATATAATCTTTTCTCACTTGCATTGCCTGAAATAGTAGGCTTGTTCATGTAAGTAGGACGAATTGCCTCATGGGCTTCTTGGGCTCCTTTGGCTTTCGTTTTATATTTTCTTATTTTAAGGTATTCTTCACCAAATTCGCTTTTAATTTCATTTGCTGCAGCACCAACTGCAGTATCAGAAAGGTTTACCGAATCGGTTCTCATATAGGTGATTTTACCAGCTTCATACAATCGCTGAGCAATAGTCATTGTTTGAGAAACAGAAAAACCAAATTTTCTACTCGCCTCCTGTTGCAAGGTACTTGTTGTAAAAGGTGGAGCTGGCGTTCTTTTGGCAGGTTTTCTAGAAATATCACTTACTTTATAGTCCGATTCTTTACAATCTGACAGAAAAGATTCTGCTTCTGTAAAAGTTTTAAATCTATTATTTAATTCCGCCTTAAGTTCAGTGCTTTTCGAAGAAGGAATGTCAAAGTTTCCTATTACTCTGTAGCTAGCTACCGGATTAAATTTCATTATCTCACGTTCACGCTCAACTAGTAATCGAACAGCAACCGACTGAACTCTACCAGCCGATAAAGATGGTTTTACTTTTTTCCACAAAACAGGCGATAATTCAAAACCAACTAAACGATCAAGCACCCTTCTAGCTTGTTGTGCATTAACTAAATTCTGATCAATATCTCTTGGTGTTTCAATAGCCTTAAGGATTGCATCTTTTGTAATTTCATGAAAAACTATCCGCTTTGTTTTTTCCGGATCTAGTTTCAATACTTCAAATAAATGCCAGGCAATAGCTTCTCCTTCCCGGTCCTCATCGGAAGCGATCCATACAATGTCTGCTTTCTTTGCTAGTTTCTTTAGTTCAGTAACAACCTTCTTTTTGTCGGATGAAACTTCGTAATTCGGAGTATAATTGTTTTTTATATCTATTCCAAAATCCTTTTTCGCTAAATCACGAATGTGTCCAAAACTTGAAGTAACTGTATATCCCTTCCCTAAAAACTTTTCAATTGTTTTTGCCTTTGCTGGTGACTCAACTATAACTAAATTCTCTTGCATAGTACTTCTAAATTATCATGAAATTTTTGGCAAATTAAATCATTTACTCTAACAAGTTCAAATATATTTTCATAGAAAACCACAATAAGACCAATTTCATAGACATATTTTTGCTATTGTTTTTTAATAAGTTACAATACAAAATGAATAATTTAATCGTTCCAAATAATAATTAATTAATATAGGTTTACTACTTTTGCCGCAACAAAATAAATTAAAGCTGAACTTCTATGCATCTGAAATTAACTAAGAAATCAACAATTGTCTGGACTATAATCGTATTTCCTGTATTTCTGGTAATGGTATTATTTTATTGCATATCAATTGGAAAATTGGGTTTTATGCCCACTTTTGAGCAGCTTGAAAATCCCAAAAGTGCCTTAGCATCACAGATTTATACCGAAGACGGGTATACTTTACTCCCTTTCTTTTATCAGGCTAACAGGTCACGAACAGAGCATCATGAATTATCTCCCTATTTAGTAGATGCTTTAGTTTCGACAGAAGATAAACGCTATTACACACATTCTGGAATTGACTTTAGAGGATTACCCCGTGTAATTTTTAAAACTATACTTAGTGGAGATAAAAATGCAGGTGGGGGTAGTACAATTTCACAACAATTAGCTAAAAATTTATTCCCAAGAAAGTATTTTAACAACTCATTACAAATAGCTAATAGAAAATTCAGAGAATGGGTTATTGCAGTTAAGCTAGAAAAAAGTTACACCAAAGAAGAAATAATAGCTATGTATTTCAACCAATACGACTTTTTGAATTTAGCGGTTGGAATTAAGTCGGCAGCAAAAGTTTATTTTAATTGCAAGCCTAATGAACTAAATATTGAACAATCGGCAACCTTAGTTGGGATGGCAAAAAACTCTTCGCTATTTAACCCCTTACGCAGGCCTGATACAGTAAGGCACAGAAGAAATGTAGTTTTAAATTTAATGGCTCGCAACGGTAAATTGGAACAAGCGGTTTGCGATTCGCTAAAAAAATTGCCTTTGGAGCTGGATTATCAAAAAGTAGATCATAAAATTGGTCCAGGTACTTATTTTAGAATGTTTCTACAAAAAACACTTACTGCTAAAGAACCCGATAAAGATTCAGAAATGTACGATGAATGGGCTAATAATCCACTTTATGGTTGGTGTAACAAAAACTTCAAGCCTGATGCTACTTCTTATTCACTTTATGAAGATGGATTAAGAATTTATACAACCATTAACTATAAAATGCAGAAGTTTGCTGAAGAAGCCGTTGAAGAACACCTTAAAAATAATTTGCAAGTTGCTTTTGACAGAGAAAAATCGAGGCAAAAAACAGCTCCATTCACAAAAGACCTTACTGAAAATGAGGTTGAAAACATAATGTTTTCAGCTATGAGACGAAGCGAGCGTTATAGAGTATTAAAAAAGAACAAGATATCACCTGATTCTATAAAAGAAAATTTCAATACTCCTACGGAAATGACTGTGTTTAGCTGGGATGGAGAAATAGACACCGTTTTATCACCCATTGATTCCATAAGGTATTACAAGCATTTTTTAATGTCGGGGGTTTTATCCATGGATCCACATACCGGTTATGTTAAAGCTTATGTTGGAGGTATTAATTATAAACATTTCCAGTACGATCATATAACTCAGGCAAAACGACAAATTGGATCTACGTTTAAACCATTTTTATACACCCTTGCTATGCAAGATGGATTTTCACCTTGCTTTCAAATTCCGAATGTTCCGGTAACCATATTAATGGATAATGGTACAACATGGACTCCAAAAAGTGGTAGCAGAACAGAATGGGATAGAAGAATGATTTCTTTACGATTTGGCTTACGGCATTCATTGAATAATGCATCGGCATGGTTAATGCGTGAATTTGGACCTAAAGGGGTTATTCAAATTGCACGGACCATGGGAGTAAAAAGCTACATCCCAAAGGTTCCATCAATATGTTTAGGTGTTGCCGATTTAACTTTGTATGAAATGACAGGAGCTTATTCTACATTCGCTAACAAAGGAGTTTATGTACAACCTATATTTGTAACTCGGATAGAAGACAAAAATGGCAATGTGCTTGCCAATTTTCAACCCATAAGAAAAGAAGCAATTAGTGAAAAAACAGCGCACTTAATGATAAACCTGTTACAAGGTGTATACAAGAATGGTTCAGCTCTTAGGTTATGGACAGAAAATTATCCCTACCAAATTGATGCCAATATTGCCGCAAAAACAGGCACTACACAAAATCAATCAGATGGGTGGTTTATGGGTATAACACCTAATTTAGTTACTGGTGTTTGGACTGGTGCTGAAGATCGCGCAACTCACTTTGATGGAATTCACCTGGGACAAGGAGCAAACATGGCTTTACCCATTTGGGCACATTATATGATTAAAATTTATAACGATAGTACTTTAAATATTTATAAGTCAGATGACTTTGAAAAACCCGCTGGTTTTAATGAAGTGTTTGATTGTATTGATTTAGAGGGAGATGAAAATAATAATGATAATAGTTTTAACGAAGAAGAAGGTGGCGAATTTTTCGATATGTGATAGCAAAGGAAATTAGTTGTTCTGAAATATTTGTGAGAATACATTTTCAATTTTCTCGGCTTCAATAATTTGAATATCACCTGAACCTTTTAAACTTTGTTTCTGAGGTGGAATAATTATTTTTTTATATCCTAATTTTTGAGCTTCATCAATGCGTTGTTGTATTCTTCCTGCAGGACGTATTTCTCCTGATAGCCCTACTTCACCAACAAAACATATGCTTCTATTTATTGAACGATCTAAATCCGATGATAGAATAGCACACATTACTGCCAAATCAATTGCCGTATCGGCAACTTTAATTCCACCAGCAATATTTAAAAAAACATCTTTCGATGATAATTTAAAGCCTACTCTTTTTTCAAGAACTGCCAAAAGCATATTAAGCCGGCGAACTTCAAAGCCGGTTGCTGATCGTTGTGGAGTACCATAAACTGCCGAACTCACCAAGGCTTGAACCTCTATTACCAGTGGTCGCATCCCCTCAATGGTTGCACAAGTTGCTATCCCGCTATAACCTTCTGCTCCTGTTGATAATAATAATTCCGAAGGATTAGAAACTTCTCTTAAACCTGTACTCTGCATTGAGAATATGCCCATTTCAGATGTAGAACCAAAACGGTTTTTATGTGCACGTAAAATTCTATAATTAAAACTGTTGTCTCCTTCAAATTGCAACACAGTATCAACAACGTGTTCCAAAACTTTTGGTCCTGCCAATGAACCCTCTTTTGTTATATGCCCCACTAAAAGTACAGGTAGAGATTGTTCCTTAGCGTATTGCAATAATAGAGTCGCACTCTCGCGTATCTGTGAAACTGTTCCAGGTGAAGAATCAAGTTGTTCGGTTCGTAAGGTTTGTATGGAATCTACAATGAGTAAATTTGGTTTAATCTGTTTTGATTGCTCAATAATGTTCTCAACCAAAATTTCAGAAAGGAAATACGCTTCATTGTTTACATTACCCAGCCGGTTAGCACGTATTTTAATTTGTTCAGCACTTTCCTCGCCCGATACGTATAGTACTTTACCAATATTTGCATTTGCAACTTGTAAAAGCAATGTCGATTTTCCTATACCTGGTTCCCCACCCAATAAAACAACAGATCCCGGAATTATTCCACCGCCTAAAACACGATCAAATTCATTAATCTGGGTTGAAATTCTTTTTGATTCATTCTCAGGTAGGTCTTTTATCAACTGTGGTTTATTTCCCGTGGTATAGCCTGAGTTTAGTGCAGGTTTTTTTGAGGTGGATACGAGCTCCTCGGTATAAGTGTTCCACTCGTTACAGGCATGGCACTTACCTATCCATTTTGGTGAATTTGTGCCACAATTTTGACAAACGTAAACAGTTTTACTCTTTACCATCAAATACTATTGTCTCACCAGTTCAATTCGCAAGAATGCGCCTGCTTCACTACCTCCCCATTCAGCTGTATCTGCCGGATGCTTACGTTTTGTCATTTTTAAATAATCATCATTCAATTGGTCTATCCAGTATTCGCCACGAGGATCTCCAGCAGCAGGAGCATAACCCCAATCACCAAAAATGCGAAGTTTACTTCCATCTAAGTCATAAGTATATTGTGTGGAATCAGAAGGTGTGCCTCCCTCAATATAGTCTTTTTTAATTACCAATGCATCTCCAGGATAAAAAGTCCAATAATTGAAATAAGACACCGTAGTTGGATCTACAAATGGAATTTGTTTCCATTCACCTATAAGTTTTTCTTCCTTTTTTCCCCTACAACCGGCAACTAATAACGAAGCCCCAAGAACCAAAATAACAATGAAATTTTTCATTCAATTATGCTTTTTAATAAAATTGTTTTAAAACAAATTTAAGAAATCTATGAACGTGGCAAAAAAAATTACACTAATCCGCCTTTTTTAATGATGCTTGATGATGAAAACCCATTGACAAAGTCTAAAGTAATTACCTTACCACCTCTCTGATTAACAATGTCATACCCAACTATTTCCTCTATTTTATAATCGCCTCCTTTTACCAGAATATTAGGTAAAACTTTACTTATTAAATTGAAAGGAGTATCTTCATCGAATAACACTACTCCACTAATAAAACTAAATGATGCTAAAACAAAGGCTCTGGCATATTCATCATTAATTGGACGGCCTTCGCCTTTAAGCCTTTTCACCGAGCTGTCTGAATTCAATCCAACTACCAATTTTGAACCTAAACTAGCGGCTTGTGCTAGATATTCAACATGACCGCGATGAATTACATCGAAACATCCATTTGTAAAAACAATGCTCTCATTTTTAAAGCGCCATAACGAAAGAAGCCGGTCTAATTGATCCGGCTGAATTATTTTCGACTGAATTATTTCAGTGTTATTCATAAGATTTATATTACCGAATTGGTTTCAACATCGGGGAAAATAAATGAAGGTTTAAAAGTTTTTGCCTCTTCAAAATCCATACTGGCATATGATATAATTATAATAATATCGCCTATTTCAACTTTTCGCGCAGCAGGACCGTTCAAACAAATTGAACCTGAACCTCTTTCTCCCTTTATTACGTAGGTTTCAAATCGCTCGCCATTATTAATATTTACGATTTG
>Ga0316187_10003622_pt1 | contig 13412 bp, 11 predicted proteins | sample CroRivburrow1_MG_FD_204927 | JGI IMG/M metagenome (GOLD analysis project Ga0316187, IMG submission 204927) | Coastal sediment microbial communities from Maine, United States - Cross River worm burrow 1 | ecosystem: Environmental > Aquatic > Marine > Coastal > Sediment | place: USA: Maine...
CAATATGCAAAAAATGCATATTGCAAATTCGGATAAGCCAGTCGAATTTTTCAGTCTCGATGTCATCATCTCCGTTGGTTATCGTGTTAAATCACAGCAGGGCACCCGCTTCCGCCAGTGGGCCAACCGGGTGCTGAAGGAGTATCTGACTCGCGGCTATTCCCTGAATGAAAAATTATTGCATGAGCAGAACAGGCGACTCTCCGATCTGCGCGATACCGTTGCTTTGATCGAGAAGGCACTTGCGCATCAGGCAGTGGCTCGTCAAAGGGGGTTGTCTGTCTTCCCCCTTTGTCAAAGGGGGATCGAGGGGGCTTTGTGAAACCATATTCGCCCCGTCTGAAGCCGCTCGCCCGGCAGTTGCGCAGCAACTTGACCGATGCAGAGCAGTTGCTTTGGACCCGTCTTCGCCGCAAGCAAGTGCATGGCTTGCAATTCTACAGACAGAAACCAATGGGTCCGTATATTGTGGACTTCTACTGTGCGAAGGCAGGGCTGGTGATAGAACTCGACGGAGGGCAGCATTTTTCGCAGGAAGGCGTGGTCAGAGATGTTGTGCGTGATGATTTTCTGGCAGGGATGCAATTGCGGGTTCTGCGCTTTGATAATGGAGAGGTGATGCGAAATACAGATGGCGTGATGGCCGTGATTGAAAAGGCGGTGCTGGAATCGAAATCCCCCCTGGCCCCCCTTTTGCAAAGGGGGGAAGAGTGATGTCCTCCCTTTTAAAAAGGGGAGAAGAAGGGTGATGAATGTCCTTCTATCTCACGGTTCACCCAATGAAGTCCATCGACATGCGGTTGAAGCTTTGGCGCAAAAGGTTTCCGCCTTGCTGGGCGAGCCGGTGAACGCGGCTTTTTTAGATGATGATTTGCCCAAAGGTGAAAAAATCCTTCCATTGTTTCTGCTGCATGGCAGGCATCTGGAAAGGGATGTGCCGAAGATGCTGGCGTCCACTCAGTCTCAGTTGATTAGCGGCCCGGCCGAATACCCGGCCGAAATGGCACAGATGGCCTTTGAGCTGGCTTCAACACAGCGCAAAAAGCAGCGGGCGGTGATGTTTGCCCTATACCGCTTGGGAGCTGCTGATGCGCTGATGGCCGAGTTGTATGATCGCAGCAAGAAGTTCTCGTTGCCAGCGATTGCCGCACTTCACGGCCAGTGCAGTGCGGCTTCTGTGCTTGAGCTGTGGAAGCGTGAAGGGTTCGCTGAAGTGCTGATTCAGCCCGTATTGTTGTTTCCCGGCCATAGCATCGATGCGCTGGGTAAAGTCGCGGAGAAGTCCGGCTTGGGCTACAGCGTGGGGCCTGCATTAAGCGAGCATCCAGACTTTACCGACTGGCTGGCTGGTCGATTCAGGGAGTCAGCATGAATGAAGGGGAGCTTGTGAAATTATCCGATCAACTCTCTGCCCCTCTCAGGGCGGGTGAGGTGGCTCTGGTCGGCGCAGGTCCGGGAGCTGCTGATCTACTGACCCTTGCCGCAGCCAAGCTGATTGTGAATTGCGATGCGATTGTATTCGATGCACTGGTTTCCGATGAGGTACTTAATCTGGCAGCTGTCGGCACCGATCTGATTCCGGCTGGCAAGCGCGGCGGTCGTCCGTCGGCCAGTCAGGACGATATCAGCGAAACCTTGATCGAACTGGCCCGCGATGGAAAACGCGTGGTACGCCTTAAAGGTGGCGATCCATTCGTATTCGGGCGCGGTGGCGAGGAGATTCGTGCACTGGCTGCTGCCGGTATTCGTTTCCGGGTGATTCCGGGCATCACGGCCGGGGTAGCGGCTCCGGCCATGGCCGGTATTCCGGTGACTGATCGTTCGGTCAATTCCAGCATTGCTTTTCTCACCGGCCATGAAGCAGGAGAAGATAGTCGGGTGGACTGGCAGGCGCTGGTGCAGGCATTTCCCGTGCTGGTGTTTTATATGGGCGCGAAGAATCTGCCACAGATTGCCCGTCGATTAATGGATGCGGGCTTGAGCAGTGATACATCCTTGGCTGTTATCACTTCAGCCACACTGCCCGATGAGATGACGCAAACCAGTGACCTGGCCAAGGCGGCGGCAGGCGAATTGACGGCGGCTTCTCCGGCCATCGTGATAGTCGGCGATGTCGTGGCGGATCGTGTGGCATGGCGCGGGTAGGGTCTTTTTGCCTGAAATGCGGGTGACGCACTACATCGACACACCCGAGGGCGGTTTTGATTATGTGATCGAACGACGTCCAAGGCGCCGAACGGTGGGCATTCGGGTTCGGGCCGATGGTCAGGTTCTGGTCGCGGCTCCGCTGCTGGTTCCGCATCTGTTCGTCAAAAAATTCCTGCGCGAAAAATCGGATTGGGTGCATCGCAAGCTGGCTGATGCTGCCAGGCTGGAACAAGGCAAGGCAGCACGCACTTACGCTGATGGCGATACGGTTCCATATCTGGGCCGCGATTTCCTGCTTCGCTTTTCCGGAACATCCCGGCTTGATGAGGCAGCCGGCGAACTTCATCTTGGTATGCGCGGGGATAGAGGGAACCGAGACTTGGTGATTGCTGCTTTGACCCGCTGGTACAAACGTCAGGCGAAACTTGTTCTGACCGAACGAACGGCCTTGCTGGCCGGAAAGCTGGCCAAACAACCGACGCTGATAGGCATTAAGTCATATCGCACGCGGTGGGGAAGTTGCCATTCCGATGGGCGCATCTATTTCAACTGGCGATTGGTCATGGCACCGCTGGATGTCATCGATTATGTGGTGGCCCATGAGCTGTGCCATCTGAAGCAGCATAACCATTCCCCCGCATTCTGGGGTGAGGTGGCGAGGCTGTATCCTGACTACAAAGAACAACGCCGCTGGCTTCGCCGGCAGGGTCCATTTCTGGATATGTAGCCCGATCCGCTTTACCGCTTGTTTGAATATATCGAGGCGACTAAGGCAAGCTTGTTATTTTCTGCAAAAATCAGGGGGGTTCACATTTTTTGAACCCTGAATTATATTGGCAAGCACAAGTGTTGTTGTTGGTGGGGGCGGATATGGCTTTATGTCTGCGGACATATAATATTGGATTGCTATTGTTGGCTTTTTCGCTTGCCTTGTTCGGGTGTGGGGTGAATAAAGGTCATGAATCCACGCTAAAGCACAGCAAGAGCCTCAGTGCTATGGAAAGCCTGATCAACGGACCACACGAAGAACTGATTTCAACGCTCAAAGCCAATCCGGAGCTGGTCCATGCTCGAATAGGAAAAAACCTTCCGGAACCACCACTATTCGCCGCTTTGAAGAAAATGGACGAGACAAAGGTTCAGGCTCTTCTGGAGGCCGGTGCAAATCCGGAGGCCTGGTCGAAGGGTGAGGAAGTGCGAAGAAGGCCACTTCGTTGGGCGGTAGAAAAATACATGGTTTTAAAATCTGATCGTTATGATGAGAACTCCCCGAGTTATGAGAAAAGGATGCTGAGAAGCATTGAATTACTTCTGGAGCACGGGGCAAACCCTAATAGCAGGGATGATCCTTTCGATAACTATGCACCATTGCATGCCGCAGCTGCAGGTGGGGAAGGGATGGAGCAAGTTGTTCAATTACTCATTAAGTATGGCGCTTATAAAAAGATTCGAACCGCTGGTCTGGTTGGTAAAACTCCCTATGAATTAGCCCTTAGTAAACTGACTGAGATGGAGGAAGACCTTTCAAAGAAAACAGAAAGGTTGGAAGGATTGGAGTCGGGAGAATTTGTAGCAAATCACTATGAGCTGCTTGATTTGGAATACACCATATCAAAGAAGCGCAAAGCTATACTTGAATTGCAATATATCTTGCACGTACTCCAATGTTGAAGGATTTCCTTACAGACTGATCTCCTCGAAAAGCTTTTTGTCCTCTGGATTTAAGTCCACAATGTGTTGCATGTCGGCTCGAGCCTGCTGGCTGAAAGGCTTGGAGAACAACTGACCCTTGTCGGCATTGATTCCTACCGCGACCGATGGGGAAGTTGCCATTCCGACGGGTGCATCTATTTCAACTGGCGATTGGTGATGGCTCCGGCACGGGCGGCTTCTGGACCCCTAGTTCCACCTTATTTTCCTTACTGATCTTTTACCCACCACAAAGATGTATAAGCAAACAGTTGCATAATGCAATCAATATGGATAGCGTGCGGGCCATAGGAGATTGCGATGAATCATTTAATAGCGGACTTTCAGCTGGAGCAGGCCATCGGTCTGAATGTAAACCGAACGGCATTCCTCATGACCGAGGAGATTGCCCGGCGCTTTTCCAGCCATGGCTATCCATTATCGGCACAGGATTTCGGCATTCTTTTTCGCCTGCATAAACAGGGGCCGAGGACGCAGGTAGAGATTGCGGCCTTGATGATGCGCGACAAAACCACCATCACCCGTCGCATTGATGGATTGGTGAAGAAACAGCTTGTCGAGCGTATGCCTGATCCGGACGACAGGCGTTATTTCCGGATAACCCTGACCGAACAGGGGCATCGGGCGTTGGAGGTGATGATTCCTCTGGTGCGCGATTTTCAGCAGGAAGTGCTCAGTGATATTCCTGACGAAGAGAAAGCCATCACGATCAGGACCCTGCAACAGATTTCAGAAAAATTAATCGAACTAAAATAAGGAGAACACCATGAAAAACACAAAACCACACTGGATCGCCATTGGCCTTCTATCTGCCCTGCTCGTTGCAGGAGCGTTTAAAGTGATCGTGCTTGGCAACACGGAACCTGCTGAAGACGGGCGTACCGCTTTGATTTTGGAACCAGCCGAACGACAGGCAGTTCTGGGAGAGATGCGCATGCTTCTGGAAGCCAGTCAAACCATCGTTGAAGCACTGGCTCTGGATGATCTGGCCGCAGTGGAAGCAGCGGCAACTCCGCTTGGCAGTGCAGCCATTGCTACGGTGGATTTCAGCTTGCGCGCCAAGCTGCCCCTCGAATTCAAGAAGCTTGGCTTCGGCACGCACTATGCTTTTGATGACATCGCCAAGATGGCGAAAGAGAAACAGCCCGCCAAGCAAATCCAGTTGAAACTGGCCGACACCATGAATAACTGCATCGCCTGCCACGCCTTGTATCAGTTGCCGGAAAAGAGGATTTAAATATAAAAGGTTCCTGACACCTTTTCCGGCGGCGCCTGCGGTACCTGCGAGCGTGAGTATCTGCAAAATCGGATGATTCATAAGGAAGGAGAAACGATGATGAATAAAACTACCTTGATGCTGTTAGGTGCCATGCTGTTGCTGGCGGGGCCTGTCTTTGCCGCAGAGCCGACCGGCTTGGAGATTATGCAACGTGTGGATGCGCGGGATGATGGCGATGACCTGATCCAGAAAATGAAGCAGCGACTGATCGATCGTCGTGGCGATGTGCGTGAGCGCGAGATGATTTCGTTACGCAAGGATTACGGTAAGGACAGTAAATCGATCACCTATTTTCTGACTCCATCCAATGTGCGCGACACGGCATTGTTGACCTGGGATTACGATGGTGTCGAAAAGGATGATGACCAATGGCTTTACCTTCCAGCCCTGAAGAAGGTGCGCCGGATATCTTCATCGGATCGCGGTGATTATTTCATGGGTACCGATTTCACCTTTGAGGATATCAAGCAGACGCCGGAGTTAGAGGACTACAACTGGAAGCTGACCGGTTCAGAAGTTGTGGGTGGTTTTGATATGTGGGTGGTTGAGGGTGAGCCGAAAACGGATGATCTAAAGAAAAATCTGGGATATTCCAAAACCCGCTACAGCATTCGTAAGGACATCAATATGTATGTGCGCGTCGATTTCTGGGATCGCAAAGGACAGGTGCTGAAGCATCTTGTTTCCGAAGAGATCAGACAGATCGACGGTATCTGGACTGCCATGCGTGGCACGATGACCAATGTGCAAAGCAACCATCGCACAGAACTATCGTTTTCCGAGCACCGCTATAACTCCGGTTTGAATGACCGTGTGTTTTCCGAGCGTATGCTCAAGCGCGGATATCGTGAAACTGAATAGGCCAGTATCTCTCAGACAATAGAAGAGGAAGCGTTATGCAACGAATCTTTAACTGGGTACTTACCCATCCAAAATCAGTGCTGCTGGTGCTTGTGCTGGCGACCATTCTGGCTGCCAGCCAGATGCGTCATATCTATATCGAGACCGATATGGATGCGATGCTGCCCAAACACAGCGATGCCTATATTAACAAGCAGGTGCTGGAAGAGCGCTTCGGTACCACGGATTCGGTGATTATCGGGATCATCAATGATGAGAAAGATGGTGTTTATAACACGAGCAGCCTTAAGCTGGTTCAGGAGTTAACCGACTGGCTGGGTGAGCAGCCTTATTTTCGTACGCTGGCACTGAATGATCTGTTGTCACTTGCAACGATCAAGGATATTCGCGGTTCTGATGCTGGGCTGGATGTTGAAAAGTTCATGGATGGGGTGCCGGAATCGCAGGCACAGATAGATTATCTGAAACAGCGCATGCATGAATTCGGAGTTTACGAGGATGTGATTGTGTCTGCCGATGGTAGCGGCACAATCTTTGCCGTACGTCCTATGCCTGATTCGCGCCACCAATATGCCGAGATCTATGACCTCGTGAAAAACAAGGTGGCAGAGCTTGAGGCGCGAGGCGGTCCTGAGCAATTCTTTATCTCCGGCCGCCCTGTGATCGAAGGTGTATTTGGCGTCTATATGCCGGCAGAGATGAAGCGCATGCAGCCGCTTATCATGGGGCTGTTATTGCTCTTGCTCTACCTCTCATTCCGTACGCCGCGCGGCATGCTGTTGCCGATGGCGGTGGTATTGATGGCCGAGGTGTGGACGCTGGGAACCATGGCTGCTCTGGGTGCCCCTATTTATACGATTACAACCATGCTGCCGATTCTGATTCTTGCCATTGGTATTGCCGATGCCGTGCACTTTCTCAGTCGGGAACGCTTGCTTGCCCATTATCAGGCTTATGCGCACAGGAAAGAGCGTATGGTCGAAGTGATGCATGAGTTGTGGAAGCCGATGTTGATGACGACGGTGACAACCGGTGTGGGTTTCCTTTCTATGCTGGCATCCGATCTGCCGCCGATTCGTGATTTCGGTGTATTTACAGCTATCGGTATCGTTTATGCGCTGCTGATTACGATGCTGTTATTGCCATCGGCATTGATGCTCTTACCTGAAAAAGAGAAACATGCTGAGCGCAAGCCACTCTTCTCGGCTTATGTGGAATGGCTGGGCGGGGCTGTCTTGAAGTATCCCAAACGTATCATGGCCTTCTTCGGCATATTGCTGCTCGTTGCACTTGTAGGCGTGATGAAGCTGGATGTGAATGCATCGCTGGTGGAGCAGTTTAAACCGGATGATCCTCTACGTCAGGCCGACCAGGTGTTGAATAAGAACTTCTCAGGCACCACCAGTCTTGATGTGATGATTGATACGGGGCGTGAAAACGGTCTGCTGGAACCAGTATTCCTGCAGCATCTGGTTGATCTGCAACAGGAGATCGAAAAAGATGAGATGGTTGGTGATACCTCATCAATTGCCGAATTTCTGCAGACGATGAATCAGGCGCTGCATGCTGATGATCCGGCATGGAAACGCGTGCCCGACTCATCTGATCTTGCAGCACAGTATCTGCTACTCTATTCATTCTCCGGTGCGCCGGATGATTTTGAAACCTTTATGACCGGTGATTACCGTCAGGCTCATGTGCGTATCAATATGAAAACGGATGAAACCAAAGTAGTGGTCAAGTTGCTTGATGGCCTGAAGGAGAAAACTGACCTCTGGTTCCCTGAAGAGCAGGGGTTCAAAGTGGAGTGGGCGGGTACGGGGTTCACCATTCATCGCCTCTCCGAGATGATTATTGATGGTCAGATTGCATCACTTGCCACCTCTATTCTGGCTATTTTCCTGCTCTGCTGGTGGATGTTCAGACGTCTGCTGATTGCTGCGATTGCAATGATTCCTGTTTCGCTCGCGGTCACAGTGAACTACGGAATGATGGGTAATCTCGGTATTCCACTTGATATTGCCACTGCGCTGACAGGTGCGATGGCACTCGGCATCGGGGTCGATTTCGCTATTCATTATCTGCACCGCTATCACGAAGAGAGTGTGGCAGGGAACAGTTATGAAGAGAGTGTTATCAACACCAATCGTAGCGTTGGTCACGCCATTCTGTTTAACAGTTTTGTGGTGGTTGGTGGGTTCCTGGTGCTGCTTACAGCAGCTCTCTATCCGCAAATGAAGCTGGGGGCATTGATCGCAGCGACCATGGTGATTTGTTATCTGGCCACCTGTTATCTGTTTCCGGTATTGCTGGGACTGGGTAAGCATAAAATCAAAGTATGAAACGATGCTCTGTATGCTGGCTGGCCGGGGCCTTGTTGTTTTCTTCGCCGGGCTTCGCCATGGAATGGACCTTGCATGGTGCTGTGAAGAATGAGACGGCCTATTTTATATCGGGGCAAAAACGCTTGGATAAGGTTCAGAATCGCCTTGATCTGAAACCGGAGGCTATCCTCAATGATCGCTGGGAATTCAGGGGCAGGGCATTTAGCTGGTATGACGCGGCAATGGATTTCGAGCCGACCAATAGCACCGATCTGACGCCGGGTATTAAGCGGCACTACAGAACCTATGTGCAGAGCAAGGAAGCCTATCTTCTGTACGGCGGTGATGATTTCGATTTCCGTATTGGCCAGCAGCAGATCGTGTGGGGGAAAACCGATGGCCTGCGCATGCTGGATATCGTTAACCCGCTGGATATGCGCGAGTTTATGCTCGATGACTTCCTCGATTCACGTATCGGCCTGTGGTCGGCCCGGCTGAACTGGTATGCCGAGCTCGGCGGTGCTGAACACGAGTTCGAGTTCATTGTCATACCGGATGCACGACCGGTCGAACTGGCACCGGTCGGTTCTCGCTGGGCTGCAGCCTTGCCTACAGCTCCTGCCGGCTCGGTGCTTGCAGTTCAGTCAGGACGAGAGCCGGGCTGGCGACCTTCGGATGTGGAGACTGGCTTGGCCTGGCGCTCCAATCTCGATGGATGGGATGTGTCTCTGAACTGGTTTTACGGCTGGAAGGATTCACCCAATATGCAGAAAAGTCTGACTACGGGCTTGTTGACCTTAACGCCGGTGTATCAGCGCATGAATACAGTCGGCGGCTCCTTTTCCAACGCCTTCGGGGCGGCGGTATTGCGCGGTGAGATGGCGGTGAATATCGGCGAAGGCCTCAATAAAAACGGAACAACTCCATCCACTTCAGTCGGCAGGGGTACAACAGTGAATGCCTCGCTTGGTGCGGATTACACCAAAAACAACTGGCGTATCAGTCCTCAACTTTTTATCCGAACTTTGCCGGGCTGGGACAGTACTATTGCGGAAAATATGATTTCGGGTTTTGCCAGTTTGATCGTTTCCACCGATTACCTGAACGAGAAGCTCAAGCCGGAGCTGCTCGGTCTGTACGACTGGGCCGATGGCAGCTGGATGCTGCGTCCCAAGCTTGCCTATGAGTTCAGCGACCAGATTACGGCAAAGCTTGGCGCCGATCTGTTCGGCGGTTCAAACGGGCTTTTCGGCCAGTTCGACAAAAATGATCGCATCTACAGTGAAGTGGAATACACATTTTAGTTCCTGCATCGCTTAACTGCCCCTGGCAGGCCGTCATTTAGCCAGGAATCGCCTCGGCAGGCATTACAAACCGACCTGTTCAAAAAGCTTTTTATCCTCCGGCTTCAGGCCCACGATGTGTTTCATATCGTCACGAGCCTGCGATACATGACCCAGCGCTTTATGTGCCATGGCGCGGTAGAGATAGGCCCTGCCACTTTCCGGTTGCTGCAGCGTGATGTGCTGATTCAGAGCGTCCAGTGCTTTTTGATATTGGCCCATGCGTAAGAGAAGTCTGCCGATGCGGTAATCCACATCCACATCCTTCGGGTCCAGTTTCTTTTCGCTATAGAAGCTTTCCAAAGCCTTGTCATTCTTGCCGGTGCGCTCATAGCAGGTGCCCAGATTGTAGTGGGCGTTGTTGTGTTCCGGGTCGAGTTCCAGGGTTTTATTGAAAGCTGTAATCGCCTCATCATAAAGCTCCAGACGTGTTAACTGGGTTCCCACGGCATGGTATGCCTTGGCCGTCCCCTCGATGTCAGCTTTGAGTTTGCGCTTGTTCAGTTCGGCCAGCTTCATCTTGCGTGCGTAGTCAGGCGTTCCCTTGACCAGCTTTTGCCAGCTTCGAGCGATGCTGGAGCCCTCGACGCGATCTTTTGCCTGCGCTATAAAATCAGCCGGGAAAGCCTCACCAACCTCGCCCAGCGTTTGTTCGATATCCTTGATGCTGAAGGATTCTTCCAGTCGGGTCTTGAATTTATGGATGCCGCCTCTATGCAAGCGTGCCATCTCAAACTCCAGTGCCGGATAGTCGGCGGTGTTGATAGGCCCTTCGGGATCATCAATCAGACTATAGGCATCCGAATTCATCAGGTGATAGGGCAGCCAATCGGATACCACGTCATGTTTGTTCCACAGATTGCTCGCCAGATCGGCGTTGTGGGTTACGGCATCACGCTGTTGCACGCGCAGTGGCTCATTGGAGGCGATGAGCAGGAAATAGGAGGACTTCACATAGAGAATGACGCAGTGCTTGAAGCTTTTCTTCAAGGTACGCAGGGTGATATCCGTGCCGATATCGCCGATGCGTGAGTCCACCCATGTGATATACACGCCGTCAGAAGTCAGGCGCTTGGCGATGCTGTCGAAGAAATCCTCTGTGTAGAGCTTGGAGGAACTGAAGTACAGCGGTGTGGTCACTGTATTGAGAATCATCGAATACTTATCGTCTCCGACCTTCACATGATGGATGGCATCATCGACCACAATATTGACGCCAGGATTGTTTTCGATGTCGAAATTCCATTCGGCCATACGGAACAGGTTTTCACGCACCACGGGATTGATCTCGATGACTTCGGTGCGTTTGAAAAACAGACCCACCGAGGAGGCGGTTGCACCGCTTCCCAGACCCAGAACCAGTGCATCATCGAGGCGCGGCGCATACAGTGAGGAAAGCGCACCGACGATTTTCTCCGAAGGGTTATTCAGCGGGATGCTGATATAGCCGTTGATAAAGAAGTAGGGCTTGTCATTCATCCAGTTGATGGAGAAGACGTCCTGATAGCCCTTGTAGCGGTCGGGAAAGTTGAAGTTGCCACGTGAATCGCGCAGCTCATATACATCTCTGAAATTCGTATAGCTTAGGAAGAGCAGATCCTCATCCCATTTGTTTTGCTGCCATGCACCCATAGCGACAAACACGATGCAGGCCGGAATCAGATGGCGCAGCTTGCCCTTGCAATAGGCAATCAGAGCCAAGACTGAAATGCCTCCCACGATAAGCAATTGCACGCCGTAATCGAGCAGGCGATGCAGCACGAAGACCATGAGCAGGAAACCTATGACATTGGCCAGCGACGAAATGAACAGCAGCGCACCTGATTCGCGGCTGACTTCCTCATTGTCTGAAGCATCTTTCTGATGCGAGAGGAGTGCTGGAATGGTTGCGCCGAAGGTGATGGCGGGGATCAGCATCAAAGCACTCAGCATCAGCCATTTGAGTAGAACGAGCAGCCAGAAATAGTCGCTGACCAGCGGGTACATGGAGGCATAAACGTATACGGCCGGTCCAGCCGTGAGCATCAGCCAGAGAAGGCCGCCCAGATTCAGCCACATGACCTTGGTGAAACTCAGGGCGAAACGGCGGACGAGAAAAGAACCGAGTGTGATGCCAATGAGTATCAGCGACAGCACAAGGGCAAAGGATTCGCGGAACGGGCCGAACACCAGTTCGGAATACTTGACCATGAATAGCTGAAAAATAGCCGAGGCGATACTGGCCAGTACCAGTGGAAACCATTTTCCGAGCGGAACGATGCGGAACACGCGGCTGATGACAAAGTCCTGCCCGGTATCATCGCTTGCATCGTGGTGCCGATTATTATGACCCAAATCGGCAAAGCGCGTGTACAGGCCGATGGCAATCAGGCCGTTGACGATGGCGAACAGGGCCACCGTGCCGCGAATGCCGTAGTTGCGGATAAAATAGAACTCAATGAGCAGGGCGGTCAGGGCGGCACCGAGGTTGTACACCATATACACCCAGGAGAACGATGCCCGCGAATGTTGCTCGCTGGCACGGCCGAAATAGCCGGCAAACAGCGGTACGCTGCAACCGATGAGGAAGGCCGGAACGATCAAGAGCAGTACGCAGATAAGAATACTGCCGCTGAGATTGTCGGTAAACAGTGACGATCCGGCATACACAAAATGCTCGATTACCGGTTGGCTAAAGGCGATCAGCGCGCCATAGATACCAATGCCGGCTTCAATGGCCCACAACCAGCGCCACAGGCGATGTGCATAGGCCGATCCGAAACCAATACCGAGCAGAAAAGTCATCAGGATGGCGGCGGAAACCGCAAACTGATCGCCCACCATATTACCCAGAATGCGTCCGTAGAGGATTTCATAGGAGATGCCGGCAAAGCCGGAAAGCAGCATCAGTAGGCCAAATAGCTTCGGCTGGGATTCGGATTTCAGTTGCATGTGTTGCCTCTTGTTCGTTTTTGGTATGACGGCTTTGAACTTTTTTTACTGCTTTATGACTGCATACTGTAGAGCAGTCGGTCCCGAGTCGCCACGGCGAAGCTTATGCACTCAAGGCCGGGCAACTGTGATATCCGGCACGAAAAGTTACCGGGATTGAATAAATATGTCGGATATCTGCCATAAATGCGGATGTGTGCATTGACCTCTGCATGCCGCTGGCTAGCATCGCCCCGCACCACGATTGGTGCACACCTAACCTTTTGTGGAGAAAATATTCCCATGTTAAAGCAATACCTTGATGCGCAGGCTGTTCCGGTCGAGCGCTTCCAGACTCAGGGCTAAGACGATGCCCAAGGTCTGGATTGCTGACAAGATGTCTGAACGCGCCGTCGAGGTATTCAAAGCTCGCGGCATTGAAGTGGATTATCGCCCCGGCCTCTCCGATGAGGAGAAGCTGGCCATAGCCGGTGATTACGATGGCATCGCCATTCGTTCATCGACTACCCTGAAGGATGCCTTACTGGCTTCCGCAAAGAACACCAAAGTGATTGGTCGTGCCGGTATTGGCGTGGATAACGTCGATGTGACCGATTGTTCACGGCGCGGCATCGTGGTGATGAATACGCCGTTTGGTAATACCATCACCACAGCAGAGCTGGCTGTGGCGCATATCGTGGCAGCAGCGCGCATGATTCCGCAGGCTTCGGCCTCCACACGTGCCGGGAAATGGGAAAAGTCCCGCTTCATGGGTATGGAATTGACCGGCAAGAAGGCCGGTGTGATTGGTGCTGGTAATATCGGCGCGATTGTCTG
>Ga0316187_10003623_pt1 | contig 13411 bp, 13 predicted proteins | sample CroRivburrow1_MG_FD_204927 | JGI IMG/M metagenome (GOLD analysis project Ga0316187, IMG submission 204927) | Coastal sediment microbial communities from Maine, United States - Cross River worm burrow 1 | ecosystem: Environmental > Aquatic > Marine > Coastal > Sediment | place: USA: Maine...
CAATGATCTCGGGGAGGACGAGCTGCTGAAGATATTCCTGGAGGGCGAGGACTCCGGGTTGCATCAGGCGAGGGCCTACTTCGAGGCGATGGGTTTGGAGCTGGCGATGTCTCCGGCAGCGGCGCGACGCATCGCGGCCGAAGCGACGCGCCAACCCAGACTGGGGGCACGGGCCCTCAAAGAGGTCTTCCGCCGTGTGATGCGGAGCTACGAGTTCGAACCCCAGCGTTTCGCGACCGACGGAACTGTGATTGTCGATTTGGACGAGGTGGAGGAGGCTCTGACCGGCCAGCAGGGCTTGCGGTGATCGTCGCTCAGTCTTGGTGATGTCCCACTTCCTCGACATCGACTCTTGGAATCGAAGGAGTCACTTCCAGTTCTTCAAGGACTTCGAGCAGCCGTTTTTCGGCCTGTGCACCGACCTGGATGTCTCGGCGCTCTATGAGCAGTCCAGCCAGGGGTCGGCATCGTCCTTCTTCCTGACCTGTCTCTATCTCTCCATCCAGGCCTCGAACGAAATCGAGGCTTTCCGCTACCGCTTGCGTGACGACGCGGTCCTGGTTCACGAGGTGATCCACGGCAGCTCGACAGTGGCGAGGGACGACGGAACGTTCGGCTTCGCCTATTTCGACTTTTCTCCGGACTTTCGGCGGTTCTTGGAGGAGGGCTCCCAGGCCCTGGCAGCGGCGCGGACCGAGACGGGGGAGCTGGATCCGCAACCGGACAAGGACGACCTGATCCACTATTCGGTGATCCCCTGGGTGAGGTTCACTGGCCTGCTGCACGCCCGCAGTATTCCGAGCCAAGACTCGGTACCGAAGATCGTCTTCGGCAAGCACCATTTGCACGACGGCACTCGCAGAATGCCCATCTCGATCGAAGCTCACCACGCCCTGATGGATGGGCTCGAAGTCGGGCAGTTTCTGGAGCGCTTCCAAGAGCTACTGAACGCGCCCCCGGCACCGCAGAGGAGGGGCTTGCACCTTCCCCCTACTCTGTAGGGAAGGGGCTTGCACTTTCCCCCTTCTCTGAAGGGGAGGGGCTTGCCCCCTCCCCCAGCGTCAGCAGCGCCCTCGCAACTCAGGCACTGACAGAGCCGAGCGTCTGCCGTGGAGATTCTCCGAAGAGCTGTTTGTACTCGGTGGAGAAGCGGCCCAAATGGCTGAAGCCGCAAGAGTAGGCAGCCTGCGTCACGTTGAGACCTTCAGGGTGTCGCTGTAGAAGGTTGCGGGCCTCTTGCAGGCGGCGAAGCTGAATGAAGTCCTGAAGGCTCAATCCGTAGTGCTGCTTGAAACAGCGGTTCAGATGCCGGCGGGTGATTCCCATTTCTGCAGCCAGGCCTGGAATGTCCAACTCACCGGGAAGTTGCGAATGGACATGGCTCCGCACTCTCAACGCGTGTCGGGTCGGGGAGTCGATCGAGTCGCGAATTCGGAGCCTCGAGACCGACTCCTGGTCGAAGACGGCGACCAGGAGGGCCAGGAGGTCCTTCTCCGATTCTCTCCAGGCGGCATGGCCACCGGCGGCCAAGGTGACGTTCGCCTGTTCCATGACGCGAGCGAGGTGTCGGATTCTGTCGGGTCCGGGAGCCACGAGCAGGCAACGACTCGAAGCGGCCAGCTCGACTCCCTCCTTACGAGCCTCCTCGGCCAGTCTCTCTCTCGACACCTGGACGTGGAACAGCTCCAGGTCCGAGAGGCTGACGGCATCGACCTCGGCACCGACAGGGAAGAGGGCGACCCTCTGGGAGGACAGCTGATTTCCGAAGATTCCCAAAGTGCCCTTCTGAACTGTCATCACGCTGTAGGCGTCGGCCGGCGAGACACCGTAGGCCAGCATCGGAAACTCGAAGTGCTCACGGTACAGCAGGAGATCGCCGACCTGGGTCTCCCACGCCGCTACCCCCAGGGTACCCGGGCCGATGCGGGTGTAGGAGACATCCCAGCCATAGGCGCCGACCATCCGCTGGATCTCCTCGGTGTCTGAGAACTCGATGTGCCGGCTGAAAGTACTCATCTAGTTCGATGATCTGCTGGTTGAAATGTCCTAATCTGGATAAGCCAAGGCTTATTCTGTCTGCGGAGACCCAAAGCGTCAACGTGTCGGGAAATGGACTGTGAAGTCATGATTCAAAGGCCTTTGTGTATCTCGTCAAATAGGACTGTCTAGCGTCGGAAGTGACGACGTGGACAGACCAGGTGAAGGTGGTGACCGACTGACGGCCTGAATGGGATAGACGCTGACGATGGATCGGGTAGATGATGATTTCCAAGTGGTGCAACCGTTTTCGAGGCCGGGGGCATCTACAACCCAAGTGGGACCGGTAAGGGCCTGTCCCTTCTCTGCGGAGCCCGCATGTTCGACATCGATTTGGGGTTGGATGCGGCCTACGATTTCGATGACGGATCCACAGAGGGTCGAAACTACGATGTGAACAAGGCGTTGTGGGATGCTCTCATCGGGGTGCGCTACGTCGGCGAGTTCTCGGATCGTTGGCTGTACGACTTCAAGGTCGATGCGAGCGCCGCTGGAACCGACCTGGCCTGGACCGCGCTGGCCGGGGTGGGTTGGGCGTACGGCGCCGAGCGACAGCATGCGATCGTGGTCGGCTATCGGCACATACGAATCGATTTCAAGGAAACGACGGATCGAGGCATCGACGTCGAATCCGAGGTGGAACTGGGGGGCTTCTACGGCGCCCTCAAGTTCGGTTTCTGAGGGTCCGAGGGGGACTAACGGATCTGCGGGATCCGGGGGGTTCTCCTCCGGAGGTCTCGAAGGCACCAGAGAAGAGATTGAGTCAGAAGCACTCGTGGCAACCAGTCAAAGGAGGCAGAGAATGACCACAAGGAATCTTGGAACGGCCGTTGCGCTACTCGCGCTTGGTGCGGCCTTTCTGCCGCTGAACGCCACTCCGGCTCGGGCCGAAGCAGCCGCCATCGAGCCCGAGGCTAAGCAGATCCTGAAGCGGATGACCGACTATCTGGGCGGGCTCGAGCGTTTCAGCCTGGACACTGAAAACATGCTCGAGGATGTGCTCGTGTCAGGCCAGAAGATCCAGTACGACTCTACTGCCAGCGTTCAGATTCAACGTCCTGACCGCATCCGGGTAGAGCGCACTGGCGATGAGTTGCAGCAGCTATTCGTCTATGACGGCGCGACTCTGGCGGTGTTCAACCCCTTAGACGGTTACTTCGCCACGACGCCGGCACCGGACGACATCGACGACCTGCTTCACTTCGCTCGCGACACACTGGACATCGTTCCTCCAACCGGTGACATGGTGTTCACCAACGCCTTCGAGTTGCTGATGGCCAGCGTTACCGAAGGCTTCGTGGTCGGCAAGTCGATGGTCGGAGGCGTCAAGTGCGACCACCTTGCTTTCAGAACGCCGGTCGTGGACTGGCAGATCTGGATCGCTGACGGAGACCAGCCACTACCGCACAAGTATGTCCTCACCACCATGGACGATCCGGCGCATCCGCAGTACCTCGCTCTGATGAGCAATTGGAACGTCGCGCCGGATTTCGACGAGGCCATCTTTCAGTTCTCGAATCCGGAAGGTGCGCAGGAGGTCGAGTTCCTCCGTATGGATTCGGGTCACTCGACAATGGACTGACGGGAAAGACGAGGCACGAAAATGAAGAATTCATCCAAGATCGCAATGCTCGGCAGCTGCGTGGTATTGATGCTCTTGCTCGACCTACCTCTGCTCCGAACGGTGAATGACGCGGAGGCCATTGCCGGAGTGCGCCGCCGTACCGCACGCCGTACAGCTGTCGTCGTGGGCGGAACGACCGCCGCAACGGCCAGCGCCGCAACCGCGTCGGCCAATCAGCAGGCGGCAGCAGCGCAGCAGCAGGCTGCGACCGCGGAGGCTGAGGCCGCAGCTGCCCAGGCGGAGGCGGAGGCCTACAAGCAGCAGGCTGCCGACGCTCAAGCTGCGGCAGATCCGGCAGGCGGCGCGTTGCCCATCGGCACAGTGGTGACTGCCCTGCCGGCAGGGTGCACCCCTGTGACCTCAGGCGGGGTGGAGTATCAGTCCTGTGGTGCCAACACCTTTCGCGCGGCGTTTCAGGGGAGCCAGCTCGTCTACGTCACTGCCCAGCCGTGAGGCTGATCGGAGACCGCACTCGCACTGTGAGGAGAATCACCCCTCGCTCGAGAGGGTAGGCTACAAACGGGTCCATGGAGGCCTGGAGGGAGGAGTCCAATGAGTTCGATTCAACTGAGAATGTTCGGATGGACTGTTGTTGCTACGTTGCTGCTGGCTGCCCCAGCCATCGCTCAGGCCGGCGATGTCGCCCTCGACCGCACCGTCCTACCGATCGGCGACCCGCCGCCGCCGCAGTACGTCGAGCTGGACGTGCGCAATGCGACGCCGCCGCCGCGTTTCCGAGTGACTGCACCAGAGGGTGCACCGAACGTAGTCGTGGTGTTGGTGGACGATCTCGGCTTCGCCGGCACTAGCAAGTTCGGCGGTCCCGTTGGTACCCCGACCTTCGAGCAGGTCGCCAGTCAGGGGATCTACTTCAACAACTTCCACACGACCGCAGTCTGTTCGCCGACGCGCGCAGCGATCAAGAGCGGGCGCAATCACCACGTCAACAACATGGGCGGAATCATCGAGACCGGCACGGCCTTTCCTGGCAACACCGGCAGAATTCCCAGCGACGTGGCCCCAGTTGCCGAGATGTTGCGCCATAACGGCTACAGCACCGCCGCGTTCGGCAAGTGGCATGAGCTCGCTGCCTGGGAAGCAAGCGTCTCCGGGACCTTTGTCCGCTGGCCAACCGGCCCGGTTGGGGGCTTCGACAAGTTCTACGGCTTTCTGGGCGGTGAGACGAATCAGTGGGCGCCCTATATCTATGATGGGACCCATCCTGTCGAGCTGCCGGACGACCCGAACTACCACTTCCTGACCGACATGACGGACCAGGCCGTCGCCTGGATCAGGTACCAGAAGGCGCTGACACCGGACAAGCCGTTTTTCGTCTACTTCGCGCCGGGCGCCACCCACGCGCCGCACCATGTTCCCAAGGAGTGGATCGCTCACTGGAAGGGCAAGTTCGACCAGGGCTGGGACAAGCTGCGAGAAGAGATCCTGGCGCGGCAGATCGAAAAGGGCATCGTACCCCCGGGCACCAAGCTCGCTCCTAAGCCCAAGGCGATACCGGACTGGGACACCCTGAGCGCGGATGAGGTAAAGCTCTTCACCCACCAGGTCGAGGTGTTCGCCGGCTATATCGAGATGGTCGATCACGAGATCAGTCGGGTCGTCCAGGCCGTCGAGGCGACTGGTCAGCTCGACAACACGCTGATCTTCTTCGTATATGGCGACAACGGCACCAGCGCCGAAGGTGGCCGCAACGGCATGTTCAGCGAAATGACCTACTTCAACGGTGTGCAGGAGAAGGTTGCGGACATGCTCAAGGATCTCGACAAGTGGGGCGGTCCGGAAACCTACCCGCACATGGCTGCCGGCTGGGCGGTGGCGTTCGATACCCCCTTCGAGTGGACCAAGCAGGTCGCGTCCGACCATGGCGGGACCAAGGTCGGCATGGCCATCCACTGGCCCAAGGGCATCCAGGCCAAGGGCGAGCTGCGCACCCAGTTCCACCACGTGATCGATGTCGCCCCGACCATTCTCGAGGCGGCCGGGCTGCCCGAGCCCAGACAGGTCAATGGAGTGGCGCAGCGTCCGATGGAAGGGGTGAGCATGGTCTACACGTTCAACGATGCGCAAGCCAAGGACCGGCACGTCACCCAGTATTTCGAGATGTTCGGCAACCGGGCCATGTACCACGACGGCTGGTTCGCGAGGACCATCCACAAGGCTCCCTGGGAACCCAAACCGCGGCGCGGACTGACCGAGGACATCTGGGAGCTCTACGACACGAGCACCGACTTCAGCCTGGTGAACGATCTGTCCGCGGAGCACCCGGAGAAACTCGCGGCGTTGCAGGCCATGTTCTTGGAAGAAGCGGCGCGGTACCAGGTTCTGCCCATCGACGATCGCACCGTCGAGCGCGTCAATGCCGAGATCGCGGGCCGTCCGGACCTGATGGCAGGCCGTACCTCGCTGACGCTGGCGCAAGGCATGACAGGCATGAGCGAGAATGTCTTCATCAACGTCAAGAACAAGTCCAAGACCATCACGGCCGAGGTGGAGGTGCCGGACGACGGCGGCAATGGCGCCATCATCGTCCAGGCCGGCCGCTTCGGGGGCTGGGCTCTATATGTGAAAGACGGCGTGCCGGCCTACGACTACAACTTCCTCGGCCTGCAGCGCTTCACGGTGGCAGCAACGGAGAAGCTGAAGCCGGGCAAGTCGACAATTCGCTTCGAGTTCGCCTATGACGGCGGCGGAGTGGGGAAGGGCGGTATGGGCACCCTCTACGTCAACGACCAGAAGGTCGCCGACGGCCGCATCGAGCGCACCCATCCGATGGTCTTTTCGGCCGACGAGACGGCGGACGTCGGTATCGATCTCGCGACCCCGGTGGTCGAAACGATCGGGTCGGAGGCGAAATCCCGCTTCACAGGGACCATCTCCAGGGTCACGGTCGAGGTGCATGATTCGAACGCGGCCGCCGACGCGGCGGTACAAGACGCTCAGAAGGAAGTGGCACGGCGGACGCAGTAAGGCAGGTGACGAGGCAATTGGCCCCGGACAGGGAATCGGCCGGCCCGTAATGACGCAATCTGGATCAACTGAATCAGTCGACCGCTTCTCGCTCGTAGCGGGAGGACCTTTCCATGCCACCTTGCTTCGCCTCGGGCTGATTGGAGATGACCTGCTGCCGACGCAGGGGGCTGTCATCGGCCTGACCCTTCTCGCGTGGTTGGTCCCGGCCCTCCTTGCCGTCGTCCAGACTCTCGTCGACAGCGACTACTCCGGCTGGGGGTTCTTTACGGACCTGACGGTCTATGCGCGCTACATGGTGGCGATCGGGGTCATGATTGCGACCGAGCGGTATGCCGACCGTCGTCTCGAGTCACTGGCCCGCCAGTTTCGGGCAACGGGGCTGATCACCGAGGACGGGCTTCCCGGGTTCAGAGCCGCCCTCGTCTCGGCCGATCGTTGGTCGAGCTCCACCGTCGCGGAAGTGGCTTTCGGTGCTGCGGCGCTGGTCTGGTCGGGGCTCACAGCGAGGTTTGCCGTCGAGCTCGCCGGTTCGAGTTGGGAGGGGACGGCGCTCGCAAGTGGGGTCGATTGGTCGTGGGCAGGCGCCGCTGCCCGCTTTGTGAGCAACCCCCTGTTTCTCTTTCTGGTCTTTCGTTGGATCTGGCGATTTCTCCTGTGGAGTGCGCTGCTCTTTCGCGTTTCCCGACTGCCGTTAAAGCTGACCCCTCTGCACCCGGACCGCTCGGCTGGGCTCGGTTTTCTGGCGATCTATCCGAGCATCTTCGGTGGATTCGTCTTCGCGCTGAGTTGTGTGGTCGCTTCAACCATGATGAAGGACCTCAGCCTTCAGCAGCACAGTACTCAGACAGTCTGGTTCGCGCTGGGAGGGTGGCTGGTGGTCTGTCTGGTGCTGTTCTTCGGCCCTCTGGTGGTGTTCAGTCGCACGCTCTACGACGTGCGCGAGAGGGCGTATCTCGAGTACGGTTGCCTGGCCAACCAGCTACATCTCGCGTTCCACCGAAGATGGATCGAGGAGGGCAGAGACGGCGGCGAGCTCTTGGAGAGTGGCGAGGTTTCCTCGGCAGCGGATCTGAACGCCATCGTGGAGACTGTGCGGGGTCAGCGGATTGTCCCTGTCGACAAGCTGGCGGTGGTGCAGCTGCTGACCGCCGCGGGAGTACCTTTGCTGGCGGTGGTTGCGACGCAGGTACCCCTGACCGAGCTCCTCAAGTGGATCGCCGGCGCGGTTTTCTAGGGGTCTGTCGGCTCAAGGGCCCCCCACTGCCTCAAAGATCGAAATGGCGAAGCCTATTCGCTTCAACCCCCAAGCCCTCAAAGGCCGGCCGGAGGTACGACGGACGCCTCAACCCTTCTTGTAGCGGCGCTTTTTCCACATCTTGCGCAGGGGGACCAGGAAGGTCAGCAACATCACCAGTACGAGAACTCCGGCCAGATTGCGGATCACGGTCTGCCGATCGGCTGTGGCGGCGTTGAAGAGCGCATGCCCGAAGTAGGTGTAGATCAGCATCGAGGGGATCAGGCCGATCGCCGTGGCAGCCAGGAACTGCGGGAACCGAACGCCCGCCAGGGCCGCCCCGCAGTTGATGACGGCGAAGGGGATCGGCAGGAAGCGGACGCGGACGATCGTCCAAAACCCGTGCTTTTCCAGGATCTTCTCGGCTCGCTGCAGCAGCCCCGTCGGGACCACATAGGACACCAGCTCGTAGCCGAGAGCCCGTGCCAGCAGGTAGCTGGCCGTCGCCCCGATCATCGTACCGAGCAGGTTGTAGAGCCACCCCAACTTCACCCCGAAGACCACGCCGCCTGCGAAGATCAGGGGACTGACCGGGAGGCCTGTCGGCGAAAGCACCAGGTAAAGGGCCAGCAGAGCCACTGGGGCCCACCAGGCGCTGCGCAGATCCATCATCAGCGCCACCATCTTGTCCTTCGTGAGGTATTCGTTGAGCGGCGTCCAGCGAAACAGGGCGAAGGCCACGGCCAGTAGCGCGATTAGGAGAGCGAACCGGATCACCGCTCCACGCGGGATGGACCGCAGCCTCTTGAGGGCTGGCAGTGAGTCGTTGTCTTGCCCGCGGGAGCTGGAGGACATCCGGGTCACTCGCCGGAGTCGGCCGCGTTGTCAAAGCAAAGGAACTCGCGCATGTGGCCCACCAGGACCTCCAGCGCTTTGGGATCCATGAAATTCAGCTGCAGCTCGTTGATGACCATGACTTCGACCTTCAGCCACTCCGTCCAGCAATTCTGGCAAACGCGAGACTTCAGCTCTTCGCCCAATTCGCCGGGATATGGCGGGCTTGCCACCCCTGGAGCAGTCTCGCCACAGCGGGCGCAGAGGATCTGGGTGGGCTCGGTAGTTGCGTTCATTCCACCTCCCCCGGAAGCACGATTCGGCTCTCCGACCGCTCGAGCACTTCGCCAGGGACGCGGACCAGAAGGAGCACGTCCTTCTGCTGGCGCTGGCCGCGCAGGCTCTTGACCAGCTCATCGGCCAAGGCCAGCTTCACGAAGGCCGGCCGCTTCTCGTTCTGACGAGCGCTGTCGAGCAGCAAGTCGGCCACCTCCACCAACTCGACCTGCTGAGGGTACTTGTCGAGAGCGAACTGCAACTTCTTGACTAGATCCTCCATTCCGAGCTCCTAGCTGCTGCCTTCCAGTAACGATCGGAAGTAGTCGATCGTGGTGCCGAGGCCGTCCTGCAGCTCGACCTGGGGTGACCAGCCAAGTATTTCCCTCGCCCGCGTGATGTCCGGTTGGCGGGTCTTGGGGTCGTCAATAGGCAGCTCGACAAAAGAGATCTCGCTCTTGCTGCCGATCGCCTCGATGATGCGTTGGCCGAACTCCAGAATCGTCATTTCGTGGGGATTGCCGATGTTGACCGGGTCCGAAGTGTTGCTGTTCAGCAGGCGCCAGATCCCTTCGACCTCGTCGTCGACGTAGCAGAAGGAGCGCGTCTGCGAGCCGTCGCCGAAAACCGTCAAGGGTTCTCCGAGAAGAGCCTGCTGGATGAAGGCAGGGACGACCCGGCCATCCTTGGGGCGCATTCGAGGCCCGTAGGTGTTGAAGATCCTTACGATGCGGGTTTCGAGGCCGTGGTAACGGTGGTAGGCCATGACCATGGCTTCGGCGAAGCGCTTGGCCTCGTCGTAGACACCGCGCGGGCCGACCGGATTCACGTTGCCCCAGTAGGTCTCCGGCTGAGGATGGACCAATGGATCACCGTAGACTTCGGACGTTGAAGCCAACAGGTAGCGGGCCTCCTTTGCCATGGCCAGGCCGAGGGTATTGTGGGTTCCGAGAGAGCCGACCTTGAGAGTTTGAATCGGCAGCTCCAGGTAGTCCATCGGACTGGCTGGGGAAGCGAAGTGAAGCACGTTGTCGAGAGGCACGTTGACTTCGAACGGCCGGGTGACGTCGTGCTCGATGAATTGGAAGTCGTCACGATCCAGTAATGACTCGATGTTCTCGAGCTTGCCCGTCAGGAGGTTGTCGACACAAACCACCTTGTGTCCCTCCTGCAGCAGCCGCTCGCATAGATGCGAACCCAGAAACCCCGCCCCGCCTGTCACCAGAGAAGTTGTCATGCTTCTTGTCTTTGCTCCTGCTGGGCCTTCTGCCGCCCGACCGAGAAGTAGTCGAAGCCGGCGGCCCGTATCTTTGCTGGTTCGTAGATGTTCCTCAGGTCGACGATCAAGGGCCGCTTGAGAAGCTGCTTCAGACGCCGTAGCTCCAACGCCTTGAACTGGTTCCATTCGGTCGCGATGACGATGCCGTCCGCGCCGTCGGCGGCATCGTAGGAGTGCTCGCAGTACTCGACTTGCGGCCAATCTTCTCGAAAGGCCTCCATAGCCGCCGGGTCGAAGGCTCGCACCGACGCTCCAGCCTCCAGTAGGCCCTTGACGATCTCGATTGCCGGAGACTCTCGGATGTCATCGGTGTCGGGCTTGAACGACAGACCCAGAACCGCGATGGTCTTGCCCGTCATTTCACCGTGGAAGGCCTCTGAGATCTTGTCGACCATACGCTCTTTGGTGGCCTGATTGACCGCCATGACCGATTCCATGATCTGGAAATGCATGCCGTGCTCGAGGGCGATCTGGACGACAGCTCGCGAGTCCTTGGGGAAGCAGGAGCCACCGAAGCCGGGGCCAGGGTGCAGAAACTGGTGGCCGATCCTCGAATCGAGGCCCATTCCGCGGGCCACCGTTTCGACATCGGCACCGAGCCTCTCGCAGAGATGGGCCACTTCGTTGATGAAGGAGATCTTGGTGGCCAGGAAGCCGTTGGAGGCGTACTTGATCAATTCGGCGCTCTCCACATTGGTGATGACGAACGGTACATCCGCGCCGCGCAGAGGTGAGTAGATGTCGAGCATCATGTCGATGGCGCGCTGGTCGACGCTGCCGATGACCACCCTGTCCGGGTTCCGAAAATCGCCAATGGCAGAGCCTTCTCGCAGGAACTCTGGATTGCTGACGACGGCGAACTCATGCTCACCGGTCTGCACCTCTCGAATGATCTTGTCGATTCGCTGCCCGGTGCCGATCGGCACCGTGCTCTTGGTGATGACGATCTTGAATCCGTTCAGGTGCTCACCGATCGAAGTGGCGACCTGCTCGACGAAGCTCAAATCCGCAGAGCCGTCCGGGCGGGAAGGGGTTCCCACCGCAATGAAAATGGCCTGAGCTTCTTCGATGGCCGGCCCCAACTCGGTCGTGAAATGCAGGCGCCCCTCGTCCATGTTGGTGCGGACCACCGTTGCGAGACCGGGCTCGTAGATCGGTATCTCACAACGCTGCAGTGCTTCGACCTTCTTGGCGTCTATGTCGACTCCGACGACATTCATGCCGAAATCGGCCAGACAGGCCCCGGTTACAAGGCCGACGTATCCACTGCCTACTACACAGATGTTCATTGTTTCCGCTCCTGGTTGTCAGAGTAGCGAGAGGTGTGCCGAAGGGGCGCGGACGTCACGGGCCTCAGCCTTGCTGATCCCGGTACCATTCGATAAATCGCTGCAAACCCTCTCGGATGGGAACTTTGGGTGAGTAGCCGACGAGGGCGTTCGCCTTACTGACGTCGGCATAGGTTATGGGCACATCTCCCGGCTGATCGGGCAGATGCTCGATGTTCGGCTCGACGCCAAGCTCGTCGGCGAGCCACTGCACCAGATCGCTGAGAGCTGTGGTCTCGGCGCCACCCAGGTTGAGGATCTCGAACTGGGGTGCCAGGTCCAGGGTGGCCACGACACCATCGATGATGTCGTCGACGAACGTGTAGTCGCGCTGGCTGGCACCGTCCCCGAAGAGTGGGATGGTCTCCCCACGGGCCAGCAGGTCGGTGAACTTGTGGATCGCCATCTCGGGTCGCTGGGCGGGTCCGTAGACGGTGAAGAACCGCAAACAGGCCGTGCGCAGACCATAGAGATGCGCGTAGTTGAAACAGAGCAGCTCGCCGGCCCGCTTGGTGGTGGCGTAGGGGCTGATCGGCTGATTGACCTCGTCCGCCTCGGAGAAGGGTACCTTCTTGTTGATGCCGTAGACCGACGACGAGGAGCCGAAGATGAAGGTTTCCGGCCCATGGGCCCGAGCGGCCTCGAGCAGTCTCAGGGTCCCGATACAGTTCGTGTCCTCGTAGAGAATCGGCTCCTGGAGGCTGGGTCTGACGCCGGCTCGGGCGGCCAAGTGCACGACGCCGTCGAAGCCGCTGTCGCGAAACAGCTCATCGACGAGCTCTGCGTCCCGGATATCGCCCTCGACCAGCCTGTATGCGGGATTCTCCAGGAACGGCGCTACGTTGACGCGCTTCCGCGCCGGGTCGTAGAAATCGTTGAAGTCGTCGAGGACCGTGATCTGGTCCCCGCGCTCCAGCAGGCGTCGGGTCAGGTGGCTACCGATGAAACCGGCACCGCCGGTGACAAGGATGTGTTGTGTCATATCAGTGAATTCCGCTAGTTGCCTTCACCAGATTCGTAGGGCTCGACCTCGAGCTGGTCGGTTTCTTCATCGTAGCGTACCTTGATGCCGGATTTCTGACGATTGCGTATCAACCATCGCAGCATCTTCGACTCCTCGATCCCAACGACAATGTCGTTGAGCGCATCGTAGATCTCGGGGTCTTCGATGAGCCGTCCCAGGGTCCCCTCGCCGGTGGCGAGTTTCTCGGAGACGAGATTCAGATTCTGGAGCATCTGCTGAAGATCTCCGAGCATCTGGCTCGCCATCTCTTCGTCATTCAGCATGGCGGGGAGCAAGCCTTCACCCGAGCTCAGTTGGTCGGCCGTTGCCGATAGCGACGCTGTCGTCTTGTCGAGGTTGAGCAGGAGAGTCTGCACTCGGTCTCTCGTCTCTTCATTGTGGAGCAGATCCGCGACCAGCCCGTCGCCTTCCTCCAGGCTCGACACCACACGGTTGAAGCGTTCGACTGAGGCGTCGAGCTGTACAGCCAGATTATCGTCCATGATGAGCTGCCCCACGGTGCCTTGACCGCTGTGGATCTGGAGAGTGATGTCCCGCACGGCCTCCATGATGGCCACCAGGCCCTGCTTCGCCGTGCGCCCTGCCTCGGAGTCGGTGAGCAGCTCGCCAAGAAGCCCCTCGCCAGCTTCCATGCGGGCCAGGATGTTGCGCAGCGAATACGAGATGGCCACGGTGTTCTGGACCGCGTCTCCACCCGTGGCGAGGAGCTTCTCCACGTCTGTGGGGGCCGCCGCTGGAATGTACCCACCCGAAGGGATCATCGGTGAGTCTGCGGACCCCGAGGAGA
>Ga0316187_10003628_pt1 | contig 13398 bp, 14 predicted proteins | sample CroRivburrow1_MG_FD_204927 | JGI IMG/M metagenome (GOLD analysis project Ga0316187, IMG submission 204927) | Coastal sediment microbial communities from Maine, United States - Cross River worm burrow 1 | ecosystem: Environmental > Aquatic > Marine > Coastal > Sediment | place: USA: Maine...
CCGGCCTTGCGCGGCATTATCAGCCAGAACCTGTTGAAGCATCTGTGTGAAGAGTGCCGTCAGCCCCTTGATAATGACCATGATGAAGTCTACGGGCTACTGGAGGGGATAGGGCTTGAGCGTCCGAAGATGCTCTACAAGGCAGGGAAGTGTGATAGCTGCAATCAGACCGGGTTTTCCGGGCGCGTGATGGCCTATGAATTTCTCGAGGTGACAGATGTGGTTCGCCAAGCCATTCACGATGGCAAAATCGGGCATGAACTACAGGAGGTTGCAGAGAAGGAAGGGATGGTATCCAAGGCAGGGCATGCTCTGAGTCTGGCTGAGAAGGGAGTGATCTGCCGGGATGATCTGGTCAGGTTACTGATCTAGCAAATCCCTGTCGCACTCTTTTTGCAATGACTGTTTTCGACCAGAAGCGGGGGTTTCATTTTGGGGCACTTTTCACCTGCTGTCTCTGGCCCTCACTTTTCACATCCTGGATGATATGAAGACCTCCTCGAGCAACGATGATAGAAATTATTAAACCTATAGCGATATCAGGATACCTTGAATCAAAAACGTGGACCAATCCACCGCCCAGAATAATACCCAAATTAGCTATCACATCATTTTTTGAAAACAGCCAACTGGCTCGCATATGAATTTCACCTTCTCTATGCTTTGAAATAAGCTGGAGGCATATGAGATTGGCCAGGAGTGCAAGGAGACCTACAGAGATCATCAAAACTGACTCCGGGGCACTACCAAAAACAGATCGCCGAATAGCATCGGCGGCTACTGTCAAACCAAGTGTAATTTGAAATATTCCACTTATGTGAGCGGCCTTCAGTTTCATTAACGCGGATTTCCCAACTGCATATAGCCCAATGCCGTAAACAGTCGCATCAGCCAGCATATCCAGTGAATCTGCTATGAGAGCATTTGAATCGGCTAATATGCCAAAGGATATTTCAACAAAAAACATCAGTAGATTGATGCCCAAAAGGGCTATCAACACTCTGCCTTCTTCGCTGTTTTTTATTTCTATTTCGCAACCACAATCAGACATTGGATATTAACCCGCAGGCGTCAGTTTGCCTCGTTTGATGGTAAAGATCTCAAACTCTTTGCGGCCTACGCCCTTGTCATCAAAACGGACATGGCCGGTTAGCCCCGGAAATCCTTCACTATCCTTCAGGCCCTTGAATGCATCGCGGCCGGTAAGGCCAAGCCTGCTTCCCAGAGCGGCCGCAATCAGCACGGAGTCGTACGCCATGCCAAAGAGTTTGCCGGGCTCACCCATGCCCCATGTCTCACGATATGAGCGGAGCATCTGGCGGATACTGTTGCTGTCACTGGCCGGGAAGGTGATGTTGGAGAAGCGTGATCTGGAGAGGTAACGCCCACGGTCATCCAGCAGATGACCATCCTGCCAGCGGTTACTTCCATAGATCGGAATGCCGGAAATGTCGACATAGGCCAGCTGTCCGGCAAGTGAAGCGACGCGTTTGCCGGGCATGGCCAGATAGACGGCATCAAAATTGACCGGCATGCGAATCTCCAGCTCTGTTTCAGCCGATAGAAGGGCGATATCTTCGTCGAGCTCCGCAAGCAGTTCCTCGTCATCGCTTCGTTCCCGCAGCGCCTGCAGATCGGGGCGATTATCAATAGTCACTTCCAGCACGAGCTGTTCGACAACCTCACCACCAAGATTTTCGAAGGTTTCAATAAAGGCATCGACCTCCTGCGATTCACTCGACGAATTACCGCGCAGAATGACAACCTTCCGAGCCTCCTGCTGCCAGGCAAAGTCGGCCATATAGGATGCCTGAACGTCTCTGGCAAGTGTGTGGATGAAGAGTCTGGGTGAAGCTTCGGCGACCTTGGGCTGGTTGGTCAGGCTGATGACAGGAACATGCGGCGCAAGATAGGGAAGAAGTGCTTCGGTGTGCTCAGTCAGTAGTGGACCAATGACCCAGTCCGAACCGCTAGAGATGAGACGATTGTATGCGAGAACAGCGTTTTTTGCATCACCACCTGTGTCTTCGATGCGAAGCTCAACCTTATCTTCATAAGCCTCAGTGGAGAGAGCCAGCCTGATGCCGCGGAGTGCCTCCTCACCATAATGTGCGTATTTTCCGGTTAGTGGAAGCAGTACGCCAATAGTGGTCTGCTGTGTAATGCCAGATGCCCATGCTTCGACCTTCCGTGTAATGGCATCGTAAGGCATACTGACTGAGAGAAGCTCGGCAATGGCCCGAACTTCATCAATCTCACCGGACATTAGACGAATTCTTGCAGCGTGCAGGTAGAAGGTGATGTTCTCTTTTTCGATCAACTGCTTCTCATCATGAAGTCTGGTGATGGTCTCAAGCGATGCCCTGCTTGCAGCCGATCTTAACCAGTGCTCTTTTCTGTTGGTGTCGACATCAGCAGCGGCAAGAAACCACTGGATGGATTCCCATTCAGGCAGCCGCTGGGCGATAGGGGTGCCGCTGTTCATAGACTCTTCAGCCAGTTCGCGGGTCAGCCTTGGGTGTTTAAGCAGGTTGACGTATTCGACCAGAGTCTGGCGATCATCTCCGAGGTTGCTCCACCACTTGGCCAACCATGAATGGGTATAGGGGACCAGAGCATGCATCGGGAACTGTTGAATGAGCTTCTCTGCTTCAGCAGGGCCCTCCGGATACTGAAATTCAAGCAGCAGTTCAATGCGTCGGAATGCTGCCTCTTCATTAAGCGGGGGCGGAGCTAGTTCGGCTAGTTCGCTTAAGCCGGCAAGGGCCGATTCGGCTTCATTGTATACCCTTGCCAGCTCCAGAAGATCCTGAATCTCCCTGGCACTTTGAGGCGGCGCGGGCAGACGTTTAAACGGGTGCTCAACAACAGTTTTGTCTGGGCCTGTTGAAACATCTTTTTTAGGACCACAGGCACCCAACAGCAGTGCTGACAACAACAGAAGAGCCAAACCAATACGATGAAGCGATGGTTTTTTAGCTTCTGTTATGCTGGACGTTGCGGTGAATTGGGTCCGCAGATAAGGTAGAGAACACATGAGAACGGAAGATAAACATCTAAAGGAAGAAGGCCAACTATTCATTGTGGCCACGCCCATCGGCAATTTAGGCGATATGACCTATCGTGCGGTCGAATCACTGCAGAGCGTCGATCTGATTGCAGCTGAAGATACAAGGGTCAGTTCAAAGCTGCTTTCTCATTATGCCATCACTACGCCGATGGTGGCATGCCATGAGCACAATGAGGCGTCTGCGGCAAAAAGGATCATTGAGCATTTGCGGGCGGGCAGGAGTGTGGCGTTGATCAGTGATGCAGGAACCCCGCTGATCAATGACCCTGGTTATCGACTGGTTACGGAAGTTCGCAAGGCCGGTTTCAATGTGACGCCTATTCCCGGTGTATCCAGCCCGATAGCGGCGCTCTGCGCTTCCGGACTATCAACGGATCAGTTTACCTATGTCGGTTTTCTGCCGCGAAGCGGAAGAGCCCGGAGTGAACTCATCTCTGAGTTGGAAGTGGCTCCGCATACTCATGTACTGCTTGAGTCTCCCAGACGTCTTGTTAAAACGCTTGAGGATCTGTGTGCAAGCAACATGTCTGATCGCGAGGCCTGTGTTGCCCGTGAACTGACCAAACTGCATGAGACATTTGTCTGTGGGACGCTGGCAGAGGTCGCGCTTCATTTTCAAGGGCAGGCCCCAAGGGGTGAGATTGTGCTGCTGATTGGTCCTGCTGCCGAACATGAGGCAACGGATGATGAACTGATCAAAGCATTGTCTGCTTCAGCGATGGCTTCTCTGCCCCCCTCTAAACGGGCAGGCAGTGTGGCAAGAGAGTTCAATGTGCCAAAATCCCGGGTCTATTCACTACTTCTGGAGATGGAGAGGTGAGTACAGAGAAGGGGAGAACCGGGGAAGAGCGGGCTGCCCGTTACCTGAAACGGCGCGGTTATAAGATTGTTGATCGCAATGTGCGTGCAGGCAGGGGTGAGCTGGACATTGTCTCACTGAAGAATGACACCCTTGTATTTGTTGAGGTGAAAGCTCATCAGAGTCGTGAGCAGGGGCTATTGGCTGTGAGCAGTGATAAGTGTGAACGGTTGCGCTCTGCAGCGAATGCCTATCTGGGAAAGATGCCTGGATTTACGGGATTGCAATGCCGCTTCGATTTAATCATCCTAACGCCGAGAAGTGGCATGAATCCATTTCCGCATGTTGAGCATTTACAGGATATCTTCAGGTAGGAAGGCAAATGAAAGAGATCATCAGAGAGGCTATGGAAGCTGGAATTGAACTGCGCAGGGCGTGCGTGAACAGCTTGGATGAGCCCCTGCTGAAGGCTGCTGAAACGATGGTTGCCTGCCTTAAGAGTGGTGGCAAGATTCTGGTTTGCGGCAATGGCGGGTCAGCTGCCGATGCGCAGCATTTTGCTGGTGAGCTGGTAAACCGCTTTGAAATAAACCGTCCGGGACTGGCGGCAGTCGCCATGACGCATGACGCCTCTGTCATCACCAGTATTGCCAACGACTTCTCCTTCGATGATATCTTCTCTCGTCAGGTTGAGGCTCTGGGAAGAGAGGGAGACCTGCTGCTGGCGATTTCAACCAGTGGCAATTCAGCCAATGTGATCAAGGCGATTGATGCAGCGCAGGCTGTAGGAATGGAGACGATTGCACTGACCGGGAAAGATGGTGGTAACGTGGGTAAGAGCGAACATGTGACCGTGCATCTGAATATCGCACACGTATCTACACCCCGAGTGCAGGAGATGCATATCACCTGTCTGCATATTCTCTGTTCACTGGTGGATGAAAGCATGTTTGGAGTGAAGGGTTGAGCAGTCGCCCTCTCTCGTTTAGTTCACTGAGAACGGTTCCGATCTCGGAGAGAAAAGCAGATACCGACGAGCGTGATTATGGAGCGCCGTATGGTGCCAACGGCACGCTTTCTGACCTGCTTTGCAGTCTGCCGAACCTTGGTGCTGGTGCCGATCTGTTCCGATTAAGGGATGCGATTGTTTCAGCCCATCGACGTGGGCGGAAAATCATTGTTGGCTGTGGCGGCCATGTGATGGATACAGGCCTTAGCCCGTTGCTGGCCAGACTGATAGAACAGCGTTTGATCTCCGGAATTGTTCTTACGGGAGAGGCGCTACTGCAGGACGTGGAGATTGCCCTAGTCGGACAGACACTGCGTTCCCGCGATCAGGACCTGATCGATGGCCGCTACTGCATGACAGAGGAGACCGGGCGCCTGATTAATGATGCAGTGAATATGGGTGCGGTTGAAAACTGGGGCTTTGGCGCAAGTGTAGGCAGGAAGCTGCTGGACATGGAGCCTGAACATCTTGAGCACTCTGTGGTTGCAACGGCATGTCGGTATGGGATTCCAGTGACGGTTCATCCGACTATTGGGGCAGATGCCTTTACCCTGCATCCCCAGGCGCATGGAGAGTCACTTGGCTCAGTAGCGATGTACGATTTCAGACTGCTTGCTAGCATCATGGTTGAAGCGAGCGGTGGCGTGCTGCTTAATGTGGCATCGGGTGTTGTGTTGCCGCGTCTATTCCTGCAGGCGGTTGATGCGGCAAGGAATCTGGGTGAAAAGGTGGAGGGGTTGACTACAGCTGTGATTGACCCATCAGCCTCCGCCTCGTCGGTCGCTGATGTGGTGGGGCGTCTCTCCCAGCCTGATGGCGAAGGCTACTGCCTATCAGGGCCGGATGAGATTCTGTTGCCTCTGCTGTTCGGTGCTGTGCTTGATGCTTTGGGAGATGATATCGACTGATGGTACAATATGTCTGTATAGTTTGCTTGGTGAGGTGAGCGTGGAAGATCAACCTGAAAATGAAAACATGAATCCTGAGAATCCAAACCCGTGGAACAAACGGGAGAAGGAATCAAATCGGAGGCTCTATCTTCTAGTTATGCTGCTTTGCCTGCTTCTGGCGTATATTTTGAGTGGGGCCGTCAAGTAGTTTTAATAGGAGTCTCTATCATGATTAATCGAATTTTACTGCTTCTCATCTGTGCTGGCATGCTTTCATCATGTGTTGCAACAGCCCTTGTTGGGGGAGGAGCAGCTGTGGGAAGTGTGGCGGGTGATGAGCGCACAATCGGGCGACATGTCGATGATGTGGCCATTGCATCCAAGATTGACGCACTGCTGATAGCTGAAAAGGAGATGCCTTCGCGCTGGGTAAGTGTGGAGGTGGTTGAAAGTGTGGTCTGGCTGACAGGTTATCTGCCAACTCAGCAGCATATTGATCGTGCGGTTTACATCTGCCAGAGCGTAAAAGGTGTTCGGGATGTGAAGAGTGAATTGAATGTTGGTGAGCCATCAACCGGAAGTCTTTTCAGTGACAGTTGGGTTACCACGAAAATCAAAAGCTCACTGCTGGATGATAAGGTTGTTTCAGGCTTCTCCATTCATGTTGAGACAGTTGATGGCAAGGTCTATCTGCAGGGCATCGTGAAAAACAGCGAGCAGCGACACAGGGCCAAAGAAATTGTCCGCAACACGAGTGGAGTTACTGCTATTGTTGATCTGCTTCAGGTGCGTAATTAGGCGTGAGATCCGATTATTTTGTTGAGTTACCCGAGGCGGCAAGGCTAAGGAAAAACTGGCATGAACGGGATATGCGGGTGGTTTTTACCAACGGCTGTTTCGACCTGCTGCATCCGGGCCATGTAAAGTATCTTGATGATGCCAAAAAGCTGGGTGATGTGCTGATTATAGGCCTTAACAGCGATGATTCTATTTGTCGATTGAAGGGACCGCTTCGTCCGGTCAATAGCCTCTCTGATCGCGCCCATATGCTTACTGCACTCAGGTCGGTCGATCTGGTGGTTCCGTTTTCTGAAGATACGCCGATCAACCTGATTAAAGAGCTTCTGCCGGATGTTCTGGTGAAGGGCGGGGATTACATGCCGGATGATATTGTTGGTGCCAAAGAGGTTCGAAAAGCTGGTGGCGAAGTGATCGTTGTACCATTTCTGGGTGGCTACTCCAGCTCCACGCTTATTGATCGTATCAAAAAGATATAGTGGTGAGTGATAGCCACCTTCGGATCGTTGCAGATGCCCATGTCTGGGGGCTGAACAGTGCGTTCTCATCGCTTCCGGGGTTTGATGTTGATCTTTGTGTGGTGGAAAACAGGGAAATCACACGGGAACTGTTGCAAGAGGCGGATATTCTGCTGACGCGATCTTCCACTAAAGTTAATGCAGAGCTTCTAAAGGGAACAAACGTCCGCTTTGCAGCCACGGCCACCATTGGCGATGACCATTATGACAAAAGATGGCTGGAGGCTAACGGAATCAGCTGGGCCAACGCAGCAGGAAGCTCTACCGGGTCGGTTGTTGAGTATATGATTACGTTGTTGCTTGAGCTGCATGTGCGAGGATTGCTCTCAATTCCTGATTCAAGACTGGGCATTGTCGGAGTTGGACGCATCGGCAGCGCTCTGGCCGGTGTTTGTGAAAGGCTGGGAATGAAGGCGCTCTACAATGACCCTCCAAGGGAAAGAGCGGAGGGTGGAGAGCAGTTCTCTTCAATGCAGAGATTGCTAGGTGAAGCAGACATTGTGACTCTGCATACACCGCTACTTCGTGATGGGGGTGACAGAACCTTTCATCTGATCAATTCCGATTGGCTCTCGCGCTTTCAGGGGAAGGGTATTATCAATGTTGCACGTGGCGGGTGTGTCGATAACGAGGCGCTGCTGAACTGGCTGGACAGTGATGCGGAGCGATTTGCCGTGCTTGATTGCTGGGAGGGTGAGCCCGATATCTTTAAGCCACTATTGGCACACCCTCAGCTGGTGATTGCAACACCTCACATTGCGGGCCACTCACTGGAAGGAAAGGCTGCCAACACCCAATATGTATACAGTGCACTATGCAGCTTTCTTGGCGTTAAGCCGGCATGGAATATGAAGGATGAACTTCCTGCTGTTAAAGGGGTTGAATGCGTTGCTGTCGATGAAGGGTTGTGGCCGAGTCTGCATGCACTGGCTACAACGCTCTATCCGATTATGCGGGATGATCAAATGATGAAAGCGTGGTTGGAGTTGCCTGATGAGAGTTTGTCAGACTCTTTTTTCGCCTTTCGCCGCAACTACCCTGTGAGAAGAGCGTGGGATAGTCGACAGGTTACGGTGGTGGATGCAAACGAACTGTTCATTCAATATGCGAACGCAATCGGTATTGATGTGCTAAATTCGAGGGGGTGAGAGAAATGGCTAAATCAAAGAGCAATAATCTGGTCTGGATGGATCTGGAGATGACCGGCCTGGATCCGGATGTCGATACCATTCTTGAAATCGCAACGCTGATTACCGATGGACAGCTGAATGTGATTGCGGAAGGGCCAAATCTTGCAGTGCATCAACCTGACAGCGTTCTGGAGGGTATGAATGAGTGGTGCAAACAGCATCATGGAGAGTCGGGATTGACCGGACGGGTTCGGAAATCGGCTGTTTCAATGGCACAGGCCGAAGTGCAGACACTTGAGTTTATCAAGCAGCATGTGCCGGAACGGACATCACCGCTATGTGGCAACTCCATCCATCAGGATCGGCGTTTTCTGGTTCGCTACATGCCTAAGATTGAGAATTATGTCCACTATCGCAATATTGACGTCAGCACTATCAAAGAGCTGGCAAACCGCTGGTATCCGACACTTCCGATGCAGGCGAAGCAGGGGGAGCACCTGGCTCTGGCCGACATTCACGAATCAATCAAGGAGCTGAGATTTTACCGCCAAAAGCTTTTTCTCCCGATAGATTCGGTTTAGCTGTTGAGGTCGAGCTTCTCTGTTGGTTTAAGCTCTTCCACTGGCGCTATCTTGCAGAAGCTGAAATTCGGGCCGATTTTCATTACCTTCACGACCTTGAAATGAGCTCCTTTACCCTCATCAGAGAGCATAAAGGCCATGTTTTTGTGCACTTTTGAGTCGGGGAAAATAGCGGTGTGATAAGGTTTCCCCGGTTTGATCAGAACCGGCCAGCTTCGTGTCTGGTTAATATCGTCCCCGCTCTGCTGTCCCAGCAAAGTCCCTTTATAGAGCTTCAACTCCTGCTGCAGGAACTTGATCCCCATTTGAAGTTCGCCAGACTTGGGCTCCTTAATCCAGCGGATTGTTCCAATCAGGGGCTGGTTGTTATGGGGGATCCAGTTCAATCCGACCATGGCACCTACGCCGGGTCTGAATGGATCTCCGCCAACCTTCTCCAATCCGACACCCTGCCTGCTAATATCGACAGCTGCCCATGCAGGGCGATTGATGCCCCCTCGCGAAGGTGCATACTCATAATCATTGAGCACGACCGAGGAGAATGCCTCTCTGAAGGCTTTTTTTGCATCCCACTCAAGAACCAGTCGAACACCTGCGCAGTTTTGCCGATCACTGGCCCGTTGCTGTTCTCTCAAGGTGTCAAGAATAGCATTGCCGCCCACGATGGTGGTGTGGAGAGCCTCCTCGGTAAAGAGTTCGTGCTTCTTGTCGGTGCTTTGAAGTACGCTTTCAACTCGGTTGATGGCCGTGACCATACGGTCAACAAATTTATCCATAGGAATGATAATCATATCGGCGAGGGACTGATCAGGGATTCTGGAGGCGATTTTTGCCGCGTCATTTGGGCGAATCAGATTGGTCACCATATAGGTCTCATCGGGCAGTTCAGGTGCAGTCTCACCTTTACGGATCAGTTTCGGTTCAAGTGTGTCGACATGGTATTGCAGCTCCTGCCATGTCATCTTCTGCTCATCTTCAGACTTTCCGTAAAAGTCGAGCATGCGCAAAAATTCATGGTTGCTTACAACCTTCTGTAGGCGTTCCCGTTCCTTAACAGTGTTTTCCGGAAGGGCGGGGAGAATACTTAAACCCAGTCGCATCAGGTCAAAGGCCTGGCGGTTGGTCAGAACTGCAGGAGGACGATGCTTTTCGAAGCCGATTCGCAGCATTTTAACGGCCAGCTCCAGGGCATTGGAGACCATGTCCACCAGTATCCGGTAGTAACTGGGCTCACTGCGGGCGGCTTTCTGAACCAGGTCAACTCCGATTTTGTGCGCATTCAGTACGGCTGCCGTCATCTCCGAATCAAACAGCTCCAGTTCCCTCTCAAAGTTACTCAGTACTTTCAGGCGAAAGTTGAGTGGAATAAGCGGGTTGGCATTGAGCTTGGCCAGATAGGCCTTCATGCTTTTCTGCAGGATCAGCTTATCGCTGTCTGATGCGCTGACAACAAACTGGTTCAGGCGCTTTTCAATGTCCATAAATGGCAGGGTCAGGGCGTCAGTCAGAAGCTCGGCTTTACCCAACTCAAGCTTTTGAGGGTGCAGGCGAAGGTCGGTATCCAGTTCAAAGGATACCGTCTCCATCAATTTTTTTGCGTCTTCTGCCGAAGTTCCTTGAGCCATAGTCCCTCTATTCCCCAACACTATTAATCGCGATCATGTAGGTAAATAGTTATTTTTGCTAGCTTTGTCAATGTGAGAGGCAGAAACTTCCGCGTCTTACAAGGTTTTCATTGACCCATATGTGCCAATAACCATAATGCCGCCTTCATTCGCTGGCATGGTGACATGTTCGGTGCGGAGGAACGGGTTGTGTATCAACAGTTGAGCTTCAAGTTGCAGGAGTTGTCGCCGCAAGGAAGGCAGTGGGATTTGGAGATGCCGGAAAGCCTCTTTGGCGATGCCGGTTTTGGTGAAGTTGATGCGCCAGCCTCTCTCTGTAAGAGTGTGCAGTGGAAAGGTAGCATCATTGCTCAAGACGATCTTTTCAGGTTACAGGGTAGATGGAGTACAGAGCTGGTTCGGCATTGTGTGCGCTGTAATGCTGAGTTTCCTCTGCATATGGCAGGTGACTGTGATCGTTATTTCCAGATGGGCATTGAGTCGGATTTGGATGACTCCGTTGAGTGTGATTATATTGCACCACCGGGATTGATTAATCTGCTGGATCTGTTGCGTGAAGAGCTCTGGCTGGCATGGAAACCCATGGTGGTTTGTAGCGAAGCGTGCAAAGGGCTCTGTCAGCAGTGTGGTGAAAACTTAAACAGGCATGAATGCAAATGCTCGCAGCATGATGATGATCATCCGTTTGCGGCATTAAGAAATATCAGGTTTAATTCCTGAAAGGATTATTCATCGATTTTCGATGAAAGGAGTATTGAGAAATGGCAGTTCCAAAGAGAAAGACCAGTACGTCAAAGCGTAATATGCGCAGGTCCCATGACCACATTACCGTGGCAGGTATGAGCACATGCCCTGAGTGTGGTGAAATGATGCGTCCTCATCATGCTTGTCAGAGCTGTGGCCACTACAAAGGCCGCGAGGTTGTAGCGAAAGACGAGGCTTAATGTCTCTCAATTCACAAGAAGGGCGAGCCATCCGTATACTGGTGGATGGACACGGGGGTGATGGCGCCCCTGGTGTTGTCGTTGATGCCCTGGTACAGACCCTTAGAAATCCCAATCCCGAGTTAAAGCTGGGGATTGTCGGACAGCCTGAACTGTTGTTGCCGGCACTTGAGGCGCGAGGAATTTCAGATCGGGTCGAAATTGTCCCTGCAGAAGATGTGATTGATATGTGTGAATCGCCTGCTTTGGCGCTTCGCCGCAAAAAGAACTCCTCAGTTCATGTTGGGGCGCGTGCCGTGCGCGATGGTGATTGGGATGCGCTGGTAAGTGCAGGCAATACCGGTGCGCTGATGGCAATCTCCAAGATGATTCTGAAAACCATACCGGGCATTGATCGCCCGGCGCTTGCATCCATGGTTCCTTCCGTGGAGGGCGGCACTTTCTTCCTTGATATTGGCGCGAATGTTGATTGCACCTCCGAACATCTGTTGCAGTTTGCTGTGATGGGATCCTGTTATATGCAGGCCGCAGAAGGCGTTGAGTCTCCCCGGGTTGGCCTGCTCAATATCGGCAGTGAAGACATCAAGGGTACGGATGTGGTTAAGGTAGCTGCCACCAAACTTCAGGATTCCGGCCTCAATTTTATCGGTAATGTTGAAGGCACTGATCTCTTTGGAGAATCGGTTGATGTGGTTGTATGTGATGGATTTGTTGGTAATGTCTCTCTGAAAACCATGGAGGGTGTTGCTGAGTTGATTCTGCGCCAGTTGAAAAAAGAACTTACATCTTCTGTTGTTGCAAAAACAGGAGCAATGCTGGCATCCGGGGCGCTCAAACGCGTGAAGAATGCGCTACATCCCAGTGAACATAATGGTGCTCCTCTACTGGGCCTGAACGGCATTGTTGTCAAAAGTCACGGCTCTGCCGATGCCTATGCCTATGCCTGCGCTATTGATGTTGCCATTCGGGAAGTGCAGGCCGATCTGATCAGCAATATCGTCGAGACCATGAACGGTCTGGCCGAAGCCTGATGCCACTAAGCTCACAATTTAATACTCATATTATTGGTGTCGGCGGTTATCTGCCGGAGCGTATTCTGAGCAATGATGAACTCTCCACCATGGTGGATACGTCCGATGAATGGATTCGTGAGCGCACGGGCATTCGCCAGCGTCATATTATCGCTAAGGACCAGCATACGTCCGATCTGGCAACCGAGGCGGCAAAACAGGCTCTGGAAGATGCAGGCCTGACCATCGATGACATTGATGCGGTTATCGTTGCAACCACAACACCGGATCTGATTTTCCCCTCCACTGCCAGCATTGTTCAATACAAACTGGGCGGCAAGGATTTCCCTGCCTGGGATATTCAGGCGGTTTGCTCAGGTTTTGTTTATGGCCTGGCTCAGGCCGATGGCATGATGCGTGGTGGTATGTTCAAGCGTGTGCTGCTGATTGGTGCTGAGTCGATGAGCCGAATCCTGGACTGGCAGGATCGCTTAACATGTGTTCTTTTCGGGGATGGTGCAGGCGCTGTAGTACTTGAGTCCCGTGAGGAGGAGGGCGGTGTTATCGGCTCTGTTCTTCATTGTGATGGTTCCTACCGACATCTGTTGATGGCCGAACACCCGCATCCGGGATCAGTGCCCGGCGAAGACCCGATGGATATGCGTGTTGATTCTGCCGGTGTGGCTGCTGTTGAGATGAAGGGTAATGAAGTATTTCGTGTAGCTGTGACCAAGCTGGGCGAAGTGGTGGGCGAAGTCCTGGCTCAGCATAACATTGAGCAGTCCGAGATCGACTGGCTGGTGCCACATCAGGCAAATATCAGGATTCTTCAGGCGACAGCGAAGAAGCTGAAGATGGACCTGGACAGGGTGGCCCTGACTGTTGATCGCCATGCCAACACATCAGCAGCCAGTGTTCCGATGGCGCTTAATCATATTTATCGTGAAGGTAAGCTCAAGCATGGTCAGTTACTGTTGCTTGAAGCATTCGCTGGCGGATTTGCATGGGGTGCAAACCTGGTTCG
>Ga0316187_10003631_pt1 | contig 13392 bp, 15 predicted proteins | sample CroRivburrow1_MG_FD_204927 | JGI IMG/M metagenome (GOLD analysis project Ga0316187, IMG submission 204927) | Coastal sediment microbial communities from Maine, United States - Cross River worm burrow 1 | ecosystem: Environmental > Aquatic > Marine > Coastal > Sediment | place: USA: Maine...
GCCTTGTGAGTCAATGGGTTACCCATGCTTTCGATAATAATTACAGTGAGTTATAAATGGTCGAGGTGGATTTGTCCACGGAAAACCAGGGTTTAGGTTCGAGTGGGGTGCGATTACAAGTCGCATCGATTTTCGCATCGGTACTTTTCGAAGGAATCCATTCCTGGCTCAATAGTAACATTTCACTGTTATTCGGGCCTGCAGAAACGTGATGTTGCCGAACAGGTATCAAGGCGCAATTCGATGCTACACCGACGCTTGATGGATTAATATTCTTCCCTGCCCTAAGCCTATTGCCGGTCTGCCAGACTCGTCGCTGCAGGATCTGAATCGATCGACTCAAACGATATCCTTAGGAATAATAGCGGGACTCGAAATCTGTTGGATTCCCTAATGACTGACCTCATCGAACTTGCCGCTGGAAAACTCAACGATGCGATCCTCATGGACTGGGCCCTTGATCGGTACCGGCAGGCGATAAAAGGTCATAGCCAACACCACGAGGCGATGGAGCAGGCTTGGTTTGATGAGTTGGCGTTACGCCGCTGGTTAAACAGCGACGACCAGGAGACCCTCAACCGGCTCTTCGCCCATTTGCCGGAAGAGCAGTTTGCTAACCTGGCCCAGGCGATAGGCGAACGTTGGAACAAATGGAGTGGGAGCCTGGCGTACCATTCCGCACCAGTACTGGCGCGATACCAGCCGGATTCGGCCTGGTGCTGCTTTGCGGAACCGCCGGGAGGGCGCCACCGAGATATTGAATCCATACTCGGCATTATCCGTTCACTGACTATTCTGCCACACGATGACGGGCTGCAGCTCCTGAAGACAATTTCTCAACAGATTCTCACTTCTACTAAAGATAGTTTTACCCGTGAACTCATGTTGTCTGAACTCGTGTCAGCCAGCCTGACGCTTGACAGGGTAATTGCGCTGGAGATTATTAAAGCACAGCTGAAAGTGATCAACCGCGAGAGGGAATGGAATCAACTACTTGATCGGGTGGCTCTGAGCCTTGTTGGACACAGTACCTATCGGCAGTTGGCATCCGATATACGCAAAGGTGAGACCCAACTAAGATTCCAGCAACTTGAAGTCTTTTTCGGGAAAGATGCACCCTTGGAACAGTTTGATCAGCTGAGCCAGGAAAGAGCCAATCTGGATGATCTGACCGAGTTGGTCGACAGATTTCTCGACGAACAGGATTGCACCGTCGTGCGGCTGATCACCGAGACAACGAGGTCGAAGCAATTTGCCGAACGAAGGGATACGATTGCAGATTGCCTCATCGGTGTGGTTGCTGCGGCGTGTGAGTGCAAAACGCTTGATACTGCCAATATGAGTTTGCAAGAAGCAGTACAACTCCTTGCGTCCGATCTCACCGAACCCCGGTATTTCGAGGCCTTGCTTGAGCGCCTAAGTGTGTTCGACCAGGAGGAGGTCGAACCTGTCCTCGAGGAAACCCTCGAACGGGAACGGCGCACCTACGGAAGCGTGTGGATGGCCAAGGCCATGGGTCAGTTGGGATGGGATACGTTCATTACTCCACTGACAGCGGCCATGTGCGAAGATTGTGGTGATTTTCTCTGCGAGGCAGCAAAAGAGGCCCTGATCCGGATTGGCGAATCCGCACAGGGTTATATGATTGACCACTGGGACAGCCTTGACAGTTCGCAACGGATCTACGGACTGTCGGTGATCGAGGCCGTCGGTGGGGAACCGGCCGCTTCGTTTGCATTCGATCGTTACGACGAGCTGTTTCAAGATGATCCGGAGAACTGGTGTCAACTGGCATTGAGTGTACCTGATCGACGCTCGCTCGAGTTGCTGGAACAGCACTTGCCACGCGAACAACGGTTGTTCGACGAAACCTTCTATCAGATGGCGCGACTGTTGGAGGTGGCGCATCCGGACCTGGAGTCGATCGCTGAGCGGGTGCGGAAAGCACAAGCAGACATGCAAGCGCACCGCGCCGCAATGCGGCGAGGGGATTGGTTCAACCAGACCCTGATGCTTGAGCTTAAATGCCCGGAGTGCGGTGATTCCAATGAGTACGAGGTCCAACACGTTGCTGTCAATGCAGACAGCAAAGATGCCGATCTGATACTTGCCGACGAGTTTCCCTGTGCTTCCTGTGGTAACTGGGTTGATTTTGAATTCACAAGCGGTGCGCATCTGGCGATTTCCGCGGAGCTCCTGAAACTGGCCGCAGACGGCGACAAGGGGCTTGCTGATCAAAGCAAGGTCCTGATTATGTCGGAGGCATTCTACAACGGACAGCGGTTGCCCGTGGGCGAGGTCATCTCCCGTTGCAAGACAGCCGTCGCCAATAATCCCGACAGTATCGCCGACTGGCTTCGGTTGGGTCTGTGTTATCACCAGGTCCTTTCCCGTCCACGCCATGGTCTCGATTATGCTGAACGGGCGCTGGTACTCGAGCCTAACGCCGTGGAAGCCGTGGTCCAGAAAGCGGATGCGATGGCAATGCAGGGGGATGAGGCAGCGGCATTTCAACTGCTCGACCAGGCGCTTGCGTCGAAGGAACACTGGCGTTTCTTCCTGACGGATGTTGATAGCCCTGCCCAGCTTACAGCCCAGTTCGCCGGACTATACAATGAACTGGTGCGAAGTCTTGGCCGGACCGACCGCGCAAGTCTGCACGCCTCGTTTCTTGGTGCAAGCAAGAAGGTGGGGCGCAATGACCCCTGTCCCTGTGGCAGCGGTAAGAAGTATAAAAAGTGCTGCCTCGCAAAACACTGATCCTGGCTGCGGCAGATGATACGTAGCTCCAAGGACTTGACTCACCGGGAGGCACCAGTCGAACGGTTACAGGGGTCGGTCGAGCGAGTCACTTTCCACAGTGAGGAGAGCGGATTCTGTGTCTTGCGTGTCAAGGTTCGTGGTCAGCGCGATCTGGTGACCGTGGTCGGGACTGCAGCTGTTGTCACCGCAGGCGAGTACGTCGAATGTGAGGGTGGTTGGAACAACGATCGGCACCACGGTTTACAGTTCAAAGCTCAACACCTTCGAGTCGTCCCACCGAGCACGCTGGAAGGCATTGAAAAATACCTCGGTTCTGGGATGGTCAAAGGAATTGGTCCCCACTTTGCCAGGAAACTGGTCGGTGCGTTTGGTGAAACGGTGTTCGACGTCATCGAACAGGATCCAGACAGGCTGCTCGAACTCGAAGGAATCGGCCCCAAACGCAAGCAACGCGTCACCCAGGCCTGGGCCGAGCAGAAGGTGGTTCGGGAGATCATGGTCTTTCTCCAGTCCCACGGGGTGGGTACGGCCAGGGCGGTTCGAATCTACAAGACCTATGGTGATCAGGCGGTCGAACGGGTGCGTGAAAACCCTTACCGGCTCGCTCTCGATATTCACGGCGTCGGCTTCAAAACTGCCGATGCGATCGCCCGGCAGCTGGGAATTCCGAACGATTCCCTGATTCGAGCCCAGGCCGGTGTGCGCCATATGTTGCAAGAGATCTCAGGACAGGGGCATTGTGCTTCATACCAGCAGAAACTGGTGGAAACCACGGCCAGAATGCTGGAAGTAGCCGAGCCGATTGTAGAAACCGCGATCGGAGCCGAGTTAACCGCCGAAAACCTGGTGCAGGAAACCATTGAGGGAGACAAAGCGCTCTTTCTCACTCCGCTGTATCGTTCAGAAAAGGGCGTCGCCTGGCACTTAGCAAGACTACAGGAGGGCAATCTCCCCTGGGAAGAGATCGATATAGGAAAAGCCATCCCCTGGGTTGAGGGACAGACCGGACTGCAACTCTCCCCCTCACAACGTCAGGCGGTTTCCATTGCAGTCAATGGCAAGGTCACTGTCATCACGGGCGGTCCTGGTGTGGGTAAGACCACGGTGGTGAACAGTATCCTCACGATCGTTCGAGCCAAAGGCGCCAATGTCAGGCTCTGTGCCCCCACCGGAAGGGCAGCCAAACGCCTGTCGGAATCGACCGGATTCGAGGCGAAGACGGTCCACCGGCTGCTTGAGTTCGACCCCAAAACCATGGGCTTCAAACACGACCAGAAAGATCCACTGGACGCCGATCTGCTGGTTATGGACGAGGTCTCGATGATGGACATTGTGCTGATGAACCAGTTGCTGCGTGCGGTCCCCGACCACACGGCGGTGCTTCTGGTGGGTGATGTGGATCAACTCCCGTCGGTGGGACCAGGGGCTGTTCTGACCGATATCATCGCCTCCGAAGCGATTCCCACCGTTTGTCTAATAGAGATTTTCCGTCAGGCTGCCAGTTCCCGGATCATCGTCAACGCTCACCGAATTAACCAGGGACTGCTGCCGGAAAAACCCAAAGACAATGAAGAGAGCGACTTCTACTTCATTCAAGGAGAAACGCCAGAAGCAATTCACGCCAAACTGATGCAGGTGGTCACGCAACGTATACCCGCCCATTTTGGTTTGCATCCCATCAACGATGTACAGGTCTTGACGCCCATGAACCGGGGTGGGCTGGGAGCCCGCTCGCTCAATATCGATCTCCAGGCGCGACTCAATCCCGACGGTTATCCCAGAATCAGCCGATTCGGCTGGACCTATGCACCCAACGACAAGGTCATTCAGACGGTGAACAACTACGACAAGGAGGTTTTTAACGGAGACATCGGGCGAGTGACAAGGATTGATGAGGAGGAGGGATTGGTAAGTATCGACTTTGATGGCCGGGTCGTTGAGTATGAATCAGGGGAGCTTGATGAGATTTCGCTGGCCTATGCCACCAGCGTACACAAGAGTCAGGGTTCCGAATACCCGGCTGTGGTGATCCCATTGGCCATGCAGCACTATATGCTCTTAGAGCGGAATCTGCTCTACACGGCGGTGACACGGGGTAGGAAGCTGGTTGTGATTATTGGCCAGATGAAAGCATTGGCCATGGCGGTTAAGCGCACAGGTTCGATGAAACGCCTAACCAATCTCCAGCACCGACTGCAAACGATTGTGGAGGATAGACTCGATGTCATTTGAGGTTGAGCCTACAGGCTATGAAAAGACCGTGCTTTCTGCACTACAGGGAGCTTGGCAGGTTTTGCGAAATGAGGTGGTGGAGCAAGCTGGATTTCCAGACTGGGATCGGGCGCTATTTCACATCGACGAGGCAATGAGCTGGGAGTCGGTTAGAAACCTCCAAAACATGCACAAGAGTTTAGTGTTGGTGCGTAATCTTCTGGGTCAGGATGGAGTCCCCGAAATAGTGAATGACTACTTAGATGTAGTAAATGATTTGATGAGGGAAACGTTCCAAGCCCTCAAGGAGGGTGAAATCAGCTGAACGTATGGCGCGGAAATTGTTGCAAGCAGGGCACATGAATAGATTTATCGGAAAGTGGAGAATCACTGAGATGGAACAGTGGGATCAGGATTATATTGATCTAGAAAAACCAGGATATTTCAGATTTAGCAAAGACGGCATGGGTGAGTTTGTGTTCGGCACCGTTAACGGATTCATTGATTGTCGGTATGACAATGATAAAGATGCAAAGAGAGTAGAGTTCTCATGGGATGGTACATCCGAGTATGATCCTGTATGCGGTAGAGGCTGGTTTGAAGTAACAGCAACGGACCAAATATACGGAAAGCTGTTTATTCACAATGGTGATGAATCATGGGTAAAGGCTGTAAAGCGCTAACGGGGTGCGATTATAAGTCGCATCGATTTTCGCATCGGTCGAAAATGATGAGGAATTGGTAGAGTGCTGAATGATATCACTTGTATGGGGTAGCTTGATCATATTGGTGGTGTTTGGAAATCAAGTTGGGTCTGATGCTGATTAAAAATAGTCTTTTACTTTCTATGCTCAGCAGGTCCACATATCATTTGACGAACCTTGCGTAGAGTCAAAGCGAGTCTGCAATGTATAAAAGTTATCGCATGGAGCCTCAAGACAACCCCACCTTTTCGTCATGCGGACTGTGGGTCCGCTGATCTAGCAGTCAGAATCGCATAAGCATGAAAATACGCCTTGATTACTTGTCGGTGTCTGTTGCTGGCGACTACTACCAGGTTATGTTCGAGGAAAAAGATGAAGATGAATGGGACGAGACCCTCGATACACCGTACGTCCTAATTCAGCGGCAGTTTGAAATGCCAGATGGAGGTCGGATCTACATCGAAACCCATGACGAGAACTTTATCGGCCATTTTGCAGTTACGCGAAGTACCCTTGGCCCAAATCAGCTTTTTCTTCAGCTTCGGCGAAATAGGCATGCGGAATTGGAGGTAACGTTCAACACATCCAAGCACAAGTATATGGAATTGAAAGAAGCTCTACGGAACATGATTCCCAGCATAGAACTTCTGGAGGTATCGTGATGCCAATAACCTGTTCAAGGCGATACTGGAACTATTGGAGAGAAATCATCAGGGTGTAGGGAATCGATTGCTGGCGCCACTTGCTACGGTCAGTTCAATCGATGAGCCAATTCAATGCCGTGAACGCCTTGGCGGTATGCTAAATTTCTACTATCGGGAAGCAGCTTGAAAGTACTCCTTCCATTTCTTGCGCCAAACGGGTGCAGTCCGCACTGAAGGCCAGCGGTGCGCAAGCTTGCTCACGCGCGGTCTTTCCAATAGCCGGGGCGCCGACGTATGTGCATGACCGCGATGATCTCTATTTTCACATCGTTGATTCGGTAAATAACGGCATACGGAAAAGTCTTCAGTTTGATCTTTCGAATGCCTGCTGCAACCTCACGGTAGATTCCCGGTTTAATGGCGATGCGGTCAAGCGCTTCATCCAGGTGATTGATGAAACGGCGGGCAAGTTCACGTTGTTTGTTATGGTAAAAGTCTGCCGCCGCGTCTGCCTCGGAAACCGCCTCTGGATGCCAAAAGAACTCCATCAGTCGTATTTGCGGCGAAACTTATCGAGTACCAGATCGCCTTGGACAAGATCTATTGCGCCTTCGTCGATAGCTTCGCAGCGACGTCGTATTTCTTCTCGCCATTCCTTTGAGATCTCGACATCTGCACCGAGGTCGAGACTTTCCAGCAATGTCTCAGCAACGAGTGCTCGACTCTCCGGCTCCAGTTGCATCGCTTCATGGATGAGTTTTTTCGGATCTGGTTTCATCTTGTTTACCTGCGTTTAAGTTAGCAACGTCACATTGTAATTATGCCACCGTTTTTGCACGACCATGGTGAAGTTGGCCATGTTATGTTGATTCACCGGTTGTTCGATATTCCCAATCCTATCCAGCAAACAGAAGCTACATGAACTCGTCTTTGTCGGCATCTTCTGGTGATCGCTCTATGGCTGCGAGTACGTCCCCGTTTAGCTGTTTGCAAACGTTCTGAAATCTACTGTGAGCGAAAGTGGCGGCGATCGAGTCGCAAAGCTATCTAACATGCTGAACAATAGAGATAATCCACACCGAGGAGGAGTCTTGGCCAAACCTTTTCCTTGCCTTGTGAGTCAATGGGTTACCTGTGCTTTCGTTAATAATTACAGTTAGTTATATAGCATCGGGTTGGGTTTGTACACTGAAAACCAGGTGTTAGAACCATATAGAGTGCGATTATAAGTCGCATCGATTTTCGCATCGGCACTTTTTGAAGGAGTCTATTGCTGGCTGAATGGTCTTAGAATGTATTTCTTTCATTTTCACTTTCATATAAAGGCCCAACAGGCATTAACGGGGCTGCGCCCCTTCACTCGATCAATTCCTATGCTTTGTTTGGAGCACTGTCGATTACTCCGGGTTCAAACTGAAGATAAATCATCAGCCTGGAAAAGGCTCAGTCTACTTTTCCGTAGTCGTACCAGACGGCCTCGATATTGTGGCCGTCAGGATCATAGACAAACGCGGCATAGTAGCCCGGCCAGTAGTCACGATAACCCGGACCGCCATTATCAGTCGCGCCTGCGGCCAACGCCGCCTTGTAGAAAGCCTCAACCTCTTGTCGGCTGTTTGCCTCGAAAGCGAGATGAGTCGGTACCACGGGATCCACGCGCATAATCCAGAGGTCGGTATTCTTGCCGTCGTTGAAACCAGCCGCCTCGCCGTCCTCCATATTGTTCGTATAACCGAGGGTCGCGAGAGCCTGCACGTAGAACGCCTTTGACTTCTTATAGTCGCTCACGTGTAATGTTGTATGTGCGATCATGTTCAGATTACCTCCTGTTTGCGATAGTCAGTCAGCGTTTTGCGCCTGGGAGAACAATTCCATTGACGCAGCATACTCCGATCGCTCAATCCTTTGCTAAACTTCGCTGTGAAATCAGGGTGAACGTGCGGTCGGGGAATAAATGCGGAGCACAAGAGTCAGAGGGAGTCTGCAATGTATAAAAGTTATCGCATGGAGCCTCAAGACAATCCCACCTTTTCGTCGTGCGGACTGTGGGTCCGCTGATCTAGCAGTCAGAATCGCATAAGCATGAAAATACGCCTTGATTACTTGTCGGTGTCTGTTGCTGGCGACTACTACCAGGTTATGTTCGAGGAAAAAGATGAAGATGAATGGGACGAGACCCTCGATACACCGTACGTCCTAATTCAGCGGCAGTTTGAAATGCCAGATGGAGGTCGGATCTACATCGAAACCCATGACGAGAACTTTATCGGCCATTTTGCAGTTACGCGAAGTACCCTTGGCCCAAATCAGCTTTTTCTTCAGCTTCGGCGAAATAGGCATGCGGAATTGGAGGTAACGTTCAACACATCCAAGCACAAGTATATGGAATTGAAAGAAGCTCTACGGAACATGATTCCCAGCATAGAACTTCTGGAGGTATCGTGATGCCAATAACCTGTTCAAGGCGATACTGGAACTATTGGCTGGCGTTTCACGGATAGGTTCATCTGCATTGTGCCTGAACGATGACGTCGGATGCAAACGGATAAAAAGGTAACATCATGGATATTGAGACACTGACAAGCTTCTTCATGTGGTGCACAATCATGAACGGAGCATTGTTGTTGCTGTGGAGCACATTCTTCATATTCGCTCCAGATTTGGTGTATCGCACGCAAAGTAAATGGTTTCCAATTCCTCGAGAAACCTTTAATGTGGTTATGTACTCGTTCATCGGAGTATTCAAAATTGTCTTTATAGTCTTTAATGTTGTGCCCTATATTGCGCTGCTAATTATCAGGTAATTTGGGTCAATCGAAAAAGCCAACCTAGGGCGGCCCGAGCACGGAGAAACTCTGGTACAACTACGACATCGACAGCACGCACTGGGCCACCTGCGCGGGAAAGGATTTCACCGACCGCCAGCGCATCAAACGCAAAGCCGAACGTTGGGCAAGGAATTACCAGGCACGCCCCCCCGCGGAACGGCTCACCCTGTTGGCGGCGATCATGGCGGTGGAGACGGATTAACGACGTGACAGCCCCCGCCGTGAAAGGCATTGGACAACACGGCCCGGACAAGGCGAGATTGGAGAAACTGTACAAGGCCAAACTCATTGCAATGATCCTCGAATAACGTGAGGACACGCACATCCGGCTTGAATAAAAAGACAAACAGATAACCGGCTGCGGCAACCTGGGAAAATCCGGCCTCACGCCTGACGAGACACATTGCTTCCCCCTTGCATCATGCCCTTGCTGCGGCAATGGCCTGGGCGGCTGGAAAGGCAAGGCGGACAGCGAGCGTATGGTGGAAGACATCCCCCCGCCCGCGGAGAAGACCACCGTCGCGCTATAAATATCGAATGTGCAAGGATACCGTTATCTTTGTTACTATAGACACATTCTTTCACGCACCAACTAGGGGAGTTCCAGAATGAAATTAAAACAGTGTATATGCATCCTCGCAATCACGGTATTGATAGCCGGCTGCGGAAGCGCTCAACGGAAGGTCAACAAATCCGAAGCTGAAGTTAATAAAGAACGGCTATCACTGATTGAAGACTACAAAAAATGTATCAAGAAAGCCGGTAAAGACGAAGTTAAAGCAGAGGCATGTGAGACTCACCGAAAAGCAGCAGAATCACTCAAATAAACGCCACTTCCCGGAGAGTGTTCAGAATTCTGTGTCACAGTAATTTCTCGTTTAGACGAACGGGGCGGCAACAGAAAGGTTGAACCTTAGACCACCGCACCACATCCTTACTCTACCTGTGTGTGGCGAATTGTTATTCATGCTGCTACGGGTAGCTGGTATAGTCCGCGGCAATGAGATTTCCACCGGAATTGGTTGAGGTTAGCGCGGCGGATAATGGTTTCGCCACAGATTTCTGATGGCGTATCGCCATCGAGCGCAGTGTGCACACGATGAGCGTTGTAATACTGTCGAAATTCTTCCAGCTTTCTCTCCAGATCGCAGGTATTCCAGAAGAGCGTATGGTCAAGGTATTCACGACGAATCGTTCCGATAAGTCGCTCAACAAAGGGATGCGACAGAGGTGTGTACGGGACAGTCTTAATCTCATCAACGTCTAGAATCCGCAAGTTGGCTTGCCATCGGTAGTACAGGAATAACGGATCGTTGTCAGAGCTGAGATACTTCGGAACACCCTTGGTTGAAATGGCTGTGTTGAACATTCGACACAAGGTTACACCATCGACATCACCGGCGTGCACGCCAAAGCCAATAATGCGCCGGGTAAATTGGTCCATGACCACGAGCACCCAGTGGGTGTTGAGCAGAATGGACTCGCAACGAAAAAGATCAATACTCCATAAACTGTCTTTCAGATGGCCGATAAACGTCAGCCAGGAAGGGCCGTGACCGGAATCGGGTCCGGGTCGGTAGTGCTTTTCAAGCACGCGTCTGACAACATCTTTATCGATGTCTACTCCGAACGCTTTGTTGATCTCCTGCGCTATCCGAGGACAGCCAAACCGTGAATTACGTCTTTTCATTTCGACGATGGCTTCTATGAGTTCCTGTGACGGACCTTTTGGACCTGGTTTTCCTTTTCTGCTAGATGAATATAGCAGTCGATACTTTCTGTTCTTGAGCATGTCGTGAAACTTTAAAAGCGTCGATGGCCTGAGAGTGACCGCTTCTCGCTGAATGTGGTGTGGGCTCAGAAATAGCGACCAGAAGCCGAGTAGTATTCGGTCGATAGGCGTCAGATTGGGTGCACGTCGGCGAGTCCGGTTAATGATAAGGAGTTGCTGTTTCATAAGAAGGCTGTCAGCGACGATAGCCCTGGCCCAGCCAGGTCCAAGCAATTTGGCGAGTGTCGTCAAAAGATGGGCGAATAACGCCAGCAGGTTCTTCATGGGAGGGTAGAGTAAGCAAGGTTGCGTTCGGGAACAAGACTGCCTTAGTCTCTGTATTTAGGTGATAATCAGGATTTCGCCATGGACAGAGGGGTGAGACATCCTACTGGTTCTGGCTGTTCTCGTGGAAGGTTGAAGTGCTCGCCGCGTTCGGTGCTCTGAGCGTGCTCGCGTTATTCGAGTATTGGTCACGGCTGGGGCGCGTATTGAGAGCCTCAGGTTAATATCTTAAGACTTCAGGCAGCCGGGCGAGTAGCGGCGCACCTACTGGTTCATGCCCTCTGCAATGGCTATTTCAATGCTCTCTTTATGTACATCCAGCCCAACAAATAGTATGTTTGAATGCGTCATGTCGGCCTCCGATCCTGTTGTTTAATGGCTATATCATTAACCATTATGGCTCTGACGCTTAGCGTTAACCCACGCTTAGGACGGAGATCGGCTCCTTTTGCGGAATGTCATTATGTCTATGTGTAAAGCCGAAATACTTAGGACCTAAAAGTTAAGATTGGGGTTGGTGTTCAAAGTCTCGATTCCTGACCTTCATGGAAATTTCTCCAAAGCAGACATCCGGAAGGATTAAAAACGAAATATTTAGTCTATACACCGAAAAAATCGGTTTGGTCTCCGATCGTTACGTATGATAGCAAGTGATATTATTGTGAATAATTAATATTAGGCCATTAAGCGTTCAAACCAAACTGAGGTATAAATGAAGAAAAGACATCGAATACAGTTTCCGAAGGCAGAATTAACCAGTGCCAATCAAGACGAAGTATATTTCTATCTTCAAGGATCGGGCGGTGATAGGAAGATACTGTTTCACGACTATGATGAAATTTATCAGATAGAAGGTCTGTATGAGCAAATCTTTTATGATCGCCTGAAGTGTGTGTCTCCTTCTAAAGTGGCTTCATTACTCGGGTCTGCGGTAAAACAATATCAAAATAATTTTAGTGAACTGCGAATATTGGATTTAGGTGCCGGCAACGGCATGATGGGTGAGGAGCTAAAAAAACAAGGTGTTTCGCGTTTAGTAGGCGTAGACATAATCCCTGAAGCGTATGATGCAACAATCCGGGATAGGCCGGGGATATATGACGCATATTACGTTGAGGATTTCACGAAGCTGGATGATGAGAAAAGAGAAGAAATAAGTTCATGGCAATGTGATTGCATGGTAACAGTTGCAGCACTAGGTTTTGGCGACATCCCGGCAAAAGCATTCTTAGCGGCGTTTAATATAGTTAAGAGCGAAGCATGGGTGGCGTTTAATATCAAGGATACCTTCTTTGATGTAAGTGATGAATCAGGATTCTCAAAAATGATTCGGGAATTAATATTCTCGAAGTATCTTGAAATTTACTGTATTGAACGTTATAGGCATAGATTATCAATTGAGGGTGAGCCTTTATACTATTTTGGCATTACAGGTTGGAAAACGTCAGACGTTCCTGATGAGTTTTTAGAGTCAAAAGGCATCATGACCTAAAAACAGTTTCTATGGCAGAGTAATATGACGTTCCTCGTCGAGCTGTAATTTACTGTCAAACAAATTTGCGTTGCCGACCGTTTTTTGCAGTATTTAAAGTTCTGACAGTTAGGTACTAGTAGAAATTATTCACCATATTACTAAAGCTGAATATCCACGATCGTTGCAATCCGGTGTGCACCAAGAAATTCTAATCTCGGTTGCAGCGTTGGGGATGATTTGATGGACCTAAGAGGTAACAATGAACAGCGTGACTAGCAAACAGCCGGGCATGCTACCGGAAAGACGCACTCTATTGCAGTCGATGTTACAAGACTTGTATCACTCATTCCGACATGATGCGGACGGCGTAATAGCTAATCACTTGCCTGAATTATCCCAGGCCGATCCAAATTGGTTTGGATTATGCGCTGTGACCCTGGATGGTACGGTGCTGGAAGCGGGCGATAGTCGCATTGCGTTTACGGTTCAATCGATCGCCAAGCCGTTGATACTTGCGCTTGCGTTGGAAGACCATGACACCGATACCATCTTGCATAAAATCGGTGTTGAGCCCACCGGGGAACGATTTGATTCGATTCTGTATTCAGAGGATCAGGAAAACCCCAAGCTGAATCCGTTCATGAATGCTGGTGCGATTGCCACACTTGAGCTGATTGACGGGCAAAACCTGGAAGAACGCTTTACACGAATT
>Ga0316187_10003633_pt1 | contig 13391 bp, 14 predicted proteins | sample CroRivburrow1_MG_FD_204927 | JGI IMG/M metagenome (GOLD analysis project Ga0316187, IMG submission 204927) | Coastal sediment microbial communities from Maine, United States - Cross River worm burrow 1 | ecosystem: Environmental > Aquatic > Marine > Coastal > Sediment | place: USA: Maine...
CATGATCGAGCAGGTCAAGGCTGACAATGACCAGATCGAATTCAGTTTCGAGGTTCAGGTTAACCGCTTCTGCTGGTTCCCTCAGGGTCACCAGATTGTGCAGGTTGGACAAGGACTCCTGGATTCTTTCAGCCACAATACCGCGATTGTCGACAATCAGAATATTGGCGTTTTCTTCCACCTCGGCCAGATTGACCGGGTCTTTCTGACCGTCCAGCAAAGCCGGCGTATCCCGGCCGCGCAACTCGTCGATCAGCATCTTGAGGCGAACAAGGCTCTTCAATCTGCAAAACAGGGCTGCATCACTGACCGGTTTGGTGATGAAATCATCTGCTCCGGCCTCAAGGCCCTGGACGCGGTCTTCCGGCTGATCCAGCGCGGTTACCATGATGACCGGAATGTGCTGGGTCTCTGGATTGGACTTGATGCGCCTGCAGACCTCAATGCCATCGATACCGGGCATCATGACATCCAGCAAGATGATATCCGGACTGAACGTCTCAATCGCCTCGAGTGCCTCCAGCCCGTTCGATGCAGTATGCACTTCAAAGTATTCGCTCATCAGCTTGGCTTCCAGCAAGCGGACGTTGGCGAGAATATCATCCACGACAAGCACGCGGGCTGTCATGATGGCAACTCAAAGAAGCCATTGATGGTGGTCAGGAACGACGCTACCGAAATCGGTTTCGAAATGTAGGCTTCACAACCACCTTCCCGAATTTTCTGCTCATCGCCTTTCATGGCGAATGCGGTAACGGCCACGACCGGAATGGAGCGCAGCTCGTCGTCTTCCTTGAGCCATTTGGTGACTTCAATACCCGATACCTCGGGAAGCTGGATATCCATCAGTATCAGGTCGGGTTTGTGCTCGCGTGCGATATCAAGCGCTGACAAACCTTCCCGGGTTTGCAAGACACGATATCCGTGCGCCTCAAGCAGGTCATTGAACAGTTTCATGTTCAATTCATTGTCTTCGACAATAAGAACCGTTTTGACAGTGGCGGTGTCGGATTGTTCAGATGATTGAGCCATAGCTCATCCGGCCTTCTTAGTCTGTTTCCCCAGTAGTGGACCAATCACGCTAATTCTGTAAATAAAGGTCGCGTGCCGGCATTCTACCGGTGATATATGTCTAGACTGACCAATGTGTCGGAAGAAAGTTACACAGAGCTTAAATTTTTGACTGCGATAGGTTCTATTGACACGCTGGTTAAAACCCATTGGAGCAATTTGTTAGACTTGTATGTACACCCCTGAACAAGCAGAAATACTGGCAATTCAAGTGCTTGGTTACCTTGCCGGCACACAGGAAGAACTGCAGCGCCTGATGATGACAACAGGCATGGACACCGAGGCTTTAAAACAAAGTGCGCAATCTCGTTCGGGACTGGCCGGAGTGCTTGATTACATCTGCCAGGACGAATCGATTCTTCTCGGATTTTGCGAAGTGGCGAAAATACAGCCTGATGAACCAATGCGCGCACTGCATGCATTGCAAAAACCCCCTGATACAGGAGCTGCCTGACGCTTACATGGATATAAGCCCCACCACCCAGGAACAAATCTCCGACCTGCGGCTCAACCAGACCCGCCCCTTGCTGTTGTGCGACGTCGATGAGGTCGTTGTGCATTTTCTCCAGGGACTTGAAGCCTGGCTGGACACAAATGGTTTGTGGCTGGATCCGGCCAGTTTTGCGCTGAACGGCAATATCAAGCACAAGCATGACGACATGCCCCTCGAAGAGGAAAAAGTCGGCCCGGCGATAATGAGTTTCTTTGAAGAGTTCACGCGATCCCTCGAGGTAATTGACGGCGCAGTTCCTGCTCTGCATGCGCTGTCTGCTCACGGTGAGATTGTCATGCTGACCAACCTGCCGTCCCAGTTCAGGCTCGACCGCATCCAGAACCTGGCAAGCCATGGCCTGACATTTCCGCTTGTGACCAACTCCGGACCGAAAGGTCCGGCAATCGCGGCGATTGCTGCTGAACACACAGCACCGGTGGTATTCATCGACGATCATACCGGGTACCTGAAATCTGCATCGGAACACATGCCGAGCGCCAACCTGGTTCACTTCATGCAGGATGAACGATTTGGCCGTCATGTTGACCATGAACCATATATCCATCACCGCACTGACAACTGGCCGGACGCACACCGCCATATCGAAGCAATCTTCACCGGGATCGAGGCAGCGGACTGATGCGCATCGGCATTGACCTTGGCGGCACCAAAATTGCCGGCATTGCAATTGGTGACGACGACGAGGTGCTGGCCGTGGCCAGGGTGCCAACGCCGCGCGGCGATTACGACGGATCGATCTCGGCGATTTCAGCCATGGTCAATGAACTGGCAGAGCGCGCAAAAGCAATCGATTTCAGCGTTGGCATAGGGATGCCCGGTTCCATATCACCGATGACCGGCAAGGTTCAGAATGCAAACTCCACCTGGATAAACGATCGGCATTTTCAAAGTGACCTTGAAACCGCACTCAACCGCAGCGTACGCCTGGCCAATGATGCAAATTGCCTGGCTGTTTCAGAAGCGTGTGACGGTGCCGGCAAAGGGGCCGCATCGGTATTCGGCGTCATACTGGGAACCGGCTGCGGCGGTGGCCTGGTTGTCAACGGAACCGCCGTTTCCGGCCGCCACAACATAGGCGGTGAATGGGGCCATAACCCGTTGCCGTGGGCCAGGGGCTCCGAACTGCCGGGGCCTGCATGCTGGTGCGGGCGCTCCGGCTGTCTTGAGACATGGCTGTCTGGGCCTGCCCTGTCCGCCGACCATTATGCCTGGACAGGCACCCGGTTGCCGGCAGAAGAAATCGGGTTCAATGCCAGTGCGGGAGACGGTGACGCCATTGCAACGCTTACCCGGCACCTGGACAGATGCGGGCGCGGACTGGCTCATGTCATCAACATCTTTGACCCGGATATTATCGTGCTGGGCGGTGGTTTGTCGGGCCTGTACGGGCTGGTGGACCGGTTGCCGGGTGCCATTGCGCCATACGTTTTTGCAGATGCGGTCGATATTCGTGTAGAAGCCGCTATGCATGGTCCGGAGTCCGGTGTGCGTGGCGCAGCGCGTCTCTGGGCTCAGTGACGTAAACTTGGAGCACTGAAGTGACAGAATTTTCACACGCCCAGGATTCCAGACTGCTGGGTCATCTGTTTTCGACAGTGGCCATGAAGAATGTGTTTTCCGACACGGCCACGCTAAGAGGTTGGCTTGAGGTCGAAGGCGCGTTGGCCAGGGTGCAGTCCGACCTCAAACTGATTCCGGAGGGCGCTGCCGAAGCCATCTGCCAAGCCTGCACGCCGGATCAGTATGATCTTCAACAATTGGGCGACCGGATCGCGGCGGCGTCTCACCCGCTGACACCAATAATAGCGGCGGTTGAAGCCAACGCCGGCAGTTACGCCCAGTATGTCCATTTTGGCGCCACAACGCAGGATATTCTGGACAGCGGGCTCGTGCTGCAAATGCGGTCCGGCCTGAATTTGCTGATCGAAGCGCACCAGCAACTGCTGCAGGCTTGCCTGCTGCAGGCCAGGACCTGGCGTGACCTTCCAATGGCCGGACGAACGCATGGTCAACACGGCGTTCCGATTACGCTTGGTCTGAAGTTTGCCGTGCTGGCAAGCGAGATCAAACGACACCTCGACCGTTTGCGTGGATTGATTGCCATGCTGCCTGTCCAATTCGCCGGGGCAGCCGGTACCCTGGCAACGCTGGGGTCACAGGGCGCCGGTGTTCGCAAGGCCCTGGCAAAGGAACTTGGTCTGACCGATCCCAAGCAGAGTTGGCACACCTGCAGAGACCTGATTGCTCATATCACCAGCCAGCTGGCAATATCGGCTGCGACTTGCGGAAAGATTGCCAACGAAGTCGTAAACCTGCAACGGACCGAAATCGGTGAACTGGCGGAAGGCGCTGCTCCCGGCACTGGCGGGTCATCCACCATGCCGCAGAAGCGCAATCCCATGCTGGCGCAAAACATTGTGGCGTTGTCCCGGTTGATGGCAGGGCGGCCGGCGTTTGCACTGGATGCGATGATGCATGAACACGAACGCGACATGGCGGCATGGACGATGGAGTGGGCTGTGGTGCCTGAAAGTTTCATCTATGGACATGCAGCCGTCGAACAGTGCGCGCAACTGGTGGCAAACCTGCAGGTCGATGAGATGCAGATAGCGCAAAACCTGGAGCTTACCGGCGGGCTGATCTGCGCCGAAGCAGTCATGATGGACCTGGCCGGTGACATGGGACGTTCACAGGCACACCACGTCATTGCCGATCTGATTTCACAAGCCCGTCACGCAGGTATAAGTTTTTCCCAGGCCCTGAATGAAGACGCCGCCATAAGCGCGCTGCGATCACCCGCACAGATTGCAGCGCTTCTGAATCCGGCGAACTACACAGGCGATGCCATTCAGACCGTGGACCGGATCGTACGCGAACTGGAATGATCAGATGCACACCATATGCCGTGACTGCCTGTCGAGTGTTGCAGCAGCGGAGACCCGTTGCCCGCAATGCCGTGGGCCACGGCTGATCCGGCACCGGCGCCTGCATGAACTGTCCATTGCCCACCTGGATTGCGACTCGTTCTACGCCGCCGTCGAAAAACGCGATAACCCCGAACTTGCAGACAAGCCGGTCATCATCGGCGGCGGCACCCGCGGGGTTGTTTCGACGGCGTGCTATGTTGCCCGCATTCACGGCGTCAAGTCAGCCATGCCGATGTTCAAGGCCCTGAAGGCGTGTCCGAATGCGGTTGTGATCAGGCCGGACATGGCGAAGTATGCCGAGGTCGGCAAACAGGTCAGGGAGTTGATGAAACAGCTCACGCCTTTGGTTGAACCCATATCAATCGACGAGGCGTTCATGGACCTGACCGGTACCGAACGCCTGCACGGAAAAAGCCCGGTCCGGGCCTTGTGTGAACTTGCGCTGAAGATCGAAAACGAGATCGGCATTACGGTTTCCATCGGACTGTCGCACACCAAGTACCTTGCGAAACTGGCATCGGACATGGACAAACCCAGGGGCATGTTTGTGATCGGGCCTGATGAGTGTGTCGAGTTCTTGCGCGACCGGCCGGTCAGCTTCATTTGGGGCGTGGGTGCCGCCATGCAGAAAAAGCTGCACAAGGACGGCATACGCCTGATCGGCCAGCTGCAGCGCATGGAGAAGAACGACCTGATGCGGCAATACGGGTCTTTGGGATCGCGGCTGTACCATCTGTCGCGCGGTGAAGATGCCAGAACAGTTCAGGGCAGCATTGCGTCCAAGAGCATCTCTGCCGAGACCACGTTCAACAGCGATATTACCGACTATCAGCAGCTTGAAAAGAAACTGTGGAGGCTTTCTGAAAGAGTGTCCCGGCGGGCCAAGCAGGATCACATGGCCGGCACCACCGTCGTGTTGAAACTCAAGACGGACCAGTTCAAGACCCGAACACGAAACACCTCATTGTCCGATCCGACGGCACTGGCGACACGGATATTTGACGCGGCCAAACCCATGCTGGAGCGCGAAGTGGACGGCAAGACAGCGTTTCGGCTGATTGGTGTCGGTATCAGCAACCTTGCCGAACTGGATGCCGATGCCGAAATCGGCGGGCTCGACCAGCGGGCTGACGCGCACGCCAAGGTCGAACTGGCAATGGACAAGCTTCGGGACAAATTCGGCACCGCAGCAGTGGAAAAGGGCCGCGGATTGAAGGGCGACAGGAAATGAAGCATTACAAAGTCAACTGCTGGCACGACAGAAGCTTCGGGTTTGAACCGGCCTCGACCGCCTTTCTGGCGATCGATATGCAGCGTGACTTCCTTATGGACAAGGATGGCCGGCCAAACGAGATGGCGCGGATCATTCCGGGTTTTTCACGGCTGACCGACATCATGCGCGGTTGGGGATGCACGATTATTCACACCAGGGAATCTTATGCCGAAGATCTGTGTGATGTGACGCCACACAAGGCCAGCCAGGATTATGTCGGCAGGCCGGGTCCGTTCGGCAAATACCTGATACGCGGCCATCCCGGTTGCGATTTCGTAGACGACCTGAAACCGCAATCTGCAGAACCGGTCATTGACCAACCCGGTTTTGGCAAGATGCATGGCAGCGGCCTGCGCGAGATGTTGCGCGCCAACAGTATCATCCACCTGATCCTGGCCGGTGTTACGACCCAGTGTTGCGTCCACTCGACCTTGCGTGAAGCGGTAGATGACGGATACTGGTGCCTTACGGTTGCCGATTGTTGCGCTTCACCGCAACAGGACTGGCACGACGCGGCCCTGGAACTGATCGCCTCGGAAAACCACCTGTTCGGATCGATATGCAACCTGCAGGACCTGGAGCCCTGCATGCCTCAAAAGCAGGCCTGATCGGGTTAGTTGCAGGCAGTCATTTCGAGCAGCTTGATGTCCGTCAGCTTGGCATCCAGGATGAAGTCACCGTAATTCAGGCTCATGTCACCGGATACGCCGTTTTCGTACAGCACCATGCTGACCTGGTATTCAGGTGTTTCCTTGTCCTGATTGTCCGGCTTGAAGTACGAGATCGATACCGGCCATCCCGACAAGCCGTTGACGTCCTTCATCTTTGCATCTGTCTGGTCTTCGCCGGCTTCTCTTTTCGAGCCGATGAAGGTAATGGCAATGGCAGGTTTGGACCCATCGGATCCGTCATACAGCAAAGTCTCGTCCCGCTGTTCACCCGCTTCTGCCGCCTTGACGATCTTCAGTTGATGATCAACCGGAAATGTTACACCTTCCGGCAGAGAGAAAATCTCTTCCTTTGGTTTGGTGATGGCGCCGGAACCGCCGGACTTACCTTCTGCAAGTTTCGCGCGCAATTCCTTTTCTTCCTGCAGCTTGCTGTCGACGAACTGACGCTGGACGTAGCGCAACTGATCGCTTTCACCAGACTCCCACATGGACGATCTGCTGTCCAGAATCCGGGATTTTCCGCCTGACAGGAAAAACTGGTTTATCATGCGAAAATTCACCGTCCAGCCTTCACAACCGCTGCCGCTGAATTCGATGACCATGCGGCCCTTGGCGCCCGAAATACCGGTTCTGTCTTCGGCAGATTTCAGGGAGATATCATAAACAGCCCGATGAGCCGCCAGCGGCGAGGCCGCAGCAGCCGGCAATGCGAAACACATGCCAGTGGCAACAATTACCGTACCGCTCAGAAAACCGGCCAATTTGCTCAAGATCACTCTCCGTCAATTGTTTCAGACATCACAGGATGCTGCTCAAGTTACCAGATTCTTTGCATGCCCCCCGAAAAAGGCATTTACATGGTCAACGGTCTGACGCCAGCATTCTGTCTGGGCCTCGAAACTCGCCCATGCCACGTGTGGCGTTATAATTACGTTGGCGCGATCTGCAACTTTCATGAGCGGATGATCGTGCGCCGGCGGTTCGGCCGTGAGGACATCAAAGCCGATGCCGCCAACAAGACCTTCATCCAGGGCTGCGACAAGGTCTTGCTCGTCCACCAGTCCGCCACGGGCAGTGTTGATGATCAGCGGTTGCCGTTTCATTTTCGCGAACTCGGCACTGGCCAGCATGTTACGGGTACCGGGCATCAAGGGACAATGCAGGGTGATGACATCCGACCGCTCCAGAACCTCGTCAAACGGCGTATATAGCGGCCCAAGCCCGTCCACTCCCTTGTGGGCGGCAAACAGCACGGTCATACCGAGCGCACGGGCAATGTCTGCAACGGACTGGCCGAGATTGCCTTCGCCGAATATCCCCAGCGTGGAGCCTCTCAGGTCCTTTATCGGATGGGTGTGGAAGCAGAACTGACCGGCATCCTGCCACTTGCCGTCCACGACATCCTGGGCATAGGCTGCAATGGCACGGCGTAGCGCGAAGATCAGCGCGAAGGTGTGTTCCGGCACGGTGTTGACGGCGTAACCGCGCACATTTGAAACCGCAACGCCGTGATCACGGCACGCCGGCACGTCAATCACGTCAAAACCGGTAGCAGCGACGGACACCATTTTCAGGTCAGGCAATTGCGCCAGGGTTTCAGCCCGTATCGGAACCTTGTTGGTGATGGCCACCGCTGCGCCCTGAAGCCGTTCGACAATCTGGTCCGGCGATGTTGCGGCATGTTCCACCCAGTCATGTTCGATGTTCGGGCGCACCAGTTCGATTTCGGGAGCAAAAGTACCCCGGTCCAGAAAAACTATTTTGGTCATCAATACACATCCCTGAATTAACTCTCTGTCACGCTAGCGTGACCAGACTGACCATCGCAAGCAGCGAGTTTGCAAGCTGTGGCAATTCCGGGCTGGTCAAGTGTCGCATCCACCCCTAGATTGCGGCGCAATCGACCTGTCTTAAACCATTCAAAGGAATTCATCATGGGTACCATCGACGACCGTCTTGCAGAACTGGGCATAGAAGTTCCGACACCGGCAGCACCGGTTGCCAACTATGTCGGCTGGGTTCGCACCGGCAATCTGGTATTTACAGCCGGTCAGGTGCCGTTGAAGGATGGCGAGTTCATGTATCAGGGGATTGTCGGCGACAGCGTTTCCGTCGAAGACGCAACCGAGGCAGCCAAACTGTGTGCCATCAACATCATTGCCCAGGTAAAACAGGCCTGTGACGGCGACCTGGACCGGGTGAAGCGCATCGTCAAACTTGTGGGATTCGTAAACGGCGTGCCGGGTTTCGGCGACCAGCCAAAAATCATCAATGGCGCCTCCGACATGATGGTCGACGTGTTTGGCGACAAGGGAAAACATGCCCGTTCTGCTGTTGGTGCAGGATCCCTGCCGATCAACCTTTCCGTCGAAATCGAAGCCGTTGTAGAAATCGAATAGAAGGCTGACGCCGATGTGGCGGCCTTCCGACCCCGATTGCGATTGGCTGACGAAAGTCGCCATCGCACATCGCGGGCTGCATGACGTACAAAACGGCGTGGAGGAAAACTCCCTGCTGGCTTTCGAAGCGGCCATCGAACAAGGCTATGCAATTGAAGCCGATGTTCAGTTGTCCGGCGATGGTGAAGCAATGGTGTTTCACGATCGCACGCTGGACCGGTTGACCAATGAGACCGGCTCCATCAGTGATTTCACGGCGGCGGAGTTGAACAATATCGCTTTTGCCAACGGCAGGGGCACTATCGCGACGCTGGTACAGGTGCTGGACCTGGTCGCAGGCCGGACCGGCCTCGTGGCTGAGGTCAAGAGCGGATGGTCGGGAAACACCCGCTTGGTGCAACGGACCGCGCAGTGCCTGGCGTCCTATGCCGGGGATGCCGCCGTGATGTCATTCGACCCGGTTCAGGTCGCCTGGCTTGCCCATGAGGCCCCGGATCTAATACGCGGTATGGTTGCGGACGGAGCGACACAGGACGACTATCCCTGGTTGCCGCTTGCGACGCGACTTTCGTTGCGGGAGTTTCGTCACGCGGATGTAACGCAGCCGGATTTCCTGTCTCTGGACAAGCACTGGCTGCCCTGCCCGGTTTCACGCGCGTATCGTAAAAAGCGCGTTCCGATGATCTGCTGGACCATCCGTTCCGAACAAGAAGCATCAGATGCGCTAAGATGGTGCGATCAGATTACATTCGAAGGGTATTTACCCAAGGCCATGGTCTAGACCTGACAATGACGAAACCGGAAAAAGACCAGTTTTCCATCGAGGTTCATCAGTCCATTACCGGCATTGACGCCTACACCTGGGACAGGTGCGCCAATCCGCCGTGGCGGCCATACAACCCGTTTGTGGCCCACGCCTTCCTGAAAGCGCTGGAGACCTCCGGATCGGCGGTGGCGGAAACCGGCTGGCTGGGCCAGCACATGCAGTTGAAGTCCGGTGACGGGGAAACCATCGCCGTCATGCCGTGCTACCTGAAAAACCACTCGCAGGGCGAATATGTATTCGACTATGGCTGGGCGGAAGCCATCCAGCGGGCCGGCGGGCAATACTATCCCAAGCTGCAGATATCGGTGCCGTTCACACCGGCGTCCGGCCCGCGCGTGCTTGTCGCCCGGCAGGATCAGCTCAGGCAATGCCGTGCCGCGATGGCCGATGCGTCAGACCAACTGGCAGCTCGTCTCGGGGCGTCTTCGGCGCACATGACGTTTATTGAGGAAGGCGAATACGCTGATTTCGGCGAATTCGGCTGGTTGCAGCGCAATGACACGCAATTTCATTGGCACAATGATGATTTTTCATCGTTTGATCAGTTCCTTGCGGTTCTTTCCTCACGCAAGCGCAAGAACATCCGCAAGGAACGTGCGGCTGTAGCAAGAGCCGGCCTGGACATCCATGTTCTGACTGGAAACGACATAACCGAAGAGCACTGGGATCACTTCTTCCACTTCTATATCGACACCGGTGATCGCAAATGGGGAACGCCGTATCTCACCCGCGAGTTCTTTTCTGCCGTCGGCGACAGCATGGCCGACGACATTGCCCTGGTCATGGTGCGCAATAAGGGGCGCTGGGTTGCAGGCGCAATCAATTTCATCGGCGGTGATGCGCTGTACGGTCGCAACTGGGGCTGCATCGAACACCATGACTGCCTGCATTTCGAGGTCTGTTACTACACGGCCATCGAGTTTGCCATTGCCCGCGGCCTGAAACGGGTGGAAGCCGGTGCGCAAGGCCCGCACAAACTGGCACGCGGATACCTGCCCGTGACCACAAGGTCCGTCCACATGATCCAGGACCCGCGCCTGCACACAGCGGTGGCTGATTACCTGGAGAGAGAACGCAAGGCCGTGGCGCGCGACAACAAGCTGATCGAAGAGCAGCATTCGCCGTTCAGGAAGGGAGAGCGCGAGGAAGACTATTGAGGGTTGGCGTCCTCCAACTTCTGAGCTAGTCATTTGCAACAAATACAAATTGGGAAAATCCAAATGACTACACCCTACGAAGACAGCAACATTTTCGCCAAAATCCTGCGCGGCGAGTTGCCCAGCCATAAAGTCTACGAAGACGACAAGACCATTGCGATCATGGACATCATGCCGCGTGCGGACGGGCATTGCCTGGTTATTCCCAAGACGGCATCCCGGAACATGCTTGACATCGAAACCGATGATCTCAATGCGGTGATGGCAACGGTGCAGAAGATCGCGCATGGGGTGGTCAAGGCCTTTGGCGCTGACGGGGTGACCATCCAGCAGTTCAACGAGAGTGCCGGCGGCCAGGTTGTGTTTCATACCCATGTCCATGTCATCCCGCGCCACGAGGGCGTCAAGATGCGCCCGCCAGCCGCTGACATGGCTGATCAGGACGACCTGGCCGAATGGGCTGAAAAGCTGCGTGCTGCACTGGCAAGTTAGTTCACGGCCTATGTCGCTTTGGACTTACCCCAGAACCAGGTGCAAGAGTGCCAGCGCGAAGACCGTTGCAAAGGTGGCAATCTGTGTCGAGCGCGACGCTGCGTAGAAGACGCCAACCCCAATCACTGCTGCGGCGAACCGGTGTTCCACCGCAATCGTGGCCAAAACACCCGATGGTGCGATGATCATGCGCATGACAAGGGCAGCAACCAGCGCCGTTGACACCGCCCTCACCCACAACAACAAGTCGCTTTCCGGATCAATACGGGTAACCGCGACCACCGCCAGCGCCCGCCACATATAGGTGGCGATGAAACCAGCCGGGATCATTGCAGCCACGATCAGCGCGACCCCGGTCATTTCAGCAATCCCTTGCGGCGCGGCCGGAGACAGATAAAGGCAAGCGTTCCCCCGCCGACACCGGCAATCAGCAGGTCAAAGTCCGGGGCGTAATAGCGTGCAATCGGCAACAGGACACAGCCCAGTGCAATGGCAGCATAGTCGAAGCGCCAGATGGCGCCGGAAAGTAAGGACAGCAGGAAGAAGGCCGGCGTGAAAAACACCATGGCCGCAGCCAGCGCCGGCGGCAGGCTGTCAGCAAGATAGTATCCTGCGGGCACCACCAGCATCATGAAACCCATCAATGCTGTGCCCAGGCCAACCAGCCACGGCAACTTCCGTTGGGCCGATACATCATGCAAGCTGGTCAGCGACAGAACCCAGATGGTCACGGCAGTGAAGTGGCCGAGCAGGAATTCCGGCGCCCGTGACGCCTGCTTAAGCCGCACCTGTGCCAGTACACCTATGGTCATGGGCAGCAGGCGGACAGCCGTGAGCGACACTGCGGCGGCAATCAACGGCAGCGCAACGCCGGACTGCCACATGGTCACAAACAGCACCTGGCCGGGCAAGGCCCATATCAGGGGGATTGTCGCAACACCGGCAAGCAGCGGGAACCCGACATCGTGGATCAGGGCGCCGAAACCGATGAATGAACACGCCATGACCAGTCCTGGCAGGGAAAATGCGGCGCGGATGCCACCGAACATCCCGGTCCAGTCATAGGCAGTGATGTCTTGATCTCTTTTCGATTGCGCTGTCTGCCCCATGACTTGCATGTTTACCGGCACAAGCCGGCTTGCCGCAACCCGCGCAACCGCATGGTCCGCATGCGAAAACGCCGGACCTGATCAGGCCCGGCGCATATTTGTCCAGTTCTTGCGGGTGTCTGTCCGATCGCGAGCTATTTTACCTTTTCAGTGCGCCCGGACGTGCCGCCATCACCCTTTTTCTTTTTCGGGGCAGCCTTGGATGCAGGCGACGGTGTCCGCGGCTTTTTTGCAGCCGGCTTCTTGTTGCGCGGCAGGGATTTACGCTCAACCGGTTTCGGCAAGGCCTTTTCCTGGTCACGCGACAGGAACTCGAACTTGAGTTCGTCAAGTCCCTGGTCATCCTTGCCAAGCAGCACGCTTACCGTGCCGCCCTTGACCAGCTTGCCAAACAGGACTTCATCAGCCAAGGGCTGCTTGATGTACTTCTGAATGACACGTGACAATGGCCGCGCACCCATCTGTTCGTCATAGCCTTCGCGGGCAAGCCAGTCGGCAGCGTCGTCCGACAGCTCAATATTGATCTGGCGTTCATCCAGTTGCGCTTCCAGTTGCAGGACAAACTTCTGCACCACCATGCGCACCACTTCCGGCGGCAAATGCCCAAATCCGATAATCGAATCAAGACGGTTGCGGAATTCCGGCGTGAACATCTTGGTGATGGCTTCGCTGTCGTCGCCTTCGCGCTTGGACCGGGTAAAGCCAAACGCGGATTTCGCAAGATCGGCGGCACCTGCATTGGTGGTCATGATCAAAATCACATTACGGAAATCGATCGACTTGCCGTTGTGATCAGTCAGCTTGCCGTGATCCATGACCTGCAGCAAAATATTGAACAGGTCCGGGTGAGCCTTTTCGATCTCGTCCAGCAACAGCACGCTGTACGGGTTCTGATCGATACCGTCGGTCAGCAGGCCGCCCTGATCGAAACCAACATAACCTGGAGGGGCAC